>Ga0078894_10003359_pt1 | contig 12171 bp, 9 predicted proteins | sample LauGreSu1BDMLBSD_2_FD_67506 | JGI IMG/M metagenome (GOLD analysis project Ga0078894, IMG submission 67506) | Freshwater lake microbial communities from Lake Michigan, USA - Su13.BD.MLB.SD (version 4) (version 4) | ecosystem: Environmental > Aquatic > Freshwater > Lake | place: Lake Michigan, USA...
CTGCCCAACCCGCTCACGGCCACCCGCTATCACAGCCTGATTGCGGAGCGTGAGTCGCTGCCCGACTGCTTAGAGATCACCGCCTGGCTCGAAGACGGCACGATCATGGGACTGCGCCACTGCGACTATCCCCATCTGCAAGGGGTGCAATTCCATCCGGAGAGCGTGCTCACCCAAAGCGGCCACCAGCTGTTGAGCAATTTTCTCGCCCAGGCAACAGCGGGCTAGGGTTCGGCCCACGCAACCTCTGGGCGACACGCTTCACCATGGCACTGCCCACCACCATGGCTCTGTCGATCCGCGCGCTGAGCGCCGCCGCCGTGGTCGCCCTACCCCATTCGGTGTTGCCGGCAGGCGCCGAGACCGGCGTGAGGATTACCAGCTACGGCCACAGTGCTCTGCTGATCCAAGGGGGCGGCGCCACGGTTCTGCTGAACCCCTTCAAGGCCGTGGGCTGCGCAGCCGGTTTGCCCGAGCCCCGCGTCAGCGCCAACGTGATCCTGGCCAGCAGCCGCTTACTGGATGAGGGTGCTCCTGTGGCCAGCGGACGCCTCCTGAGCAGCCCGGGGTCTTACCGCGTGGCTGGGTTGAAGATCGAGGGTCTTTCCGCACCGCACGACCGTTTCGGCGGTCGCCGCTTCGGCCAATCCACCCTCTGGCGCTGGAAGCAGGGGGGCCTGGAATTCGCCCATCTCGGCGGCACCGCCGCAGAACTCAGTCCTGAAGATCGGGTGCTGCTGGGCAAGCCCGATGTGCTGATCATCGGCGTAGGCGGTGGGGCGAAGGTCTACAACGGTGCCGAAGCCGCAGCTGTGGTGCGTGACCTCGCACCCAGACGGGTGATTCCGGTGCAATACGTGAGTGGCAAGGCACCCAAAGACTGCGATCAAAGCGGGGTCGATCCCTTTTTGCAGGCCATGGCCGGTACCCCAGTGAAACGGGTGGGACGGGTGTTGAGCCTCCCCGCCAAGCTCAGCGAAGGCACCCAGATCGAGGTAATGCGCTAGGCGCTGAACTCGATCTCCCGGAATACGTTCCAGAACTGCTGCATTTGGGCTCGGGTGCCGATGCTCACCCGCAGGGAGCCATCGATCAGCGGTTTGCCATGCATGGCCCGCACCAAGATTCCCGCCTCTCGCAGCGCAGCGTCGACCTGATGCGGATCGTGCTGAGGCCAGATCAGCAGATAGTTGCCGCCCTCAACGTGATGGCGCACCCCAGCTGAGCGCAGCTGCTCCGCCAGCCAGCTGCGTGCCTGACAAACCTCCTCCACGTAGCCATCCACGTAGGCCTGATCGTTGAGGGCGGCAAAGGCGGCCGTCACCGCAAAGCTGTTGATGTCGTACGGCCCGGTGACCCGGCTGATCCGATCCACCACAGCGGGATGACCGATGGCAAAACCGATGCGCAAGCCCGCCAGGCCCGCTGTCTTCGCTAGGGAGCGGAGCACCAGCAGATTGGGAGTGGCGGTGAAATCTGCGAGCGGCAGCACGCTGTCGCCCGTGAACGCCTCATAGAGCTCATCCACCACCACGAGAGTTTGGGGTGCAGGCGCCGCCAGCTCGAGGATCGCGGCAGGGGCCAGACGTGTACCCGTGGGGTTGTTGGGATTGCAGATCAGCAGTAGCCGCGGCGGCTGGCCGGAGGCTGGAGAAAGGAGCGCGCGGCGGATCGCCTCCACAGGAAACGCGAACCCCTCGGCTTCGTAGGGGATGGCCTCGATCGCCATTCCCTGCATCTGAGCGCAGGGTGTGTAGTAGCCAAAAGTGGGCGCAGTGGTGAGCAACGTCTCACCGCGGTCGCCATAGGCGTGGAAGATGGCGTGAATCGCCGCATCCACACCGTTGAACAAGCCCACCTGATCGGGCTGGAACGGCAGGCCCAGGTTGGCTACTACCGCCTCGCGCAGGCCGTCGTATTCGGGGTAGATGGCGATGTGATCGGCGGGGATGGCGCGCAACGCCTCCACCACCCGGGGGCTGGGCCCGATCGTGTTCTCGTTGAAATCCAACCGCAGCATCTGCCGGCGCCCCTCCAGCGGTGCGCTGTAGGCGTGAAGACGTTCCACCTCAGGGCGAGGTTGAGGGATCGGCACTCCGGTGGCGTTGTGATCTTGCGTCATCCGATCACATGCGCTCGAGAGTGGGAATGCCCAACAAGCCCAAGCCCAGTTTGAGGGTGTCGGCCGTGAGGCGGCAAAGAGCCAGACGCGAGCGAAGCGCAGCGGGTTCAGCCTTGAGCACCGGCACCTGGTCGTAGAAGCGGTTGAACACTTGGCTGAGCTCAAACAGATAGGTGCAGAGGCGATTGGGCAAGAGTTCTTCCTCCACCTCGGCAATCACTGCATCGAACTTCAGCAGCTCACGCACGAGCGCCCACTCCTGGGGCTCGCTGAACTGCAGCAGTTCGCTGGCGCCACCGCTGCCGGCCTCCAGATCACCGCCCTTGCGGGCAATGCCTGCAATTCGCACCACCGCGTAGAGCAGATAAGGCGCGGTGTTGCCCTGCAGGGCCAGCATCCGATCAAAGCTGAACTGGTAGTTCGTGATCCGGTTCTGGCTGAGGTCGGCGTATTTCACCGCCGCCAGGCCCACGGTGGTGGCCACGTGCTGGATGAAGGCCTCATCTTCACTGCGGCCTTCCTCTTCCAGGCGGCGGCGTAGATCCGCTTCGGCGCGTTCCACCGCTTCGTCGAGCAGATCGCGCAGACGCACGGTGTCGCCAGCACGGGTCTTGAGCTTTTTGCCGTCTTCCCCCTGCACCAGGCCGAAGGGCACGTGCTCCAGCCGGCCATCCTCCGGCAGCCAGCCGGCGCGGCGGGCCACCTGAAACACACCGGCGAAGTGGTTGGCCTGGCCGGCGTCGGTCACGTAGATCACGCGGCGGGCGCCGTCACCCTCAGGGGCAGCGCCAAAGCGATAGCGGATTGCTGCGAGGTCGGTGGTGGCGTAGTTGAAGCCGCCATCGCTCTTCTGCACGATCACCGGCAGCGGTTTGCCGTCCTTGCCGCTCACCCCTTCGAGAAACACGCAACGGGCGCCGTCGTCCAGTACCAGCAGACCGGCGGCCTCGAGGTCGGCAACGACACGCTCCAGGTAGGGGTTGTAGAAGGATTCGCCGCGCTCGCTGAGGCGAATGTCGAGCCGGTCGTAGATCTTCTGAAACTCACGGCGACTTTGATCGCAGAGCAAGCCCCAGGCCTTGAGCGACACCAGATCACCCCCCTGCAGTTTCACCACCTCCTCACGGGAGGTGGACTGGAAGGCCTCGTCGTCGTCGAAGCGCTGCTTGGCCTGACGGTAGAAGGCCACCAGGTCGCCCAGATCCACCGCATCGGCCGTGTTCAGCGCTTCAGGAGCCACCTGCTTGAGGTGGGTAATCAGCATCCCGAACTGGGTCCCCCAATCACCCACATGGTTGAGCCGCAGCACCGGATGGCCGCGGAACTCCAACACCCGCGCCAGGGAGTCGCCAATGATCGTGGAGCGCAGATGCCCCACGTGCATCTCCTTCGCGATGTTGGGGCTGGAGAAATCCACCACCACCGACGCCCCCTGCTCCACATCCGGCACCCCCAGGCGCTGATCGCCAAGCCGGGTCTGCACCTCCAAGGCCAGCTGCTCAGGCCTCAGGGTGATGTTGATGAAGCCAGGGCCAGCGATCTGAGGCTCCAGGAAGAGCTCGTTAAACCCTGAATCCGCCTTGAGCTGTTCCACGATGGCCGTAGCGATCGCTCGCGGCGGCTGGCCCAGGGGCTTAGCCAAGGGCAGGGCGCCATTGGCCTGAAAGTCGCCGAACTCCGGCTTGCTGGCAGGGGCCAGCTGCGGATCAAAACCCGAGCCAGCCACCTGAGCTGCAGCTTCAGGAAAGGCACGCTGCATGGCCGAGCGCAGCTGGGCTTCGAGGGTCTCAGCGATGCGCAGCATGGACTTCAGAAACCGCTCTGGCGGCATGTCTGCCTCTGATCATCCCTCCCAGCCTTGAACTCACCCTTCGAAGCGCATGCTCAGATCCAGCCAGCTGCTGCGCGTGATCGGGGCACTGGTGGAGATCAGATCGATGCCAGTCACGGCGTAGGCACGCAACTGATCGGTCTGCACACCCGATGCCTCCAGCACCACTGGCCGAGTGGCCAGCTGGCGCAGCTGCGGCACCAGCTCCGCTAGGGCCTCCGGGCTGAACTCATCGAGCAGCACCCCATCGGCTCCAGCAATCACGGCTTCTTTGGCCTGCGCCGGTGTTTCGGCCTCCACGATCACCCGGGCTGGCCAAGGCGCAGCCGCCCTGACAGCAGCCAGGGCCTGGCTGACCCCACCCGCCCAGGCCAGGTGGTTTTCTTTGAGCATGGCGGCGTCATCGAGCCCGAGGCGGTGATTGACACCGCCACCACAGCGCACCGCGTACTTCTCCAGCACCCTCAGACCAGGGCTCGTCTTGCGGGTATCCGCGAGCCGCACGCCCGTGCCCTGGAGTTGATCCACCAAATCAGCCGTGGCCGAGGCGATGCCGCTGAGCCGCATGGCCAAATTCAAGGCCGTGCGCTCCACCGCCACCAACGCCTGGGCCTCGCCTTCAAGCTCCAGCAGCCGTTGACCGCAGCCAACCCTCTCGCCCTCCGACACCAGCAAGCGCACCTGTGCCCGGGCATCAAGGCTGTGGAGAAGCGGCTCGAGCAACTCCCCACCGCAGAACACACCCTCGGCCTTACTAATCCAATGGGCCCTGGCAGGGCGACCCTGAACGGCAGGAGCCGTGAGATCGCCGCGGCCGATGTCCTCCATGAGCCACGCCTGGAGCTGGGCGCGGAGCTGGGGAGTGAGAGGCAATGACAGGCCCATCAAAGCCAATGGGTGCCGGAAAACTCCAACGCATCCGCCGTGGGCCAGGCGCCCCAGCCAAACAGAATCCGATTGAGACGATCCAGCAGAGGAGCTGAATCCTGCAGAGCCTGCTTTGCAGCCCACTCCGCTTGATTCACCTCAGTCTCCGGCAAACCCAAGCGATCCAGGAGCTGCCTGTAAGCGCCGCGCTCGGCTGGATTAATCGGGCTGTCGTCATCGGGATTACGGCTGCTGTGGGCCATCTCGAAGGCGAGCTTCACCAGCTGCAGGCGCTGATCATGGGGTCCCAACTGCGCCACAAGCTGCTCAAGATCAGCTGTGTTCTGCGCCAGCAGCGCTGCCACCGCATCGGCCGGATCGACGCCGGGCAGCAGGCGCGAGGCCAAACGGCTCAGCAGCTCCCGCTCCTCATCCGCGAAGACACCATCCACACAAGCCACCCAACACAACAACCGCAGTTGGGCTAGCTGTGCCGAACTCAGGCCTGCCAGTGGATCAGCCATCACAAACGCAAACACGTGGCCTCATTGTGTGATGGCAAGGCAACGGGTTCACTTGCCAATGCAAAAGCGCGAGAACACGCGATCAAGCACCGCTTCGCTGACTTCTTCACCGGTCATTTCCCCAAGGGCTCTGACTGCAGCCCGCAAATCAATGGTCCAAAAATCCCAGGGCAGCTGTTGCCGCGATGCCTCCAGGCTGGCACCCAAGCTCGCTGCGGCGCTCGCTGCCAGATCCTGCTGACGGCGATTGAGCGCCAGCTGCACCCCCTGGGGGTCACTGTGGCCGCAGCGGCTCAGCAACTGGTGCACCAAATCGTCCTGCCCTGCACCGGTGAGGGCACTGATCCAAACATCAGCCTGCGCTGCCCGATCGCTTGAGGGCGCCAAACAATCGGCCTTGTTGCCCACCACCACCAGGGGCACACCCTCGGGTACCAAAGCTCGCAGGGCCTGATCCTCCGCGCTCCATCCCACCGAAAGATCAAACAGCAACAGCACTGCATCGGCGGCCATCAAGGCGGTGCGACTGCGCTCAATGCCGAGCTGCTCCACCCGATCGCTGGTGGTGCGAATCCCAGCGGTATCGAGCAAGGTGATCGGCACGCCCTGCAGCACCAGTTCGCTCTCCACCAGATCCCTGGTGGTGCCAGGCAAATCGGTCACGATGGCGCGCTCGCTGCGGCTCAGCAGATTGAGCAAGCTGGATTTGCCCACATTGGGGCGACCCACGATGGCCACCTTGAGGCCTTCGCGCAGCAATTGCCCGCGCTGACCATCAGCCACAAGTTGCTCGAGCTCAACCTGCACCAGCCGCAGCTGTTCCGCCACCGCAGAACCGTCGAGGGGCGGCAAATCCTCTTCAAAATCCACCCGCGCCTCCAGCTCCGCCAACTGATCAAGCAAGCGCTCGCGCAGCGAAGTGATGCGAGCCTGCAGACCACCATCAAGGCCAGCCATCGCGAGCTGCGCGGCACGGCGGCTACGGGCTGTGACGAGTTCGCTGATCGCTTCGGCACGGGTGAGATCCAGCCGCCCATTGAGAAAAGCCCGCTGGCTGAATTCACCTGGGAGCGCACGGCGTGCACCACTGGCCAGCACCAGCTCGAGCACCCGCTGAACGCAGATCAAACCGCCGTGGCAGTGGAGCTCCACCACCGTTTCGCGGGTGAAGCTGCGCGGCGCCCGCATCAACAGCAACAACGCTTCATCAACCCGCTCGCCGCTGCCGGGATCGCACACATGGCCGTAGAGCACGCGATGGCTCTCCCAGGGCTGCACGCCTGAAGCGATGAAGAGACGCCGACCGATCGCTTCTGCCTCAGGACCCGAGAGCCGCACGATCGCCACGCTTCCCTCACCCGGGGCAATGGCCGTGGCAACTGCAGCGATGGTGTCGTCCGCCAAGGGTGCAGGCAGGGGATACCTCCAGTGTCCCCCGCGGCTCAGGACTGGGGAAAGCCTGGACAGACCATCAGATCGATGTGGCCGCCGCTGGGATAGCGCCACTCGCGGAACTCCTCGGCAAGGGCCCGGTGGTTCTGGGTCTGCTGCTCATGCTCCAAGGAGATCAAGCGTTGATGCACCAGATCGAGGGTGTCGTCGATCAGTTGAGCGGCCTGTTCGGAGGTCATAGCTACGGCAGCAGGTTGGCTCTGTCGTACGCAAACCGCCGCCGTGGAGCTGTAGTACACGCCACCGCTAAGGGTTTGTGTTGGCGGATCAGAACTCAGCCGATGCCGGTGCGGGCGATGTCGAGCACATCCGCCATCGAGCGGATCTGATCCATGGTGTCGCGGAGCTGATGGGCGCTCTGCAGCTCGACGCGCAAGTCGATGCGGGCGGGCTTACCAGGGTTGGTACGCACGCGGGCATCGCTCACGTTGATGCGGTGATCGGAGAGCCGGGTGAGGATGTCTTTAAGCACACCCACGCGATCAAGCACTTCAATGCGCAGCTGCACCGGGTAGCGCCGGCGCAGGGCTTCGGCGGCATTGGGGCTCCATTGCACGGGCAGGCGCCGCTCCACGGGCACCGAGCGCAGATTGGAGCAGTCCTGCCGATGAATGGTGATGCCGTGGTTGCCAAGGGCCACGGTGCCCACGATCGCTTCGCCGGGCAGTGCACTGCAGCAGCCCCCCATGCGGTATTCCAAGCCCTCAAGCCCCAGGATTGGACTGGCCTCACCGTGGGTTGCCAGTGAGGTCGCAGCAGGGGCCGCGGAGGCCTGGGCCTCCACCTTGCGGGCCACTTCTTCGTTACTGAGCTCCGGCTCCACCTCGGCAGACGCAAGCCGCAGCTCCTCCCGCAGGCGGTTGAGCACCTGATGCAAGGTGACTCCCCCAAAACCGATCGCCGCTAGCAGGTCTTCAGTGGCCACGAGATTGCAACGCCGCGCCACCTTCGCCATGGCATCGCCATTGAGGAGGGCGTCGAACCCGTCGCGGCCAAGCTCCCGCTCAAGCATCGCGGTGCCGCGTTGGATGTTCTCCTCACGATGGCTCTTCTTGTACCACTGGCGGATGCGATTTCTGGCCGTGGGCGTGGCCACAAAATTGAGCCAGTCGAGGCTGGGATGGGCCGCTTTGGAGGTCACCACCTGCACGAAGTCGCCGTTCTGCAGCGGTGTGGTGAGGGGGCAGAGACGATCATTGATCCGCACGCCCTGGCAGTGATTACCCACTTCAGAGTGAATGCGATAGGCGAAGTCCACAGCCGTTGAGCCCTTACGCAGGCCCACAACATCGCCTTTGGGTGTGAACACAAAAACCTCCTCATCGAAGAGGTCTTCCTTGATCGAGCGCAGGAAATCGCTGCTGTCGTCGCCAACGCCATCCTTCTGCCAATCCACCAGCTGCCGCAGCCAGTTGAAGCGTTCGGCATCGGCACCGGTGGCGGCCGGGGAGCCGCCCTCCTTGTATTTCCAGTGGGCGGCGATACCGAACTCCGCCACGCGATGCATCTCCGCGGTGCGGATCTGCACCTCAATCGGGCGATGCCGACCAATCACCGCCGTGTGCAGCGATTGGTAGCCATTGGGCTTCGGCAAGCCGATGTAGTCCTTGAAGCGACCGGGGATGGGGCGGAAGGTGTCATGCACCACCGCTAGAGCCCGATAGCAGCTCTCGAGGTTGGGGCAAATGATCCGCAGGGCAGCCACGTCGTAGATCTCGTGGAATGCCTTCTGCTGGCGCTGCATCTTGTTCCAGATGCCATAGAGGTGCTTGGGCCTACCGCTCACCTCGCAGTCAGATAAACCCACCGCTGCCAGCCGATCGCGCAGCAGCTGCACGGTGACGCCGAGCCGTTCCTCGCGATCACTCCGCTTGCTTGCGACCTGCTGCTGCACATCGCGAAACGCTTCAGGCTCGAGGATCTTGAAGGCCAGATCCTCGAGTTCCCACTTGAAGCGGCCGATACCGAGGCGATTCGCGAGCGGTCCGTAGATCTCACGGGTTTCCCTGGCAATGCGCTGCTGCTTCTCAGGCTTGAGCGCCCCGAGGGTGCGCATGTTGTGCAGACGATCCGCCAGCTTCACCAACACCACCCGGATATCGCTAGCCATGGCCAGGAACATCCGGCGCAAGTTTTCAGCCTGGGCCTCGGTTTTGTTGGTGAAGTGAATGCCTCCGAGCTTGGTGACCCCCTCCACGAGCCCGCGCACCTCAGCACCGAAATGTTGCTCGATTTCTTCAGGCGTGACGTCGGTGTCCTCCACCACGTCGTGCAGAAATCCTGCGGCGATGACTCCGGCACTGGCGCCGATATCGCGAAGAAGATCCGCCACCGCTACGGGGTGACAGATGTAGGGCTCGCCGCTGGCCCGCACTTGGCCGTCATGCAGCTGGAAGGCGAAATGGAAAGCCGCCGCGAGCAAACCCTCCGCATCCGTGGGGCAACTGTCGCCCGCCCCCGGGGGCACATGCTCGATGCACCGACACAACCACTCCGGGAGGTCGATGCCGTAATCAGCCGGGCCATGAATGCTGCGTAGCCCCAGGGCCGGAGGCGCAGCCGCACTCACAGGCTCGTCGGGAGCAACTGTTGCAGCTGTGCCGGTCACCGCCTGGAGCATGACACCCTGCCGATTCACCCATCGTATGCAGGAGCTGAAACAAACCGGCCCCAGGTTGGGGTTTGCAGGCGAAGCGGCTGCCAACCTGAGCGGCAACAGCGCCGCCCCAAACCATGGCCGCACGCCAGAGCGCCGGGCCGGTGCTGAGGCTCGATCAATTACAGGTTCGCTATCCCGAGGCCAGCAACGACACCCTGGCCAGACTCACGCTGGCGTTGAACCCTGGAGAGCGACTGGCTCTAGTGGGCCCCTCAGGCTGCGGCAAGAGCACCGTGGCCAGGGCCGTGCTGCAGCTCCTGCCCCAGGGCAGCATCTGCCGTGGCGGCCTGGAGTTGTGTGGCCAAGATCCGCGGGCGCTGCGGCGCGGGGCCCTGCGGCGATTACGGGGCGAAGCGGTGGGCCTGGTGTTTCAGGACCCGATGACCCGACTCAATCCGTTGCTCACCATCGGTGAGCACCTAGCGGACACCCTCGCCCAGCACCGGCCGACCTGGGAACGCCACCAGGTGAGGCTGCGGGCGGAGATGTTGCTGGAGCGGGTGGGCATCCGCGCCGATCGCTACAGCAGCTACCCCCACGAATTCAGCGGTGGCATGCGCCAGCGGCTGGCGATCGCCCTGGCCATGGCTCTGGAGCCGGCTCTGGTGATCGCCGACGAGCCCACCACCAGCCTCGATGTGGCCGTGGCGGGGCAGGTGATGGAGGAACTCTGCCGGCTGTGCGAAGAATCGGGCAGTGCCCTGCTGCTGATCAGCCATGACCTGGCCATGGCGGGCCGTTGGTGCCAGCAGATCGGCGTGCTCGATCAAGGACGGCTGGTGGAGCAGGCACCGGCAAAGCAGCTACTCACAGCACCCCAATCCGCCTTGGCCCAACGGCTGGTAGGGGCGGCCCGCAGTCGCGAGGGCAGCCGCACACCTGAAGCCCCAGCTGCAGCACCTCTGCTGCTGGAACTCGAGGATCTGCGCTGCTGGCACCCTCTGCCAGGGCTGCCCTGGCAGCGCAACTGGTACCGGGCTGTCGACGGAGTGAGCCTGCAGTTGCGGGAAGGCGAAACCGTTGGGGTCGTGGGTGCTTCTGGTTGCGGCAAGAGCACTCTTTGCCGGGCTCTGATGGGGCTGGCACCGGTGCGGGGAGGCACGGTGCGGCTGCAGGGGCAGGATCTGCGCAGGCTGAGGGGGCAAGCCCTGCGGCGGGCGCGTCGACGCATCCAAATGGTGTTTCAAGACCCGCTGGCCTGCCTCAACCCAGTGATGACCGTGGCCGAGGCGATCGCCGATCCACTGCTGATCCATGGGCTCAGCAGCCGCGGCCAAGCGATGGAGCGGGCCCGGGAACTGCTCGCTGCGGTTGGGCTCAACCCGCCAGAGGCCTATGCCCGCCGGCTACCCCGCCAACTCTCAGGCGGGCAGCAACAGCGGGTGGCCATCGCTCGCGCGCTGATACTCGAGCCACAGGTGCTGCTCTGCGATGAGAGCGTGAGCATGCTCGACGCGGAAATTCAGGCGGAGGTGCTGCAGCTGCTGCGGGAGCTTCAGCAACGCCTCGGCCTGGGCCTGATCTTCGTGACCCACGACCTCTCGGTGGCCAGCGGCTTCTGTCAGCGCGTGATCGTGCTCGACGGTGGACAGATCGTGGAGCAGGGCCCGGGCGATCAACTGCTGGAGCATCCGCAGGCTGCGATCACGCGCCTGTTGGTGGATGCTTGTCCGCGCCTGCCTCAGCCGGCTAGCTCCCACCACTGAGGCTTCATGAAGTAGTCCTCGTCCTCGTACTCAACCAGGGCGCCGTTGGCGTGATTCACCAGGTCGCCGGAACGCAAGTCGTAACCAGCCTCACGGGCAATCGCAGCAACTTCATCAGCATCAGCCGCAGCCGCGGTGGACAGCTGTTGCTGAAGCACCGGATCCTGGCGCACAGCAGTGATGAAAGCGTGCAGCGTCTGCTCGGCCATGGATAGGGCTTCAGGAGGGAAGGTGGAACCAGTTTGATGGCGGCGGCGCAACAGGGCCAGCAGCTTTTCGAAGACCGGTGGGAGCGGCGCCTCAAACAGCAGGCGTTCTCGATTGATCGGATGGTCGAGCCCGAGCTGAAAGGCATGCAAAGCCTGGCCGGGTAGGGCCAGCGGCAGCTTGCGGCAACGCGAATACACCGGGTCGCCCACGATCGGATGGCCGATGTGGGCGCAGTGCACCCGGATCTGATGGGTGCGGCCAGTGTCGAGCTTGAAGCGCATCAGGGAGTAGTCGCCCAGGCGCTCCAGCAGGGTCCAGTGGGTGCAGGCATGGCGGCCGCTGTCGTCATGCACCACGGCGTATTTCTTGCGATCGGCGGGGTGGCGACCGATGGCTCCCACGATCGTGCCGTGCTCCGCTGCGGGCACGCCGTGCACCACTGCCAAATAGTCGCGCGAGGCGATGCGCTTCTGGATCTGCACCTGCAGCTTCACCAGCGCCTCCTGGCTCTTGGCCACCACGATGCAACCGGTGGTGTCCTTATCGAGGCGGTGCACGATGCCGGGCCGGAGCTTGCCGCTGATCCCCGGTAGATCGGGGCAGTGGTGCAGCAGGCCGTTCACCAGGGTGCCGTCTTTATTCCCGGGGGCTGGGTGCACCGTGAGCCCAGCGGGCTTATTGAGCACGATCAGGTGCTCGTCTTCAAACAGCACATCCAGGGGGATCTCCTGGGGCATCAGGTAGGGCAGCGGCTCCGGCGGCGGCATCCACAGCTCCACCGTGTCGCTCTGGCGCAGGGG
>Ga0078894_10003360_pt1 | contig 12164 bp, 8 predicted proteins | sample LauGreSu1BDMLBSD_2_FD_67506 | JGI IMG/M metagenome (GOLD analysis project Ga0078894, IMG submission 67506) | Freshwater lake microbial communities from Lake Michigan, USA - Su13.BD.MLB.SD (version 4) (version 4) | ecosystem: Environmental > Aquatic > Freshwater > Lake | place: Lake Michigan, USA...
GGGGTTCTGCGTCTGAGGATACGGCTGATTTTTCAGACCGCAGCGTGGGGAATCTGCGAGCCGATTATGTGCTGCCATCGCGGGGTTTGCAGGTGCAGTCCGCGAGAGTGTACTGGCCGGTCGGGGGAGAGGCGGCGGACCTGGTGGAGTGTTCGGACCACAGGCTGGTGTATGTGGATCTGCTGCTGCGACGCTGACACTGCATCTTTGAGGTGCCCTGCTGTGCAGAGACAGGGTGTGACAGCCTGATGGCTGCCACACCCTGTGAAATTCAGATACTGCGTTCCTGAATCGCGGTAACCGTCAGCTGACGGTTGTTGATTCGGGAGCAGTCCGGGCGGTCGCCTTGCGCGACTTCAGATGCCGGCGACCGATAAGTGCGGCGATGAATCCTGCACCGCACAGAACGAAGGAACCGGGCTCGGGGCAGGGTGAAATCTGGACGTCCTCGCCGTCGACAGACAGCCGGGCGAGGGACGGTGTCCATGGTCCGGTAATTGTTGCCGGAACCAGCATCGAGAGTGTGATATCACCGAAGCAGAAACTGGATGTGGTCAGGTCGAGGCTGCGGTGCGGACTGGGATCCAGCGGCACAATCGTGCCTGGCAGAATCTGGGCATTTCCGGTGTTGCCGGACAGAGTACCTGACCCCAGGACCGGATTGACGAGCAGGCCACCCATAACGTCAGTGAACGTCCATGAGTAGTCGAGGGTCTGCAATTCACCGCCGCCGATACCACCGGTTCCATTCAGAAAGAAATGGATTGATTCGTCGCCATTGGCGAAGAAGTCGGAGACCTGGAGGAATTGACCGTAGGGGCCGGGTCCGAAGTTGACATCCAGAATCAGTGTGTCGCCGGCATTCAGAGGTGTGGGCGGCAGAATGAGATCGGGGGAGGTCCAGACGTCCTTAGTCAGACCGTTAACGATCTGGCTGGGGTCAAGTGTGATGGTGAAGGAGTGTGTGATGATGCCGGCTTTCAGGGAGCCGGCGTGAAGGGTGAGGAAAAGTGCAGCATGGAGCGTCAGAGCCATTACGGTTTTAATTAGAGTGCCCGATTCAGAAACGAGTGGCAGCGAACTGCCGTCTGACAATTTTGCGGAAAACGCGGAAACATTCTGCGGTTTGTCCGACACGAGTCTGCGGTACGCGGGGAGGAGTGTCAAACTGCCGGACTGAAAAATCGCGATAAAAGGGGCATTCGGGGAGGATTAATTACTCAATAAATTTCCGAAGTTTTTTTATTTTCACAGAGAATGTGCAAATAAGGCTGGTTTATCTGTATTTAATTTTAATTCAAACTTTTTGCTGAATTTATGGCGGGTCGATTTAAGCATGTGTGCGTGGCTGTTTAGTGCCTGCCGGAGCTGTTGACTGTCTCGTGATTGCCCTGGTTCCTCGGCAGGCGAGTCAGAGTTCTGCGGGTTTCGTGGGCGATTCGTTACTGCGGAAGACATTTCGTCCGAATCGCAGGAACAGGGCGGGTGTGACGAACTGGTCCAGCACGGTGGAGGTGAGCATGCCTCCGAAAACCACCAGCGCGAGTGGGTGCAGGATTTCCTTGCCGGTCTGTTCGGCCCCGAACAGCAGCGGCAGCAGGCCGATAAAGCTGGTGGCCGCGGTCATCATCACGGGAGCCAGTCGTTCCAGGCTGCCCTGAATGATCATCCTTTCGCCAAACTGGTATCCTTCGTGTTCCATCAGGTGGATGTAGTGAGAGATCATCATGATGCCGTTGCGGCTGACAATTCCGATGAGGGTGATGAAGCCGACCCAGTGTGCGATGGACAGGCTGGTTGCTGACGCCCAGACCCGGGGCCACAGCCACCAGTCGACACCCTGGAATGCTTCCAGTGGCGGCCGGTTGACGATCAGCAGTGCGATGATGGAGCCGAGTGCAGCGAGCGGGATATTGGCGAGGACCTGGAGTGCCGCGCGCCACGAGCCGAGGCAGCGGATCAGCAGCAGAAAGACTGCGACCACGGAAACTCCGCCAAGTGCCAGCAATCTGAGGCTGGCTTCCTGCTGCGCCTGGAACTGCCCGCCGAATTCGATGTGGTAACCACCCGGGATGGTGGTGAGTCGAGATTCGATGTCAGCCGCCCCGCGTTGAATGTCAGCGACGACGCCGGCAAGGTCTCGTCCCTCGACATTGCAGAAGACCACAATTCGTCGCTCGATACCTTCATGGTTCAGTGTGTTGGGGCCGGTTGTGTCGATGACGTCGACGACCTCGCCGAGAGAGACTCTTCGCCCCGAAGGAGTCTCAAGAATGGTCTGCTGGATGACCTCCGGGTCATTGCGGGACGATTCATCGAACCAGACCACGAGGCTGAAGAAACGGTCTTCATCGAGGATCTGGGAGACAACTCGACCGCGATACGCTGTTTCCAGCAGTGCTGCGATGTCTCCGGGAGCCAGTCCGCAGCGAGCTGCCGCGTCGCGATTGATCTGCAGCCTGACCTGGGAGACTTCGATCTGGGGTTCAAGCTGCAGGTCAACGACCCCGGGAACGCGACTCATGATTTCATGCAGCTCGTGCGCGGCATCCCGCAGGACTCGCAGGTCACTGCCGAAGATTTTCACCGCGATTTGTGCGCGAATGCCCGACATGATGTGGTCAAGTCGGTGTGAGATGGGTTGGCCGATATTGACGTGGACTCCGGGAATCAGTGTGATTCGATCACGAATGTCGGCCAGCACTTCGGTACGCGACCTGCTGATGGTTTCGTAGCCCCAGAGGTGTGCGACCGGGATCATCCTGAGAGCGGCTGCGAGCCATCCGGTGCGTGGGCGTTGAGCGTCCTGAATTCGGACATCGAATTCCGAGGAGTTGACACCCTCAGCGTGTTCATCGAGTTCGGCGCGACCGGTGCGACGGGAAACTGCCAGAACCTCGGGGATTTCCAGCAGCAGCTTTTCAGCACGTTCGGCCAGACGCTGACTTTCTTCAAGGCTGGTGCCGGGTTCCGTCTGAAAATTGATGGTAAAGGTTCCTTCATTGAACGGCGGCAGAAACTCGCCTCCCATCCAGCCAAGCGTTATCAGAGAGGCCGCGACAAGCAGCACAGTGATTCCCAGCACCAGACTGGTGCGTGGCAGAGTCCACTGGAGGATGCGGGCAGTCCACGCTTTCAGTATTCGCAGCAGCAGAGGATCTTCCTGCCTGTCAAGAAAGCGGGCATGCGGCAGCAGGAATGAGGCAAGCACAGGCGTGACGGTCAGCGAGACGACGAGCGAGGCCAGCAGGGATGTCATGTAGGCGATCCCGAGCGGTGCGAAGATACGTCCCTCAAGTCCGGCCAGTGAGAACAGTGGAAACACGACCAGAACGACGATGAGTGTGGCGTAAACGATGGAATTGCGAACTTCGCAGGAGGCTTCATAGATCACGCTGATGACGGGAGCGGGCGTCGCCCTGCGTCGGTTTTCCTTCAGTCTGCGATAGATATTCTCGATGTCCACAATGGAGTCATCGACGAGATCTCCGATGGCAACCGCAATGCCTCCGAGTGTCATCGTGTTGATGGAGATTCCGAACCACTGAAACACGAGAATTGTGAGCAGTATGGACAGTGGCATGGCAGTGAGTGAGCTGATGCTGGTGCGGAGATTCCACATGAAGAGGAACAGGATAACGACGACCCAGACAGCGCCGTCGCGAACAGCTTCCACGACGTTATCGACGGCAGCTTCGATGAAGTCAGCCTGTCGAAACAATCGTTTTTCGATCAGCACGTGGGATGGCAGATTCTGCTGAAGCTGATCAAGCACTGCGGTGATACTGCGATCAAGTCGGAGTGTATCTGCGTGTGGTTGTTTCTGTACGGCGAGGATGACGGCCGGTCCGCCCTCTGTTTTATCACCGTTTCGCACGAGGACACTGCCATCACCGCGTCGGACTGGTCCGGCTGCGCGGACGTCGGCCACTTCCTTCAGCAGGATGGCGCGCTGACTGCGCCATGCTACGGGTGTGTTTTCAAGTTCTTCGATTGCGAGACTTTGTCCACTGATGCGAATCAGAGATTCGCGGGGCGAGCGGATCAGGAAGCCACCACCGGCCAGCACGTTGGCCTTTTCGGCGGCGGCGGTGAGATGCTCAAGGGTGATATTCTGAGCGGCGAGTCGATCGGGTGAAGTCAGGATCTGGTACTGTTTCAGAATTCCGCCCATGACGGAAACCTGTGAGATGCCGTCGACGGAGAGCAGACGATTGCGGAGTGTGAATTCACCGAGTGTGCGCAGTTCCATCGCCATGTCGTGTTGTGCGTCGGCAGGAAGGGGTGGGCCGTGGTAACGCAGTCCCAGCAGCATGATCTCGCCCATGATGGAGGACACGGGGGCCATCACGGGATTGACATCGGCGGGCAGTCTTTGCTGGGCCAGCTGCAGTTTTTCGGCGACGATCTGCCGATCGCGAAAAATGTCTGAGCCCCAGTCAAATTCGACCCAGATCACGGACAGTCCGGCTGCGGAGGCTGAGCGTACCCGCTGGACTCCGGTAGCGCCGTTCAGCAGGTATTCCATGGGCCGTGTGACGAGTGATTCCACTTCTTCGGGTGCCAGTCCGGGGGCTTCGGTCATGATGGTGACCGAGGGGCGATTAAGATCCGGAAAGACATCGACAGGCATGGTCACGAGGGCGTGGGTGCCCGCGATCACTACGGCGAGGGCGAGCAGCAGGATAGCGCTGCGATTGTGCAGTGAGAAGCGGATGATGGCGTTGAGCATCTGATTGGGCTTCAGCGGGTGTTAACGAAGAGTGGCATAGGCTGTCTGCAGTGCCTGTGCGGCGGTGATGGCGACCACCTCACCTGCAGAAATACCCGCGAGCAGTTCAACGGAGAAATCATCGGTGCGTCCGATGCGAACACTGCGGCGTTCGAAGATGCCGCTGGGATCGCGTACAAACACGAAAGCTCGACTGCCTTCGCGAACGATGGCTGTGTGGGGAACGGCAAGAGTGGGCTGTCCGGGCCCGGTTTCGATGGTCAGGCTGGCAAACGAGCCGTGCAGCAGTGGTTCCGCTGGCTGCGGCAGCAGATCTGCCCAGAAGAGCATGGTGCGATCATCCGTGGCGAGCGATTGACTGGTACCGCTGATTTTTCCGGGCAGGATGGTATCCGGGCGGCCGTTCAGTCGGACTCGGACGGTCTGTCCGCTGTGGACGCCGATGCAGTCACGTTCGGAGAGGAAGCCAAGGATCCGGGCTTTGCGGGGGTCATGGATTTCAAACAGGGGATCTTCCGGTTGCACGATCTGACCGAGGAGAGTGTCAAAATCGATCAGAACTCCACTGATGGGAGCCCGCACGGGCAGTCTGGGTACCAGCGTGCGTGTGAGGCTGAGATTGTGCAGTTGGGGTTCGGCGAGGCCGGCTGATATCAGTTGGCGGTACAGTGTTTCGCGCTGGCTGCGTGCGAGGACCAGTTGCGATTCGGTTTCCAGCAGGCGTCGCTGAGATACGGCGTCCTGTGCTTCGCCAAGGCTGGCAACGATTTTCTGCAGCAGTTCGGTATCGAGGTCAGCCTGCAGGAATTGCAACTGCAGACTCTGGAAATCCTGACTGATGACTTCGGCCAGAACCTGTCCCGCCTGCACGAGTTGACCGCGATCTGCAAGCACAGCGGCCAGAGTTCCACCATGCGTCGTGGAAGCCACAGTGCGCGCCGACGCGGGAATGTCGACCATGCCAGTGACGGACAGTACCGGCCTGAGGAGAACCTGATCAAGCGGTTGCAGTCTGAGTCCGATGTCGGTGGCCGTCTCCGGGCTGACTCGCAGCACCCCCCGGGCAAAACAGGGCCCGAGCACGTGACTGCCCTGCGTCACGACTCGGTCGCCCGGAAAGACGCTGCCTCCACGAACTTCAATAGTGGCACCCTGACGCCGACCGGCGATGATTGTTTCCCGGCGGAACGTTGAGGCTGCACTGGTCTGCTCCTGTTCGATCAGCACAAACTTTTCGGCACCATCGTGGATCACGGCCGAGGTGGGAATTGCAGGCACGGCCTGCGCTGGTGTATCGTGGAGCCGAACCAGTCCGGTCATTCCCGGCAGAAGTTGTAATCCACCGGGAGTTGGATTTTTGAACGTTGCCCAGATTGTGGCCATCTGAGTCCGGGTGTCGATCTGGCTGCCCAGCACATCGACGGTTGAGTTGAGCGACTGGTCAGGATGGGCGTTCAGCTTCAGGGTAAGTTTCTGTCCGAGTGAGACTCGCGGCAGACTATTTTCCGGTACGCTGATTTTCAGCCAGACGGTGGAGAGGTCGAGGATTTCGAACAGGTGATCGTTTGGTTTGACAATTCTGCCCACGGAAAGATCACCATGGTTGACAGTACCGGCGATGGGACTGAGCAATTGGAACAGGCGTCGTGCGGGTGTGCCTTCAGCGGTGAGGATTCGATCGAAATCAGGTGCGGGAAGCTGCAGGCTGTTCCAGCGAGCGCGGGCCATATCGAGGGCCGCTGTGTTCCGCTGCACCTCATTGTCGGCCTCTACAGTGCGGATGCGTGGAATGGAACCATTGGCGGCTGCATTCTGTGCGGCCAGCAGCAGTTTCCGGGAAAGTTCAAGTGAGACGCGCGCCGTCTGTATTTCCAGCAGCAGCGAATCAAGTTCCGGACTGTCGATGATGGCCAGTGGCTGACCTGCGACGACGGTTTGCCCGGGTTGCGTCAGCAGTTCGACAATGCGACCGGACAGCGGGGAACTGACAACAGCGTGCTGATTCCAGGGGGCCACGACTGTGCCGTAGGCTGGAAACGATGATGTCAGGCTGGCCGTGATGACTTCCGTTGTCCGCAGGTCAAGATTGTTGCGGGCTTTTGAGGTGAGGATCAGACGGCCGGTGTGCGGGTACACTTCCATGCCGCGAGCGGGCAGTGGTTTGTGGCCATCGTGGGCGACGGCCAGTGCTGCACCGGCAGCAGCCAGCAGCAGCCAGAGTCGGTGGCGATAACGCATGAAATGCTCCATGTTGACGCAGACTGATCGGTATCAGGGCTGCTTGATGAACGAGTCGGGCGGCTGAATTGTGTCGGGCTGCTGTTTTGCCATTCGCACATACTCATCGATGCACGGCGGGCAGCAGAACTGGTATGGCAGTCCGTTGATTATCCATGTGAATTCGGGGTTGGCTTTGGTGCGACTGATGGGGCAGATGCGATCGCCAATCTGAGGTTTGGCGTCATGTCTGGAAACTTTCCCGGCGAATCGGATGGCGGCTGTTGTGCTGCCATTGGCTTTGATGTCGGCATCGGTGTAGTTGCCTGCGGCGGTCAGGTAAAGTTGCTGCTCTTCGTCTGCAGGCAGGCTGGCGGGCATGTCGGCAGCGTGCTGTTTTGATGCCGTCGTAAAGCCGATGCGAAATCGCTCGCCTGCAATCCGCAGATTCGGAATGGTCACATCGAGTGCTTTGCCGCGAGCACTGTCGGGGAGTTCAGCAACGAACTGCGATGTCATTCCGGCAGCGTCCCCATCCTGTGGCTGGGGCGTAGTGGAACTGAGACGGCGTCGGTCTGGCCAACCATTTTGAGCCACGCTGTCAGCATCTGAGACTCAACTTCGAGGATCCGAGTCTCATCCTTCTGCAGCATCAGCAGTCTGAGTGTCCCGGTGTGATCGACGATGGCTTCGGCGTGGTAACTGTCTGAACCGATGGGGATAATCAGTCCACCGTGTGCACCAGCCACGTGTGGGTGCTGGTCTTCGAAGTCGTTTGCTGCGTCAGTGGTGTGAGCGACTGAGTCGGCAGCTGGTTGTGTGTTCTGGGAGTTTGCCGACAGCGGTGCAGGTGTTGATTGCTGACAGCCGACGACATTCAGCAGAACGGCGGTCAGCATGGTACAGAGGATTACGCTGGCTACGGGATGGCAGAGCATGTGATAGTGGTCCCTGAGGTGGGCAGCACTTGTCGAACTTGGTGCTGCAGTGATGGGCAAGCAAGCGCGGCGGGTGAACACTGCGCGCGAGCTGAAAAACGTCGGACCCGGGGTGCAGCGGGGTGGGGGCTGCGATCACTGGCGGGCTGCTGCATTAACAACGATTGACGCGGATTCGCTGCAGAAGATCCATTCCCGAGGGGCTGTCAGGCGAATGTCGACGAATGAGTATGCAGATACTGCCGGCCTTCCTGGGCTTCGCATCCGGCGAGTGGCAATTGTCAATCGCCGAAGCGGTGAATCCGCGGAGAGACAACTGAAGCTGGCAGTCCCGAGTCGCTGCAGCTGCAGTCATTTCCTGTTTCGAGCATGGGCAGTGCTTTGAATCGTCCGGACACGAAGGTTCCGGGTCCGAGACGTTTGCGGCACAGCAGGAACGTTTACCGTCGGGGTGTTGCGGACCAGCAAAGGCACAGCAGCACACCGACGATGCAAGGAGCATCGCACAGATGAGCAAAACTGTGAGCAGGTTCCGGGACATGCAGGCCTCCGGTTCCATGATAGCACAATCAGCCAACAGGTCCAGATCTGTTGCGAGCGTTATTGAGGCAGCTGATGGGCAGGCAGGGTCGGCAGGATCAGGCGTGACAAGCGGCCGGGGCTGTGATGTACCTGCTCCGTCGAGATGGCCGTGTCGCTGCCGAAAATGCCCTGTGCGGTGTTGGGGTTGCGATCGAACAGTGGAAAAAGCGAACCGCAGATATCGAGCCGTAACTGATGTCCAGCCGGTACAGTGGCTGCGCAGGGTCCGAGTTCGATCGTCAATTCGCAGACCGCACCCGGCTGCAGCAGTTCGGGCTGCAGCAGCGAGCTGCGATAGCGGGCGCGCTGCAGGCCAGTGGCAAGATTGATCGCACGACCATCGGGGTGCACGTCCACCAGTTTGACAACCCAGTCAGCGTCCGCGGTATCAGCACTGACGTGCAGCCGAACGAGCGGGGTGCCGGCGAATACGACCGGCTCGGTCAGCGGAGCGGTGCTGTAAACCAGCACGTCGTCCCGATCTTCCAGCGGTGACTGGTCGACAGGTCCCCAGACGGCCGCTTTCAGGGGTCTTGCGGGAGTCACGGGTGAGGCTGGTACGGGGTTCTGCGGATCAGCGCGAAATGTGTCCGGCGGCTGGCTGGCTGCGGGTGGTTCCGTTAACAGTTGACCAGTACCCCGTCGCGTGTTGGCGCGACCGTCAGAGTGCAGGTACCAGCTTGTGGGTTGAGTGCCTGGCGGCGGCCACGACAGGCTGTCGACCCAGCGGTTATCACCCATGGAAAAGTAACGCACCGGTGAGAACGTCGTCGCTTTCGTGGCCGGGTCCTGTTTGAGGAAGCGATCGAACCATTCCTGCTGGATGGCGGCAACATCGAGTTCTGCTGCGGGACCAAAGTCCACTTCGGCCACCTGCGATCTGCCAATCGTCCCGTGATCCCACGGTCCGAGAATCAGCTGCTGCTGTTTTCGGGTTTCGGGACTGACTGCGGACGTTTGCATGAGCACGAAATTGTCTACGGATTCCCGTGAGAAGAAGTCGTAGTAACCGACGACATGCAGGACCGGCAACTGCAGTTGTGGCAATTGCGCTGTCAGATCCAGACGTGTCCAGAATCCGTTGGGCTGCGGGTGTGTGAGGTAGGCGTCCAGCCACGGCATGGGCCATCCGATCGCTTCGTCCACGTCGCTGAGCGGCAGCTTCATCAGTGCCTGATCCATGTCAGTCGCTGTTACGCCAGCGGGCTTTGGGGTGTTACCGGCCAGCCAGCCGGAGATCAATGCGAGGCGAACGGCACCGCCGAGGTACAGATTCCGATAGAAACTGCTCCATGTGGCCTGGGGCGCGATGACGACGAGGCCCGGTGGCTTTTCGACAGCCGCCTGCCACTGCACTGCTCCGACATAGGAACCACCCACCATGCCGACTCGACCACTGCACCACGACTGCTGCATGACCCATTCAATGGTATCGAAACCATCCTGCCCTTCGTTGTTGTAGGGGGCCAGAACCCCCTCGGATCCGCGGGTACCGCGGCAGTCCTGAGCCACAAAGGCGTAGCCGGCTTTGACCCAGCGCTCGGCTGCTTCCTTCTGTCGCGTGCGATCGTAGGGAGTGCGAATCAGAACCACTGGTGCCTGAGACACGTTATGGTCACGGTAGACGTCGGTGGCCAGTCGAACTCCGTCACGCATGGCAACCTGCAGAGTTTCCATGCGGACTTCGGCCGCAACTGGCGGGCAGAGAACTGCGAGGATGGCAAGGCTGAGCAGTAAGCGGTGGCAGGCTGTCGTGCCGTTAAGTGGACCAACCATCTGGGAGACTCCGTGAGACAACGGACAATTCGAGTGATTCGGGATGGGGCTGCAAGGTCGTGGACCGTTGAGTTCAGTCGAGAAATCGAGCACGCTCGGAGGGTGTCGGGCGTCGGCAGGCATCCAGTTTGCCGAACAGTCGGTAACGAACTCTGGCGACACAGCGATAGCCGAAATCGCGCAGTGGTGCGGGGATGATCCACAGCAGGGCTCCGCAGACCCACCAGATACCGCCCAGCAGGAACAGTATGCGGCAGACGGCGGCGGAATGAGTGTAGAGGTGGCCGTTGTGGCGGAGCACGACGGAGGACAGCGTTCGCCGCAGCTCCGGCTGGAGAAACTGCTGGGCGGTAGTTCCCTGCAGGGGTGCGAGGAGAAAGCGACCGGATTTGTCCCGCTGGAGAATCCAGTTGACGGAGTGATTGCAGAAGCCGCACACGCCGTCGTAGAAGATGAGGCTGCTGTTGGATGGGTCAGTCACCGTCAGTCCAGCGTTGGGAAGTGTGGGATGGTCATTGAGAATGATGATGGTAACAAAATTGCAAAGTTATCGGCAAATGGATTTGGAGACGAGGTCGGGGGGAGGCGGGGGGACGGCAGATTCGTGACGAAAGCGGTAACCGGTTGTCGCCAACTGGCATGTATGTCAAAACCCGCGCGACGAACAGGCTGCGGCTGATCGCACTGTTCGGCTGGGCAAGCAGGGAGCTCTGGGCATCGAAGCCTGAATCAAGCGGCGTTGATGTCTGCTGACGATTGTGTGAATCCGTGGTTCCAGTATCCATCTCGAAGGCATCGATCTTCTGCTGCATCATGAGCAGCGATCGGCGACGGCCTTTTGACTGGCAGGCGAAAACAGAGGGAGTGAGGGAGTGAGGGAGTGAGGGTAATCTTCAGCGTGACATTTTGCTTTGTTTGATTTTGGCGGGTCAGGTGTCTGTTGGGGGGGCTGTTTCATGGGGTTCGACATGAATCAGCGCATCGCGAATGCCGGGAACCGAATTCCGCAATTCGGCTCGGACCTGCCCACCGACTGCGTGGGCAGTGCGAATTGGCAGCAGCGGGGCTACCTGAATGTGCAGCTCGGCGAGCCAACCGGCGCCACTTTTACGGACTCGGACCTTTTCCACACACTGCACCTGCGGGACACGCTCGGCCACGATTCGCAGTTGTTCTGACAATTGAGGGGCGTCTGCGTCCAGCAATTCGGACAGGGCTGGCGCGGCCAGTTTCCAGGCGGTCATCAGAATGATGCCGCTGGCCAGTATTGCGGCCGCTTCATCGGCAAATACCAAAGCGGGCAGTCCGCAGAGTTCCGGCCCCCACACCGCCACAGAAACTCCGAAGAACGCGGCTGCCGAGGTCATGGCGTCGGAACGCTGGTGCCAGGCATCCGCCGTCGCGGCATCTGAGGTTTCCGCCACCGCGTCCCGGATCATGAACCGAAACAACAATTCTTTGCTGACCGTGACCGATGCCAGCAACAGGAGCGTCCACCACGCTGGTGGCTGATGCGGGAGCAGAATCTCGTGAATGGACTGCACAGTCATCAGCAGTGCTGCGGCCACAAGTAAGACTCCGGTCAGCAGCGCTGCCACGGCTTCGGCCTTGCCATAGCCCCACGGATGTCGATCATCAGCCGGCCGGGCGGCAACCTTCAAGGCCTGCCAGACCAGGAGGGATCCGACGGAATCAGCGAGCGATTCGATCGAATCGGCAATCAGAGCGGTTGAGCAGCCGACAATTCCGGCGACAAGCTTCAGAGCAGCCAGCAGGATGCTGGCCACCAGACCGATCAGAGTATTTCGTTGCAGAGGGGACACGCGGGTTTTCGGTTTTCAGTTTTCAGTTTTCAGTTTTCAGTTTTCAGTTTTCAGTTTTCAGTTTTCAGTTTTCAGTTTTCAGTTTTCAGTTTTCAG
>Ga0078894_10003361_pt1 | contig 12163 bp, 6 predicted proteins | sample LauGreSu1BDMLBSD_2_FD_67506 | JGI IMG/M metagenome (GOLD analysis project Ga0078894, IMG submission 67506) | Freshwater lake microbial communities from Lake Michigan, USA - Su13.BD.MLB.SD (version 4) (version 4) | ecosystem: Environmental > Aquatic > Freshwater > Lake | place: Lake Michigan, USA...
AATTTATTTCTATATTGTTGTGGTACATTATTAACATCTATTACTATACCTTTAACATTTGGTAAAGCAGATAAAACCCCACAATCGGTAATTTTAGTTCTAATTTCAGCAGGTCTAACATACAACGTATATATACCAACAGCATTAAACTCAGTTGCCGGTAATTTGAGGTTGTACAAACCACCTAATATTTCAACATTTTTTTTGCCACCAGTAGAATCATTATGATAATATGGTGTAAGTAATGTCGCCGCATTTAATTTTTTAAGTGTAAAATTAGTGGTTACGTCTCGGGAAGGAGTATAATGTAATATAATCTCCACATCCTGTGGTGAAACGTCCGCTGGTCTTACTGTTCCGTATGCTCCTAAAGCCATTTGTTTTTTATTTATAAATAGTTTATGACACTTTTTTAAGCAGTGTTAATTTTATAATATCCGTAACCATATTTAACAAGGTCACCTATATTATCCACTTCATTAAGTCTTTGTAAAGGCTCAAAGGCCGAATACTGACCTCTTTCAATAACAATATCCGATTGTACTTCCGGATCCATCACAAAATCTAACAAATATTCATTTTTAGTTAATGCTGAAACCACAATGTCATTATCAGTTACTCCTGAAGAACCAACAACATAATATGTTCTACCATTAGGTGTATCAAAATATTCAATGTTATTAATTGTATATGCAGTATATTCATTAGTTATTTGACTAACATAACCTATGGATCCATTCGATAGAGTCATAATATAACCTACAGTAAATGGTTGTGGTCCCCACCTTCTTAATAACTCTAATTGTGAGTTAGTATATCCGGAAACAGGGAATGGTATATTGGTATATGTACTTGATATTTGTGACTGTACATTATTTTCAGAGTCTCCTGTAAAAATAAAATCTAAACTTAATTGGGTTCCTGCCCAACTTCCCCCTTGTGGTGTAAAGGTTATTTCACCTAATGGGTTAGTTATTGTAATACCAGTAAATGGTACCGAAACCGGTTTTTGAACCGTTGTTACCCCCCAAATATTCGTTTGTGATAAAGTTATTGTATAGTTTTGTGGGTTAGACGCATAGACGTGACTTTGGATTGTATTACCTAAGGTTAAACTAGGACCTGTCGACCCATCCCCCCAATTAATTACATATTCCGACTGTTGTAGATAATTTTGGAAATTAAAACTAGCAGTATTATACACATATACTTTATATTGGTTAATCGGGTCTCCCGATATTACAAAGTTAGTCACAACATCGATTTGGTCAATATACCCATCAAACGTAGAGTAGTAACCAATATCGTTAATGTTTTGTGTAAACATAATAGGTATCGTTAAACCCGTTAATAACGAACTACCATTTGTACCACCACTAAGAACATAACTTAATCCTGAATACACATCAAACGTATTTGTTTGGTATGTCTCTAAAAACAAGTCATCATTTAAAACTTCTGGTGAAATTACTATATTTATTTTTTCAGGTGTCATTAAGGGTTAACATATTCATACCATTTTATCGGGGAATTGATTGTTCCCACTCTTGTGACATTACCAACTTGAGCCTCATAAAAAACCTCGTATTCAAAGGTTTGATAATTTAATTTATATTTGTAATAGAATGTTTTTTGTTTGTCTACGTTAAATCTTGAAGCCCCTGTAAAATTAGATTGGGGTACATTCATTAACCTAACAAATTGTCCTTTTTTACCATTAAAGAATTTAGCACTAACATAGAACTCGTCAATATTAAGATAACTCTTATCTTTTAAGAAATATATAAAAAATCCTTCTTTATCCGCACCGGTATAATCCAATCTAAATTTAGGTTTTTTAACCATTACGTTTACAGGAAAGTTAACACTACCGATCGTGCCAGGTTCTTTTAGTCCTTGTTGGGTCGGTAATATTATAGTTAATAGAATTTTTTGACTTTCAGATTGATTAGTATCATAAAAATCTAATTTAAAAAAACTACCCTTAAATGAATTTGCAAAATAATATATCTCTGAGTCGGTAAAAGAAGCATTTTCATAATCTATAGCCCAATTACTTAAGGTCGCGCCACTAATAGTTGACAAATAATCAAAGAAATTAAACTCATAATTAATTTCAGTAACCTTAGTTGTGGTTGTCGTAATAACATTAGATATTGTCGCGGGTCCAAATAAACTAGCAATTGTTATTTGAGTTGTACCCGTAGTTAAATAATTCCACTCGGCGTGAGCAAATTTTGTACTTTCAAAATCTTGTGGTGGGTTGATGATTTGTTCTAAAACCTCACTCTCATATAACTCAATACCCTGAGTTCTACCCTCAAAATCGAAATCAATTTCTAATGGTATATTAAGAAACCCATCTTCCGTTTTTACTATCCCTAAAAATTTATCATTCACAATTATCAGTAATTGGGTCGTTTATTATTGTTGTTTCAATATTACTTACATTACGTTTCATCGGGTATTGTATAAAAACAATTTCCCTAAAAGGATAATGTGCATTATTAATAAATGGTATATTGAGTCCTAAATTATTACTATCTATATAACCATAACTATATATGTCTCTCCAAATAAATGTATTAGTATTGTTAGAAAAATAAGAATAGAATGGTGCTTGGTCGATTTCAGTTAACCTAGCAGATTCCACATAATCACTATAAACCCTAATTGGGATTGCGTAATGTGGTTTATATGCATATCCTGAAGGTAAATTAGTATTACCTGAAGTTTGGGCATCTAAAAATATTAATGGGTTAATTGAATATTTATGGAACAACGGAGATAACACATATTCTTTTTGTTCAATATCATTGTATTCACAGAAATCACCCTTAATTAAGTCACCGATTTTTAATTCTTCATTATAGTAAAAATTAATATTTTGTTTCGTATAAAAATTATATGGGATATTATCTTTATTGAATGTTGATTGCTTACTCCACCAATTATCCATTGTGTTTTTTAAAAAGTTGAATTCCCATCCGATTTCTAAGGCACTTGTTTGGTTAACGTTTGGTTTATTAAACCATCCCATATAACCCTTATTAACTACACTAAAAAATAATTCACTAATCGGTTTACCGTTATTATCTATCAAATTTTGTATGTCAATATCTTTGTTCACGGAAAATCCATAAGATTGTGTTCCTGTCTTAACAGAAACCCTTTGTACTTGATTGGGGGTTATTGCGGAAAATTCTAATTTTCTTTTTACAGGAAATGGGTTATTTTCAAAACCTAATTTAGTAACAAAAGTTTGGTCATCAGTTGTTAATATTTTATGTAACCTAACATAATATCTTGATTTAGTTTCACCACTATTAGTAATATTACCAATCCTTTTAAAATTACCATACCTTCCATTATATACATCATTACTACTGAAAGATAAGTTAAAAATCGTAAATACTTTTTCCTCTGAACGATAATCACCGTCACCTAAACTAAACACTTGGAAAATGGTTTTGTTATTAATACTTGTTGTTAACTCAACCCATTGTCCAACCTGTAGATTATGGTTAGTGGGACAATAAAAATATACAACAGATTTACCATTGGTTGTTCCAGTCCCCATAACAAATGGTATACCACTCGCAACATTAAAAGATTGGTTGGTTACGTTAAACTTTTCACTTGTATATGACATAGTTTGGGCAGTCGTACTACTATAAGCATATGAAGTATAAAAAGACCAATTATATGTCGATGCACTTTTTGGTTTAAAATCCACATGCCCTGTAATACCACTAGTTCTAATTAAACTAAACTCATCATACTGAGGAAATCCAAACCAAACATTAGTGTTTATTGATATTTCAGGACTTAAATAGTATAAACTATTTTTAAATGGTGTATAATTAGTCTTACCTGATATAGCATTATTAAATATATTAACAATCTTACCATTTAATCTAAAGGTATTTGACGTTTGTCTTTCACTATCAAAAATATTATTTAAACTAACAATAGAAGACCTATCACCCTGCACTAAACTTCTTTGTTGACCAAATAAAGGTAATTGGATTTGTTCATCAACCGTTGCAGATGCCGCGTATCTTTTGGACCCTAAAACTATCCTTATGTCGTCTTGTTTTCTCATCATTAAGAAATAATATATTTGGTTATGTATCTATTAAGTGCAGTCTTACCCCTACCTAAACCAAAGTAAAAATGGTAAGGTGCGCCAACAACAAATCTATCACTTGTTTGATTATTAGATGGATTAAACGTAGGTATACCAGTATTCGTATAGTTATAAATATACCCCGTTTGCGGACCGTTGGTCGCTTGAAAATAATCAGTATTAGAAAATGACATCTGTTGGTAAGGTGCCGAGTAATATTTATTATTCGAATCGTAAGTTGTCCACCAATCATTATCTTGACTACCTAATATCGTTTGGGGTATGTTATTACCATCTTTTTTCCACTTATACATCGGTACTACTTGTGTTTTTGGGTACCCAACGGTTTGTGTGGTGGTACCAAATGTTACGGTTCCAGGAGTTAACAATATTCGATTTTCAGTTATTGCTGAGAACAGCGCACCTATCAGTGGACCGTCATTAGTGTTTGGTGCTAAATATATGTCGTTATCATCGTAAAACTCATCAGTAAAAGGTAAAACACCATATTCAGAATTAATACTAAACATTTGAGCCACATCCCCATCAATTCTATCTTGGGTACGGCTGAACAAAGTATTAATTGAGGCATCACCACTACCAGCAAGTTGTTGACCAAAAGACGAAGATAATAACCTAGATAACATGAAAAATAATAATATATCACTAGTTTCATTATAACTTGTACTTTTTATCGTGTCCACTAAATACCCTTCCAATTGTGGGTTAAGACATATTTCTTTTGCAAATTGGTCTCTTGGTCCTAAATCCATAATCGTAGTCGGGAAATATAGATTTCTATCATTCATACCTCCGTAATCGGTATCACTCCACTGATTATTTAATGGGTTTCTCTTTCTTGGTTTTTGACCAACAAAACCACCTATGGTTGCATCATAAGGTGTTGACCTATAAAAGAATGAAAATCTACTCTTATCGTAGTAAATTGGTCCTTGGTTTGTTGTGATTGGAACTAATAACCCATCATTAGCTCCACAGAATTTATATTTTTTAACATTACCAAAACTATCAAAAACTGTTTTCTTCCTAAATGAAAATGCGTATAACGTACCGTTTACCCAATTGTTTTGGAAAACGTGACTTATTATTCCTCTACAAGCACCAAATGAGAATCTAAATCTAGCCTTCCACTCGACAAAATATTTAATGTCGTCGGGTATAGTTTTTATTAGTTCGTCCTGAACAAAATAATAACAACCACCTTTAACTCTTTGTTTTTGTAGGTTTCCAGGGAAATTTTCAGGACATGGATCGTCCACTCCAAAGGTTTCCCCACTACCTGAATAGCAGGAAAGTAACGTCATATTTTCACACGCCAAACTTCCAAGTACCGCATCACTAACACCAGTACCACTGTCCTGTAAATCCTGTAAGTTATTTGTGGTGTCAGTGGATTGTACTGCAATTACAGGTAAATTCACAACCCCACCATCCTCAGTTAACTTATAGATTAAAAAATTATCATTTAAATGTAAACTGTATGATGTGTTACCCGATACCTCAGTAATATCAGATGTCGGTAATCTGTCCGATCTTAATAAAAGTCTTGTGGCTGAGTTCATTGTAATATTTGGTAGGTTATCTAAATGATATGCCGGAGAGAATACTCTACTAAGTCTAGAAGCCGCCTGTAAAGACATATAAGTCCCCTGTGCATCGGCACCTCCTAAAAGTGTACCACCTTCAATATTACCCTGCGGAGATGTTGCACAAGGTGGTTGCGTACCACCACCACTAACACCTTGCCAAGTTCCCTGACAAACTTCTAAATCTATAACCACTCCGGAACCATCTAACTGAACAGCAATAGCAACTAACCAAGTATTAGCCCCCGTTTGTGGGTTTACAGCTTGGTATTGTAAAATTCTCCATGTATAGGTACCCGTTAAAGCATTAGTCGTACCAACAGCAGGAATCGTACAGGCAGCATTAGTGTAAAAAACTTGACCTGTTTGGATGCTAGGTTGATTAGTAAAAAAGGTTGGTCCTCCTGTTGCTACGTTCTCACAAGCCCCGATATTACCATTCGCACATGGGATACCCGCAGGTACGTATTGACAACTACCCACACTATAGTTACTAATAACTGTGGATCCTTCAGCATTATTTCTAAAAGCCCAAACTGAGTTACTTCCTAACCAACTATATGTTGTTGTTCCAGGATTGGCAGCATTAACAATTGACGACCCATATTGGAATCCTATAGTACTTTTACCAAGTTCAGGTCCGTTACATGCAATGGGACTATAAACCCCCGCAGGTGTAGTATAAGATTGTAAAGTAGTTACGTCGGTAGAAAACGCCTTATAACCTTGTCTTGATTTATCGGTAGAATTATAGTACTTAGCGACGTTATTAGTAAATGCTGTAAATGATTGAGGTGAAACTGTAAATGAAAATGCTGGGTAATATGGAGCATTTCCTGAGTTGGTTACACTATGTGATTGTGGGGTTACATAACCACTTCTCCATGATAAGTTATTAGCGGCACTATTTGCTGTCGCCTGTATCGGGATGTTTAAGCGATATGTTCCTTGTACGAATGGTCCTTGGTTAAAGTTGAACCCAAATAGTCGTGATAAATCATATTTTATTGTTTGTTTTTCCGTGTAAGGGTCAACACCTCTACTTAAAAAAATAATTTCTTGATTTAGGTAGTTATTGTAAAAACTAAACGGTTTTTTATACCAAGCAGTTTGTCCTGGAGGAATAGGTATTGGTTCATTATATCTAATCCTTTGTGATTTATTAAATAAATATTTGTTTAATAATCCATTAGGATTATTAAAGTTAGTTAGCCCTGAAAACTGATACGCGGTACCACCCGTTATAACTTGGAAGTATTCGTTACCAGCGGGAAAGTCATACGTTTTTGTTCCTCCCGTAATTTTTAATTTTAAAACTGCAGTGGCAATTGTACCACCCGTAGTAATATAATTAACCGTTTTATTTATTAAGGTTGTTTGGTTAGGAAAGGTATTACCTGTTATTTTATTATTACTAAATTGATTAAGAGTCCCTCCCGTTAAGTTAGGGTCGTTAATTTTAGTAACATCGTGAAATGATATAAGGTCACCAGCATTTAATAATGTTAACGTTCCGGCATCACACACAATCATTAATATAGAATCAGTAAAACTTGCCGATGGTTGTGGAATATTTGAGTTGGGTGGTGAATTGTTTACCGTAGTGGTAATAATATTTTCACCGTCAAAATACCTTTGTCTAAAGTTAGCCATATTCAATGACTGTGATAATGTAACATCATCTCCTAAATATTTAAAATTTCCACCTTGGGCGGGGACTTCAACAATTGGTAACTTAGACATTTTAGGGTCTAAATCAATGAATCCGGCAGCGGCCGCTCCTGAAACATATTGATATCCCGCAATTCCTTGTCTAAGTCCGTTATTTTCACCTTCACTGGTATTACCACTTAATGTTGTAACATTATCATATTCAGATAATGAATTTGAATTTATTAATTGACCAAAATTTCCATTAGATATTAAAAGAGTGTCGAATGGGTTAAACTGTACGTTATTAGTCATGTTTGTATCTTCACAGTTGCACGATTCACAATCAGGATAAGATATCATTGGTAGTGAGATTCTTTTAAATGGGGCATTTTCATTTAAAGGGTCCAACACTTCAGGGTTACATCCACCCGCAGGTTTATTACCAAATGTTAATACCTGAATGGCCCTACAAATAGCATAAATTACAGTATTGATAAACGCAATAATTCTATTAATAAATCTCGTAACAATCGGGTATAAAAAAGCAAGTACATGTAGTATTACAATAACAACTATAAAAACAGGAGATAAAACAGTAATAAGTAGATTAAATAGGAAAAATAAAAAATCAAAATTCCTAACACCATCATTCACCGGAAACCTATTAGTTGTTGTAGAACATTCCCTATTTGTAATTTCTTTAATACCTAAATGTCTAGCCCTATTATATCCCCATTTCCATCTATCTATATGGGTAGCAACCGTATAAACTCTATTAAAATTAAATTCAAAAAACCTATCTTCACAATTAATTGCTTCTTGTACCATTTGATAACCCAATTGTGTGAAACCCGTATAAGTGTTGGTTTGTTGGTATTCACCATAATCTTTCCAATCTAAACTAAATGCGTATGATTTTTGTTGTAACTCAGGGCTATATGGTCCGTTAATACTCGAACTATTCCATCCGTATTCTTTAATGTTTGGTACTAAATAATCAGCACGCATTATACTATTTTCATTACCGTCTTCGTTTTGGTATTGTATTCTAAATCTATACTTACCTTTTGTTGGTATGCCAACCGTTGGGTCATTTGATATTATTTCTTCACCAAATTCATTAGTTGTTATATAATCTAAATTCATGGGTACCTCAACTAACCATGTACCATCGTCGTCAATTATCTTACCCCCTTGTTCAAACTTATGTTCCTCTATAATTGGAAACCCTTCACTATCATTATAAATCGTCTGTCTTAAAGCCAAAACAGTACCTGCGGCCGAAACTAAATCACATAAATTACCAGAATCAAATTTAGGTTTACAATTAATACTTAACGGGTCGTCTTCACTTGTTGAGAACATAGACCCCATAAAAATTGCTTGTGGCTCTATTTCAACACCAATATCTCTAAGGTCAAAATCAACTCTAGTAATACCAACATTACATATATCAGTCTCACCCCAAAAAGAAGCAACTTCCACATCTTTAGCCTGATTAACTATTTGAGGTAATGAGTCTAAATTTTCAGATGATTTAAAACTTGATCCAGCAAATTGTGACTGAACACCTAAACCTTGTCTAACTAAATCTGATGGTCTTTGGGAAAAACATCCAATGTTGGAGAGGTCCATATCCATAACCACACTTTGTATACCTAAAGGAACTCCAACTATCATGAAGTCACCACTATCATTAGTTCTAACCGTGTACTTATAGTATTTTTCATATACCTCAAGTACCTCCATTCTGGTTAATAAATCATTAACGTCAGGAAATGTACCTGTCGGCGTGTGCCCTTGATTTTCTTGTACATAAGGTAACAGATTATATCTATAACCGTCTTCATTCTTATCGGTTAGTGTTTTATATGGGTATAATGTAGATATTACAGGGTCTAAAGAATCTTGGGTAGTCAATGGTACGAATACTGAAATGGGTACGTTTGGTACACCGAATCCACCATTCGCAATGACCCTACCTGCAACTACTCCGTAGTCTGCACAGAATCTTGTATAAACATCTTCTTGTTTAAGTTTTAACGATAGTATTTCTATTAGGTCAAAATCTTGTTCGACATTGATTCTAATATTTTTATCTATCCCTGGTGTTGTTCTTATTCTATAACTTTTGGTCATTACTCTCTTTGTTGATAAATAGTTAAGTTGGTACTTTTAAAAGATAATACCAACGGGACCAAAATAAATAATCTTATGAAAAGTCAACTGAAGTTAAGTTTTTAACTCTAACTTTAATATCTTTAGCGGGGTATCTTATTTGATATATTTGGTCTGGTTCGGCAAATATCGTATCATCAATAAGATCAATTTGTTTTGTAGTTGTATCCACATATCTTTGTGAGGTTTCGGAAGAAGAATAAACACCACCGACTTTATTATAAACTCTAATTTCAGAAAGAGTATTAACCCCATTAATATTTTGTATAAGTTGTCTAATTTCAGAAACGTTAACATTTTCACCTAATTCTCTTGTTGAAGGTAACATGTAGTTAGTAACATTATTAATCACTTCAGTTATAACTTGACTTTGGGAACCTGTGGAATTTAAAACGATAAAGAATTCAAACTCAAGGTCAATCACTTTAGCAACCTCAATAGATATATAATCATTAATCATTCTATATTTAGAAAGGTATGTTGCCAAATTAGTTTTTAAATTATTTGACACTGTCTGAGTTAAAGCACCTTCAGTATCAAAAGATAATATCTTAACTAATATTTTATTATTGAATTCCGTTATGGATACTTTAGATGGAGCACCAAATCTACCCGGCATGTTATCTATTAAAGATTTATAATCATTAATCGTTACCGCTCTTTTTTGTGCAGCAAAGTTAAATGTAACCATATTTCTAACCTCCTCGACTGAAGGTTGGTTAGCACCACCTATAGCTGCGGTTACGTTATTAACCCTCATTGATTGGGTTACGTTATTATTAATAATGTCAGATGGTCCATTAACTGCAAAATCAATAGTACCTACTTGATTAATAGCACCTACACCAACATTACTTCCTAAACCACCACCCGTTCTGTATTGAACAAATAGTGTAGTGTTAGGGCTAACAGTTAAACCAAGCCCAATATTATTTTGGTAATTTTGTAATTTTAATGGAACGCCAACTGTCGTAAACTGCCTTAATTGGTCTTCAGGCGTAACAGTACCTGCACCAAATTGTATTTTTAAAAATCCTTCAGGTGTATATTCGGTTATAAATCTATTCTCAGTTTTTAAATATCTACCAACTTTAACTCCCGCTTCATCGACAGGTTTAGTTGGGTCTTCAATAAACACAGTATTTTCAACTAATGCGTCCACTTCATACCATTTATCAGTTGATGTCTCAAATTCAGTAAAGGATGGTGTTGCCTGATAATTAGTCCCGTCTTTTTGGATAATAGATGTCACCCCTAAAACATTTTTTTCAGGTAAGAAGAAATTAAAGAATGGTGATACGTCTGCAGATGTTACAACTTTTTTAAATACTTGCGTACTACCATTAACCACAATCTCTCTTTTAGTAATAATATAACTTGTAGGTGCCGAGTTGTTTTCACTAAATTGTGGTATTTTTGTTCTATTAATAAACCCTTCTCTGTTGAACTGTGATGAAAAATCAATATCATAAACAGTTTCAAATGTTGTACCCCCACCATTAAATTGTGCCCCCGATCTTAAAATCCCCAAATAACGAGTATCTTCAGCATCACCATAAGCGGGAACTGTAATCGATATATCAATAACTGCAACCGACGGTCTATAACCTGGTATTTTTAATCCATAAGTTCTTGCAATATTAAAAATGGAAGACCTTTGTTGTGCATATTGTAAAACCGTTTCTTGTACACTTCTATCAATATGATAATTTAAGTTATCCCCAATAGCAGCATTTAAATCCATCAATACTGAAAAAACAGAAGCGTCGTTAAAATTTTGAATTAAATCAGGATAATATTGTTGTGTATAATCTATCAGGTCCTGTCTTAGTCCTTCAAAATCTCTATCAGTGTAAGATATTTTTCTATTTGCCATTGTTATAAATTAATTATTACAAATTGTCTACTTCCAAAAGCGTTACTTTCGTCAATATATTCAATTTTTATTTTTGCGGTGTATTCCTCCGTATTAGCACCAGGTACGGCATAAGTCGGTATGTCTTGTTCAGGTACTATTGGTTCACCTAAAGACTTATCGCTATTTACGTATGGTTCTATTGTAATGCTTTGTACTGTTAAATTTGGTATATATGTGGTAATAGCATCCTCTATTTCCCCTCTTAGGACCCCAAACGTTTCACCATCCAAAGGTTCAAAAATGAATTCATATAATCTAGTACCAAAATCAGGTAAATAATACCTACTACCCTTTCTAGTTAGTAATAAGTGTACTAAATTTGAACGAATCTCTTCGTCTGTTCTTTCAGATAAAGAAAGATACTGCCCTTTAATACTTTGTCTAAAAGGAAAATTTATTCCGTATGTTATACCATTCGCCATATTACATAAATATAGTGTCGTGATATTTCCAATAAATAGTTATAAAATAAAAAATCCCGACATAGTGTCGGGATTAGTGTCGCGATTAAGATGAACACCCAAAACAATCAAAGTCACTGTTGTCAGGTTTTGGTGGTAAGTTCATTGTCGAGTAATCAACTTGTGGTACCTCAACCTTTTTAGGTTTTTCTCTTTTACTCATGTCAAGTGCCAAATGTTTTGCTCCCGTTGAGATAGCTTTGGTTCTTACATAATA
>Ga0078894_10003362_pt1 | contig 12163 bp, 15 predicted proteins | sample LauGreSu1BDMLBSD_2_FD_67506 | JGI IMG/M metagenome (GOLD analysis project Ga0078894, IMG submission 67506) | Freshwater lake microbial communities from Lake Michigan, USA - Su13.BD.MLB.SD (version 4) (version 4) | ecosystem: Environmental > Aquatic > Freshwater > Lake | place: Lake Michigan...
TTAATTTTACAGATTAAAAATGAAAAGATAATAATGTAATTATAACCATAAAAAATCTTCATTTAAAATACTTTTTAATATCATATCTAGTGCTCTTTTCTCCATTTGTTGTCTTGCCTTTTTAGAATTTTCTTTTATTTTGTCTACTTCATAATATATTTCTCTTATACCAAAGTTTCCTTCGCCCAAATATTCTAAAGGCTTGAGGCCTGATACATTGAAAAATAATGCAACTGGAATGTCAAAAATACCAAACTCATTTTTTTCAACAAATTCTCCTCTATAAAAATTATGACTCAGGTATTTTGTGGATGGCTGGTATATGTAATATATCTTTCCAGGAATAAGTTCATCGTAGGGCGTATTCATTTTTAATATATTAATTATATTAATTATATTCAATTCAATTTTTAAATAATCCATTAATATATGGCAGCAGTTGAACAATTACCTGAATCAGAAATAAACGTATTAGTGATGTGTCAACGAAAAACTGGAAAATGTTCAAGTGATACCAGTAACAATATAGAAGATGAAGGTAAGACGATAGACAAAATCAACACATTTTTTTCTCATTATTTTAAAGATAAACATGTAAATATTGAATATTTAACTGACCTTACTGTTTGGAGAGATTCAAAGCATGATACAGCTGATTATAATTTTCCACTCATTCGAACCAATAAACAAGCACTTGAATTTATGGATGCACATACAAATTTTTACGATGTAGTTATGTTAAACACATGTCCTTTGCATAATATTGATTTTTTAGCCATACTCACGATACTCAAAGAAGGTGGACGTTTAATCATAAAAAATTTTGGGTGTAATGACAATCCACCTATGTCATTAGACAATCCACCATTCAAAGCTGTAAATAAGTTTGACCATGATGTTGTATTGAATGTTATAAACAGATATTTTGACACTACAGGTTCACCTACCATTTTTATTAAAAATTTATTGGAGGGAGGTACCCGTAAATATAAAAAACGTAGAAAAAATAAAACACGTCGAATAAAAAAATTGAAATGATTTTGTAATTAAGATAAAGGTACATCATACGACCAATCATGGCATACAATACTCGTACTTCCTCTTTCAACTACCGGGCGCCAACGGCTATAGGCAACGACCATTACAAGGTTACTATTACTGTAAAGGACTTGCTCTACTCGGACGGCAAGAAATACATGGACATCAGCTATAAGTGTGAAGCCGTCATGGACACCGACAAAGTTGGTAAGTTGATTCGAAACCATCCTTTCTTCGATACGAACATGGAGGACTTCTTGAGCTACGAAGGCGAAGTTATTGCCAAGAACCCGATGACAGAAATGATGGTGGACTATTTGCTCATGGACGACGCCGAACTCGCCAACTTCACAGGTCACACTACCCCACAAAACTACAAACACCAAATCATGCTCTCTATCGTTTATTTCTGGGATTAAATATTCTATGTTTGCCTACTCTGTTTTTTTTATAATTTGTTGAATAGATGGAATTAAAATGAGTAAAGTACCTATTATTTTGGTGATTGTAATGGATTCACCGTTAAAAATAACTCCATAGACAAATGCCATGACAATACCAACATAAGATAAGAAAGAATATAAAACAGGAGATAAATGCGCCATGGAAAAGAACCGCAACAAATAACCGGCTAATCCAATAATGGCATTTATGACTAACGACCAGGAAACGTTGGTGGCACTAGTTGCAAATTTAGTAAACAGCACTGAACCTAATACGTAGGAGATGAATACGTGATTCCATGGATTGGACGTTTTTAATTTACGTACGATAAAATAAATCATAGCTTCCGTGATTGCTGCTAATAAAATCATGAACACGCCCAAAGTATTAATGGCTTTATTATCATAAAACAGCAACCATGTGCCTAATATTGGAAAAATAAAATAAGGTGTTAATGAAAAATATGTGCCTAAATAAATAAAAATGGGATAGGTATAAAATAATGCATACGAAACTCCACTTTCTAATAATAAAAACCCTTTATACGATGTATATACATGAATCATGGTGACAAGCATCAACATGAGACCGTAAAAGGATGGAAGTAATTTTAGTATGGTTTTGTCGATGAAGAAAAAAGAAATAACTGTATAGGTAAAAAAACGACTCCACATTTGAGTTTCTATCGGCAAATCAATATGTTTTACAAAGACTGGATATAAACTTAACAAAGATTCTGCAATTACTTTGCTTGCAATATACAACATAGTATAGTGTTAGGTTTATTCTTCATCTTCATTCATTTCTGTAAATAAATCTTGTAATTTGTCAATAAATGAATTAAAATAAAAAGGTGATAATTTATGAATAAAACATTGACATGAAACAATAAAAAACATTAATTTATAAAATACAGTAGAAACGGTTAAATTATAAGTATAAGCAATATAAATAATAGAACAAATATCTTTTACAGATAATGATTTTTGTATAGAATAAATTCGTATGTATATATCGATAAACGATTGTTTTAACTGGCGTAATTGTGTAGAAGATAATGATTTTATAACATGTTGTGGTTCTAGCAATTGGGTTATAACAACATCTACTGCTTTTTCATAATCTTGTGTAGATAAATGTTGCAACAAATCAAAAAAACTTTGTCTTTCTTTTACAGATAATCGTATCATTAATCCAAAATCTATGATGCCAATTTTGTGGTCAGGCGTAAACAACATATTTCCGGCATGTAAATCAGAATGAATGAAACCATCTATAATGATATTTTTAGTTGTCATTTCAGTTATGTATTGTACATAGGTATTCGACAATTCAGTTGAAATAGTAGAATAATAATGTGACCCTTCTATTTTAGTCATGACAATTTGCATTGGCGTACAATAGGCATCTATAATGTCAGGTACAACAATGTTGGTATTATATGCATTATTTGTTTTAAATTGTTGGTGATGTTTTATTTCATTTTCAAACGATAATTGTTCAACTATCATAGTTTCAAATTGTGTATATATAAAGTCAATCGGAAATTGAAAAGGTAAATATTGTATCCATGAAACTATCGTTTTTAGTTGTTGTAACCCTTGCCTAATTTTAGCATCAATTCCTTTACGTTTTGCTTTTACAATATATAGTTTACCGTTTTCATCTGTACCTTCCATCACAATGGATATCATACCTGACCCAATCACATTGTTAGGTGTAATATGTTCTATTTCTGGAATTTCATCGGATGTATAGGGTATATCATTGAAATGATAATAAAATGTATCTGAAATATAATGAACAGCAATAGCTTGCAATACTTTAGTGTATAATATATTGATGTGAATGCATTTATTCCAAAATGTAGAGGAATCATAGTTGGATGATAATAAATAACGTGGGTATTCTACTACGATTACTCCTAATAGGCGTATGATATCCATATACGTTTGAAAACTTTATCTTTATGCCGATAAAAATATAGTTTTATATACATTTATACTATATGGACATTGATTTGAATTTGAATAATTATTCTATGGATGATTTGAAAAAATTATTTGGTCTTTCTTCTTCATTTACTATATTAGAACTCGAACAACAAAAACAAATATTACTGGAACGATTGATTCAAATTAATGCAGATCAACAAATACAAAATGAAATATTATTGTTTTTAAATTCAGCCAAAGATGAATTGTTGAAACAATTAGATATAATACCTAAACAAAACACACCTTTTGTTTACAGTAATCCAAGTACTTTTTTCCAAGGTACAATCAATCCTCTTGAAAAACGTTTAGTTACCAAAACAGTTTGTATTGATACGTTATTTAGAAGTAATTATTTTGACCCCAAATCACCTTCTACGGATTTTATATATACATTTCCGGAAACCATCAATAATGTAGTTTCTCTAAAAATTAAAACGATAGAAGTCCCTACTTCATGGTATAACATTTCTGAAAAATTACAAAATAATTATTTTTTAATTACGATTCCTGATAAAAATACTTCAGTTGTAATTGGAATACCAGATGGATATTATGTGGTAAATCAAAACTCAACGAATAATTTAATCGAGATTATCAATTACCAATTAACTGACCAAGGTATAAATTTACGATGTAAACTATATAATTCTAGTAATAGATTACAATTTTATTGGACGGATGAATCAAACATTAAATTCACAATCGATTTTACAAATTTAGGAAAAAATCGTTCATGTACATCTACCGATGGTGTATCCTTAGGATGGATATTAGGTTTTAAACAAGACATATATACAGATGATTATTCTTATATAGCAGAATCTACCTTTTGTACATCTTTCAATAATTATTTTTTCGTGGACGTAGATGATTTTCACAGTAATCATTCTACAGATTCCGTTATATCTACAGTAAGAAAACCTAATGGTGCACCTAGTTATCTAGGAAACAACATTATGGCGCGTGTTCCTTCTGTTAATTATATAAACAATGTTAATAGTATAGGTGTTTCTTCTGAATTTTATGTATTCAACAAACGTGAATATTTTGGACCGGTTCGTTTAGAACGAATGAATATTCGATTACTCGACAGATTCGGTAAAGTGATTGATTTAATTAACAATGATTATTCCATCGTATTTGAAATTATTCAGCTCTATTCGTAAAATAGTTAAATAATATATATTATTTATATTATGGATTTTATAGATACGTGTACGGATTGTATTGTGAATAATAAACCAATCGTATACTGCAAATATGGAGATGGTGAATATGATTGTGCCACTAGATATACACATAATAGAAACAGAGGAGACGCCAATTGCGATAATGATGCTTATACACAAAAATTAAGTGAAGGACTTCGTAATTCATTTACTTATATTACAAATCAAGAAAATACGTTTATTGCAAAATGGTGGTCAAAAGAAACTATTGATTATTGGGAAGAATTAGCCTTAAAAAAAGTAAATTGGGTATTTTATCATAGTTTATTATTTGACCCACATGAATTAGTCTCGGACAGAGATTTTATAAAAAAATCAAAAATATATAAAGCTGTAAAAGAATCCAAATTAAAAAAAATAATGATTTGCAATCACTTACTTATTAAATCTAAAATTTTATTAAATCTAGATGAGGTAGTCGTTATTCCTTTAAATAGTTGGTTTGACACACAATTTGAGACTGTTCTTAATCAAGTTCGGCAATTAATAGGGGAAGACGGTAATCATATTGTATTAACTGCATGTGGACAAAGTGCAAAAGTGCTTATTGCTGAATTACATAAATCTCATCCAAAAGGAATTTATTTAGACGTTGGTTCTGGTTTAGATTGTATTTGTACCAAAAGAGAAACAAGAGGATTTTCATTTAAATATGAGCAAATTTATTCAAAATTTAAAGAACATAATTTTATTCCAGAGGATTGGGATGATTCAAAATATGATTTTATTTACCAAGAAGCTCTCACCAAATTAGGAACACATTTAGCTAAATAAAGTTGAATTAGTTGGTTACATTCCTAGTTTCTAAAATGTGGGAATTAAAATCATGGGTAAATCCTAACCATTTGTATACTGGTAAATTATACTTCAACCCTAATGCAGTGGATTATTTAGATAGCACGCAACCTAAACTAGATTATCGTTTATTGTCATTGTGCAATAACGATGATGCTGTCTACATCATTCCAAAAAAAGAAATCAATTGGATAAATTTATCTTCGAACACGTCATCTATAGCCATACATTTGTTAAAACAAAACATGAAAAATATATACTGGTTTTCTATATTGAGTAATTCAAATGCAATCGATATTATTCTAGAAAAGTTACATGAATATGAAAAAAATAATAATATCGATTTGTTATCATCCAACACCCATCCTAAAGCATTAGAATGGTTAGCCAACCATCCTAACCGAATTTGTTGGTACTACTTATCTGCAAACCCAGCTGCTATGGACCTTTTACTAAAATACCCTGAAAAGATAAGATGGGATGGATTATCCCAAAATCCTTCTGCCATTGATATGGTATTGAAAAACCCAGATAAAATTTATTGGTCTAATTTGTGTCGTAACCCTCATCCAAAAGCTATTGACTATTTAAAAACTAACTCTCATTTGATTAATTGGGTTATGCTGTCTACCAATCCATGTGCGGAAGAATTATTTTTACTATACCCTAACAATTTCTATTACAATCAACTAAGTGAAAATCCATGTATTTTTACCTATAATTATAAAAAGTGTCGTACTGTACAACGCACGACACTTTTGAAAGAAGAATTAATGGCAACTGTAATGCATCCAGACAGAATCAGTAAGTATTTACAATCCGGTTATTCCTTAAGTGATTTTTAACGTCTTCTATTACGTTTGCTTTGTCTACGTTTATTGCTACGTCTATTGTTACGTCTATTGCTACGTCTACCGCCCATTTGGGATGAATCAGAACCCGAAACCATAGAAGTAACTTTATTGTACGCTTCTGTTGCCTTGTCCTCTGTTTTTTGTACTAAACTAGGTTCAGTAGGTTTTTCTTCAGAACCTGAAAACATGGAAGTAACACTATTGTACGCCTCTTTTGCCTTTTCCTGTGCTTTTTGAGCTATTCCTGGTTCAGTAGATTCTTCAGAATCAAATGGCCAAACACCCCCTCTAAAATTTCTCCTAAATTTACGCGAATAGTTTCTCATAATATATACTAAGATTAATGTTTTTTGAATAAACAGTTATTTAATTTTAATTGTTTAATATTCATAATAGACGCATCTTGAAATTTGCATGATGACATCCAAATTTTAATAATACAAAAACTTTTTTTAGGAGAAATAGACACTCCTGTAATTGTATTATTGACCGAATCGGTGGATATGGTGTTTCCTAAAATGTAACAACATAATTCATTCCATATATCTTTTACATACTTATTGTCTACTTTGTAGGAAAAACATCCGCCATGTTTGTTTTGTTCATCTTCCCATACAGGATTCACACCATCACGCATCATGAACAACATATAATTAGTCAACATCTTTTCGGGTAATTTATCCAACAATTCTACCAATTCTTCTACATAGGTTATGGTACAAATTTGTGTGTAACTATCCATGTTCCAATTTGTATCATGTTGTAAATGTCCCCATAACACCCATTTAGTTTTTAAAGGGTTCATGTTCATATACAAGAATTCATTGCATCGGTTTAAGTTTGTTGATTAAATAATTATTTTTATTTAATTCAATTGAATCGTTTATTTTAATTACATTTACATTTTCATCTACTAGCGTGATGTCCATCTCTGTTGTAGGGTTTACTTGTAATTTACGACACAACCATAATTTCATTGGATTCGTAAATAATAGATTGGGAGTTACTAAAAATTCATTTACATCTAACATGTAATATTTATTATGTACTTTTACTTGCAACCCCATCCATTTATAATCAGGTACTGTTAATGCATTTATTTCATAATTACGCGTGAATTTATATTTATAATTATAATTGGTATTGTAGACGGTCAAAAATCCCCAAATAGGTTCATCCCACTCATGAAAAATAGGTATATGTTTTCCTTGTTCTGTTATCATATAGTAGGATATAGTTTTCTTTGTATAATACCACTTTTTAAACATTTGAAATAAATTATACCCCCATAGAATGAAAGATTCCATAACCTATAATAGATACATTAGTTTAAACAGTTTTATAATAAAGATTATCCAACTACATAGATATGGAAAAATTCGAGGATTATCTAACAATATCTGACCAAGCGAATTTGCATCCTAATATAAATATTACTTCCATCCCTCGGCATCTTATTTTATATGGACCATCTGGTGTTGGAAAATACACACAAATGTTGCGTATTGTTCGTCCCCACAGTGCAAACCGGTTGAAATTCGAGAAAAAAATTCAAACCATTACCGAACCTGTGTTTATTTTGAAAATAAGCGATGTTCACTATGAAGTTGATATTGATTTATTGGGATGTAATTCCAAAACCATTTGGAATGATATTTATATTCAAATATCTGATATCATACGCAACAAATATACGGATAAATTTGGATTTATTGTATGTAAGAATTTTCATTTGGTGAACAACGAACTGCTTGAAATTTTTTATAGTTATTTACATTCACCCCTTCAAATTAAATTCATATTTTTAATGGAGTCCATTTCTTTTTTACCCAACAACATTTTGTCCAAATGCGACATTGTCAAATTTGCACGACCTTCCAAACAACATTACCATGCTTGTTTAAAAGTACCTATCCCTGAAACGATTCACAACATTAAAAATGTCATTCATTCCATTCCTGAAATAGACATACAAAAACAAGTATGCCAAAAAATAGTGGATATGATTCAAACCCCATCCCATCAATACATGGAGTTGCGCGAAGAACTTTACTCCATTTTAATTTTTGATATTGGTGTTGAAAATTGTATTTGGAAAATCATTTCCATGCTACAGTTAACTCAGGCGCAACATTTACAAGTAGTGTATGCAACCATCGACTTCTTACAGTATTACACCAACAACTATCGCCCTATTTACCATCTTGAAAAGTATATCTACAAAGTCATGAACATTCTTCATAAAAAAAAAATTGAAATTCAACTTCCACCAGAATAGATGCACAAATCTACCATGGCTAACAACATTACTCGTATCGCTCGCGTCGTCGCTTCCAAGGACAAGGGAAAAGAAAGTCAGATGTTTGCTATCAAAGATGCTATTAAAGCCTTCCCGGGTATTCGCGTAGACTACCGCGGCATGGAACGGGTCAACGGCGAGAACGCTCATATATTTAATCTCCTAGTTACGAAAGGAACCGAATCACGCTACGAAGGTCTGAAAGCGATGATTGGCGACACGTTCTACCAGGGCAACCAGTTCGTCATCTACAAGTGGGTTGAGCGCTCAACTCCGGCACCAACTCCAGCTCCAACACAACTACGAAATGCAGTGGCTCGGGTCGGCTACAAGATGAGCAGCACATGGGGTGTGGAACCGTTCGACCCATCGATTCAGCCTCTGCGATTCGAGAAACGGGCGTAAATCAACCAAGGTAAGTGTTCTCCTGTATTATTTTTTTCGTGTTTTATTTTTTCGTCCACCATTTGACTTTTTGTAAAGCAGATACCGCACCACCTTCAAGTTACCCTGATGTAGGAAGTGTATGTCTACCCTTGAATGCATGACTCCAAAGAGTGCCGGGAGGGACGCGACGGCCCTGAGGGTTAGTTTGTAGTTCTTCCCATTTTCGTTCTAAACTATCTTCAATTTGTTGTATCTCAGTATATATTTTTTCTGCATCTTGTCTATATTTTTCGGATAAACTAACATTTCCTGCCAATTTATACAATTGCGATACCTTAATAGTTTTTTCATATAATTCAAACATAATTTCCATGAGTGTTTTCTGATGGGGCCCATCAAATGTTGCATCAAGGGATTGACCAATAATATGAACAGGAATATCATTCATCGGTTCAGAAAACATATCTGAATAGTTTTTTCTACACATTTCTACCCATAATATATGTGGTTTAAGTTGAAATGATAGTCTATCAGCATCTCTCTCAAATTCTGGATGAACAACTTCCCTAAATCTTTCGGTAGGTCTAGTACGTAATTGTTCATTTATTCTTTCAAACATTACGGGTAATCGTTGTTCTAATTCACCAAATTCTATTTTATTCTTATTGAAACAACGTTCTAATTTTGATAAACGGTTTTCATAATCTATATTATTCATATCGATTATGAAGATAACAATTTGAAATAATGAGCGTTATTAATATGGCTTTTATGTGACAACTCAGAAATGACAAAGACTTATTGTAGAGCCGCACATGACCAGTTAAATTTATTATTTTTTTTAAATATAATAGCCATATTTTTTTACATAATCCACCATGTTCATGTGACCCATTCCATTGTTGCATACGGCACAAATAGGTCGCAAATTGTTGATTTCCAGTGTCCCTCCATTCGCTTCTGATATCACGTGACCAGTCACAAAATCTGTATTTCGAATGTATGCTTTCTTGCAGCATAAACAACGATGTTCATTAATGTGCCGGCCAATGTAATGGTCCCAAATATGGGATTTAACGGCTTTAGGAATTTGTTTCTTGGTATATCTTTCAGCAACAACCGGACGGGCATAAGCAACCAATTCTTCTTTAGGTTCTACTTGTTCTGCGACAGGTTCTACTTTAGCATTTTTCCATACAAGATGTTGGTTGAATTTACTAGAAATGTGACCTTCAATAATAAAGTGGTCGTCTTCAATGAAAATTACTTTATACAATTCACCTTTATTGTATAAAGTTTTGGATATGGTATCTTCAAATTGAACATAACCGGGAAATTCAACATCGTGCAGATGGTTCGCATAAATACGTGATACTTTCGTATCATGTAAATTAGATTGGCTAATATAAGTAACATCGTTGGTATCCGAAGGTGGCGCAGGATGGCGGAATCTAGATAAGGATAATGGTTGAAAGTATTTCGACGTCATACTATAGGTAGTGTGAAGTATTTAATACGAATTATTAATTTAATTTATTATATTGGGATAATGTAATATGTCAAAAGCGGCAGCTCCTAAAAGAGAAGATTCAGATGAAGAAGTAGATGAAGAAGACGATGAAATTATAACATTATCAGATGGGAAAGATACACGTAAATTACTTACTAAAATGAGTAAATCGGTAACTGCTCTTAAAACATTAGGTAAAATAACAGAAACAAGAAAAATTAGTAATGCTACTATTGAAAGACAATTACAAGAATTAAAATCACCTCTTGTAGTTAGTATTGAATTATATCCATATCAAATTAAAAAAGATGATCTTGATATAGAAAATCCCCGCAACCAACAAATATTAGAAGTTTTAACTCAAGATGGAGATTTAAAGACTCTGTTAGATGCGCAGGCAGACATTGCATTGAAAAAATTATCTGATATAGATGATTTTGCTTCTAGTAAAGGAAGAGGATTAAGTAACGTTAGAACGGAACTAGATGATTTTCACTCTGCATTTTTGGAACAATTTGCTTTGCAATTTTTAGAAGAAATAAATAACAAATATATAACAAAATATAATGAAAAAAATATTACTACAGATGGTGCAAATATAGATGATATAATAGGTGCAAATATAGATGATATAAAATTATTCAAACATATAATTGAATTTGTTGATTTTTTGTCACAAAAATGTAGTATAATATTTACAGATGAAATATTGGAAAATTATACTTTATTAGATGGATATACATGGGATAAGATACCAGTACATGATGTTTATAGCGGTGAAGATGGAGGCGGCGGTGGGGGTAAACATCTGTCATCCTTAGATGAACAAATTGTAGAGAAGGCAAAACATTTTATGAGAACTTATAAAGGTATACTTTCAAAATCAAAACGTAATGTTATTTATAAACCATATGGTTTACCCGAAAATACAAATGTATCTGTTTATTTTGTTTTATTGGATAATTCAATAGAACCTTCTAGTGTAGCAGGAAAACAGATAAAATTTATTGTACACATACCTAATTGGGAATATCATGAAAAAGATGATAATGTTGATTATAAACTTATGATGCGTAAACTTCTTCTTACTGGCAATAAATCTGGTATTTCTATTCAAATGAATATTGCAAGACAAATGGTTCAACATTTTCCTACTACATTTTCTGTTCCAGAATCAAGTAAAAGTACAAAAAATGCTAGTATACCTACATCGTTAGTTGGTAATAAATATTTATTTGTAGATTTATATTCTGGAGCGTTATTATCACAAACATTTAAAAGTCCTAAACAATACCCAATTGAAAATGTGGCATATGATATAGCTATACCATCACCCATACAAAGTATAACGGGACGAATAGCAAAATCAGCAGCATCGTTAGTTAAAAGTGTGACTTCTTGCATGGGTTCTTCTTCGGTGGCACCACAACCTTCTGCAAAAAAAAGAGAAAACGGTATAAATATTGATGCAATTATTACGATATTGAATATGGAACATATATGGTCTGTTCTTGCCAATGCAATTGGAAATAAAAAATTTTTTACAACTCAAAATTTTGAATTACATACGATATCTGAAATTGCCAATCAAGATGTAAATAGTGATAAAT
>Ga0078894_10003363_pt1 | contig 12160 bp, 11 predicted proteins | sample LauGreSu1BDMLBSD_2_FD_67506 | JGI IMG/M metagenome (GOLD analysis project Ga0078894, IMG submission 67506) | Freshwater lake microbial communities from Lake Michigan, USA - Su13.BD.MLB.SD (version 4) (version 4) | ecosystem: Environmental > Aquatic > Freshwater > Lake | place: Lake Michigan...
GCCCTGGCCGACGCCCTGGCCGAACAGGTGCGCCACCTGGACGCCGATATCGTGCAGATCGATGAGGCCAACTTGCCCGGTCACCCTCACGAATGGGAGTGGGCGGCCTCGTCCATCAACCGCGTCCTCGATGCCGTCAAGGGCACGGCGGCCGTGCACCTATGCTTCGGCAACTACGGCGGGCAGACGATCCAGAAGGGGCGCTGGGACGACCTGATGAGGTACCTCAACGCCTTACACGCCGACCATATCGTGATGGAGTGCGCGCATCGGCCCCCAGGCGAGCTGGAAGCCTTCAAGGAATTGCGGCCGGAAATCGGCCTGGGTCTGGGCGTGGTGGACATCAAGGCCACGGACGTGGAGAGCGCAGACCACGTAGCCCGCGCCATCGAGCGCGCCGAGAAACTGCTGGGCGCAGGCCGTGTGCGCTACGTTCATCCGGACTGCGGCTTCTGGATGCTCCCGCGCTCAGTGGCCGACGCGAAGATGCGCGCACTGAAACTGGGCCGCGACCTGTACGAAGGCCTGGCCTCCTGATCCGCTGGAGCCTGCTGTCGTGATGAACCCCCTGCCTTCGAGCTTCCAGGACGTCGAGCACCTGGAGGAGGTGATGACCGAACCTACGCCAGGGCTTGTGGCCGATCTGGCCCGCATCGACGGCGACCTCATGGTGCTGGGGGTGGGCGGCAAGATGGGCCCCACGCTGGCGCGCATGGCGCGGCGGGCCGCACCCCACAAGCGGGTGATCGGCGTGGCGCGCTTTTCAGACCCCGCAGCCCGTGAGGCGTTACAGGCACACGGCGTGGAGTGCATCTCCTGCGACCTGCTGGACCGCGCGGCGGTCGAGCGCCTGCCCAACGTGGGCGATGGCGTCAAGAACATCGTCTACATGGCCGGCCACAAGTTCGGCGCAGCGGGCAACCCGTCCATGACCTGGATGATGAACGTGGGCGTGCCGGCGATGGTGGCCGAGACCTTCCGACAGGCCCGCATCGTGACCTTCTCCACGGCCTGCGTGTACCCCTTCGTGCCGGTAGATGGCCCCGGCGCCGATGAAGCGATGCCCGCGGTGCCGCCACCTGGCGACTACGCCTGGTCCTGCGTCGGACGCGAGCGCATGTTCGAGCACGGTTCGCGCCGCTGGGGCACGCCCGGGCGCCTGGTGCGGCTGTCCTACGCCATCGACATGCGCTACGGCGTCCTGCACGACGTGGCCCAGGCGGTGTTCCACGGCCGCCCGCTGGATCTGACCATGGGCCATGCGGACGTCATCTGGCAGGGCGACGCCAACGAGCAGTCGCTGCGCCTGCTGGCGCACTGCACCAGCCCCGCCACCCCGATCAACGTCACCGGCCCGCAGCACGTGAGCGTGCGCTGGCTGGCCGGTGAATTCGCCAAGCGCTTCGGTCGCCAGGCCATACTCACCGGCCAGGAGGCCCCCACGGCCTGGCTGATCGACACGCGCGAGGCACAGCAACTGTTCGGGGCACCGCGCGTGCCGCCGGCCACGATGATCGACTGGGCGGCCGACTGGGTAGAGCAGGGCGGCGCAAGCCTCAACAAGCCCACGCACTTCTCCACCCGGGACGGCAAGTACTGAGGGCCAGCGGGCTCAAGGTATCGAGCCCCCTGCGCCGCTCGTCAACCGCCGCCTGCCCTCCTACAAGCGCAGATCGCGCATGTCCGCTACACCACGGCTGGTCATTCTGGACCCCTCCATGCTTGGCGGGCTCATGGCGCTGTCGACCTCTGCGCATTGGAACCAGACCGAGGCCGACTGGCAGGCGATGCTCGGGTTCGGCCAGGGCTGGGGACTGCAGGTGCAAGACGGGGCCGGCCGGCCACAGCTGGCGGCGTCCACCGTCGTCCTTCCCTATGACCAGCGCTTTGCCTGGGTGAGCATGGTCCTGGTGCTGCCCGAATGGCGCCGGCAGGGTTTGGCCAAGACGCTGCTTCGGGTGGCCCTGGATCACCTGCAGCAACGGGGGATTGAGGCCGTTCTCGATGCCACGCCTGCAGGCCATCCGGTGTACCAGGCACAAGGCTTCGAGGACTGCTGGCGCTTCACCCGCTGGCGGCTTGCCGAGCGCATCACCAGCCCACCCACAGCGCAAGCCGCCACAGGCGTGAGTCCGCTTCAACAGGCGGACTGGCCTGCCGTGGCGGTACTGGACACCCAAGCCTTTGGGGCCAACCGACTGCCCTTGCTCCAGCATCTGGCCCGCAGGCTGCCCGAGGCCGCCTGGGTACTGCGGGAGGGCGGCGTGCTGCGCGGCTACCTGCTGGGGCGCGACGGCCGCACAGCGTCGCAATTGGGGCCGCTGGTGGTGGATGCACAGCAAGGCACACACACCGACCACCATGCCATCGCGCTGCTGGCGGCCGCGCTAGGGGCGCTGCGCCAAGACGCCGTGCAGCGGCCCATGCTGGTCGACATGCGCGACGGCCAGCCTGCGCTGCAAGACTGGCTCGCCGCTCAGGGGTTCAACCCCGAGCGCCCGTTCACACGCATGGTGCATCAGCCCCTGCGCAGGCAGGGTGGCCATGAAGCGGGGCACGGCGGGCAGGCACCCGTGTCCGTCCTCACCCGAGCACAGGCCCCGGGCGACCCACCGCTCATCGCGTTGGTGGCGGGCCCGGAGCTGGGTTGACCCCGCCCCAGGCTCACTACATCGCGGCGCTTACTTGGACATCTTGATCGAGCGGTCCAGGAACTCGTTGGTGTAGGTGGTGCGGACCTGGAAGGGCTTGTCCAGGCCGATGTACTCGCGCACCAGCTCATAGTCGGCCGCCATGCGGGCATCGTCATGGATGCCCAGAGCCACCTCGCGGCTGAACTTGTCGCTCATCAGCTTCTCCACCAGCCCCCAGTTCTCCAACTCGTTGTCGAACTTCAGTGCCCCATTGGCGTCGATCAGGGCCTGCACACAGGGTTTGGGCTCGCGCACGCAAGCCGCAAAGGCCCGCTGCGTCACCTTGACGAAGCGATCCACCAGGGGCTTGTTCTCGGCGAGCCACTTGGCGTTGACGATGATGGAGTTGCCATAAGGGTTCAAACCCGCGTCTCGCCAGGCCAGGAAGCCCATGTCGGCCCCCAGTTCACGCTCAAAGACATGGTGCAGGTTGAAGAACGAGGTGGTCGCATCGATCGACTTGGCCTTCAGCGCTGCCAGCTTGCCGTTGGCATCGATGTTGACCCAGGTCACCGACTTCGGGTCCATCCCGTTGGCCTTGGCCAGCGCAGGCCACATCACGCGCGCCCCGTCTGCCGCCGGGTTGCCGATCTTCTTGCCCGCTAGGTCCTTGACGGTCTTGATACCCGAGCTCTTGAGCCAGTACAGGCCCTGCGGAGAGTTGGCATACACGTTGAAGACGGCCACCGTATCGGCGCCCTTGCCCTTGGCCACCAGCACACCGGCCATGTCCGCCAGACCAATGGGGGTGGCGCCGGCGCCCACGCGCTGCGTGGCCAGCGCCGAGCCCTTGCCGGGCTCGATCTGCAGGTCGATGCCGGCCTGGGTGTACCAGCCCAGCTTTTTGGCGTAGTAGTAGGGCGCATGGTCACCCCCTGGCACCCAGTTGAGAACGAAATCGACCTTGGTCTGCGCGAGCAGCGGGGCCGATGTGAACAGTGCAGCCGCGGCGGCGGCACCCAGAACGAAGCGTTTGAGCATGGTTGAAGTCTCCTGAGTCTTTTGAGACCGGCGCCAGGCGCCGGGAAAATCGCGTTGACGGGAGCAGGGCACTCGGTTAGATTAAATTCACCAACCAGAGAATTGCCAAAATCAGTATACGGGCAGGCGCAGGCCGTGGCCCTGGCGCTGACAGGCCTGGAAGTCCTGAGATACCCTGATCCGATGTCATCCTCCATCCCTGCCCTGCACCGGTCCGACTGGCCTCACGAGGTGGACGCGCTGTTCCGCGCCGGCACGGTCATCCCCGCCCACCCGCTGGCGCTGGATGCACAGCGCCGCTTCGATCCAAGGCGCCAGCGCGCCCTCACACGCTATTACCTGGACGCTGGCGCCGGTGGGTTGGCCGTGGGAGTGCACACCACACAGTTCGCCATCCGCGAGCTGGGGCTGTACCCCACGGTGCTCGAGCTCGCCATGCAGACGCGCTGCGACTGGACCACCCGGCCCGTGGTCATGATCGCCGGCCTGTCCGGGCGCACGGCACAGGCGGTGTCAGAGGCCCGCATCGCGCGCTCACTGGGCTACCACGCCGGCATGCTGTCGCTCGCACCGATGAAGGGCGCCTCCGTGGACGAATTGGTCGGCCATTGCCAGGCCGTGGCCGACGTGATGCCGCTGGTGGGCTTTTATCTCCAGACAGCGGTGGGGGGCATTGCGCTGCCGGCAGACTTCTGGCGGCGCTTTGCAGATATCGACAACGTGGTGGCGATCAAGGCTGCGCCCTTTGACCGCTACCGCACCCTGGACGTGGTGCGGGGCATCGTGGCAGCGCGTGCCGAGGACCGCGTGACGCTGTACACGGGCAACGACGATCACATCGTGCTGGACCTGCTGACCCCTTTCGAGGTGCGGCGCGGCGACGAGCAGGTGCGCGTGCGCATCCGCGGCGGGCTGCTCGGCCATTGGAGCGTATGGACGCGCGGCGCGGTGCAGTTGCTGCAGCGCATTCAGCAGGCGCTGCTTCACCCCCGCATTGACGAAGAGCTGCTGGCCCTGGACTCCCGGGTCACCGACTGCAACAGCGCCTTCTTCGACGTGGCCAACGGCTTTGCGGGCTGCATCCCAGGCTGCCATGAAGTGTTGCGTCGGCAGGGGCTTCTGGAAGGCACCTGGTGCCTGGACCCCAACGAGGGCCTGTCCCCCGGCCAGGCGCAGGAGATCGACCGCGTGTGCCGTGAGCACGCCGACCTCGGCGACGATGCCTTCGTCGCCTCCCATCTCGAACGCTGGCTCGCCTGAAGGGCATCTGGGCATGGAAGACTTCAAATCAAAGCTGGGCCACTACGCCCTGGGCGTGCTGGCCCATCTGCTGCTCCTGCTGGCCTGGTACTTGTTCGTGAAGCTCGGTGAGGTGCCCAAGTTCGTGATGCCGTCACCGGCCGACACCTTTGGGGCCCTGACCATGGGCAACTACAACTGGTGGGTCAACATCCGCGTCACGGCCACCGAGATCTTCGGTGGCTATGCGCTGGCGCTGGTGGTGGGCGTGGGTCTGGCGCTGGTGTTCACCTGGTCCAAGCTGCTGGAGTCCCTGGTGCTGCCGCTGCTGGTCACGTTGAACATGATCCCGAAGGTGGCCCTGGGCCCCTTGATCATCGTGTGGTTCAAGTACGGGGTCTTCCCCAACACGCTGATGGCCTTCTCCATCGCGGTGTTCCCCATCCTGTTGACCACGGCACGGGGCCTGCGCGAGATCGAGCCCGATCTGCTGGACCTCGTGCGCTCGCTGCGCGGATCGCGCTGGCAGTTGTTTACCAAGATCCAGCTGCCAGGCGCGCTGCCCTACATCTTTGCGGGGATGAAGGTCGCGGCCATCCTGGCCGTGGCCGGAGCGATCGTGGGCGAGTTCCTCGGCTCGGATCGGGGTCTGGGCTACCTGATGCTGCAAGTGCAGGTGACGCTGGACACCCCGGCGATGTTCATGGCCGTGATCCTCATCACCTTGCTGGGCATGGCCCTGTACGGCCTGGTGCTGTTGCTGGAGCGCTTGATGGTAGTCAAGGATGCGAGGGTGGCAGGATGAGTGCAGTCCAACCCTTCATCCATCTGGCGGGTGTGAGCAAGAGCTATGGCAAGGCCCATCGCAAGACTCTGGCCATCAGTGACGCCACCTTCGACGTTCAGCCCGGGGAGTTGGTGGCGTTGGTCGGGCCCTCCGGCTGCGGCAAGAGCACCTTGCTGAAGATCCTGGCGGGCCTGCACCCGCACGATGCCGGGACGGTACGCCTGGGCTCAGACACCCACCCCTTCGATCCGGCACGCGATATCGGCATGGTGTTCCAGGCACCGCTGCTGCTGAAGTGGCGGCGCATCCTGGACAACGTGCTGCTGCCTGCCGAGCTGCTGGGCCTGCCCATGGGTCCGACGCGGGAGCGCGCGCGCGAGCTCATGGCCATGGTGGGCCTGGCCGGCCAGGAGGACAAGTTCCCCTACGAACTCTCCGGGGGCATGCAGCAGCGAGCGGCCATCGCCCGTGCCCTGATACACGACCCCAAGCTCGTGCTGATGGACGAGCCCTTTGGCGCACTGGACGCGCTCACGCGCGAGAAGATGAACCTTGAGCTGCTGCGCATCTGGAAGGAGTCGGGCAAGACCATCGTCTTCGTCACGCACGGCATCAGCGAGGCGGTCTTCCTGGGCACGCGGGTGGTGGTGTTCACCGCAGGGCCGGCCCGTATGGCCGACAACTTCCAGATCGAGTTCGATCGCCCGCGCACCCTGGACATCAAGACCCACGAGGCCTTTGGTGCCTACACGCGCCGCATCTACAAGCTGTTGGGTATGGAGTGAGCGGCGGCCCAGCCTGCGAACGACTCAATCCCGCACGAGATAGCCGAGCACCAGGTCCGTCATGTGGGACAGGCGCTCGACCTTGGCCTTGGTAGCCACCAAGTCGCGCTCGAAGATCGTGGACAGCGTGTGGCAGTTGCCGAGGTAGAAGTACGACAGGCCGGCGATCGAGATGTAGAGCTGTACCGGGTCCACCCCAACGCGGAACAGGCCGGCCTTGTGGCCACGCTCCAGCACGTCGGCCAGGGTGGCCACAAGAGGCGAGTGCATGGACCGCATCTTGGTCGACTGCTTGAGGTGGCGCGCCCGGTGCAGGTTCTCGTTGTTGAGCAGGTGCATGAACTCCGGGTTGGCGATGTAGTAATTCCATGTGAAGGCGATGAGACGTCGGATCGCCTCGATGGGCTCCACCAGAGACAGGTTCAGTTCCCGCTCCTCTGCACGGATGCTGGCGTAGGCGCGCTCCAGCACCGCCAGGAACAGGCTTTCCTTGCTCTCGAAGTAGTAATAGATCAAGCGCTTGTTGACGCCGGCCCGCTCGGCGATGCGGTCCATGCGGGCGCCTCCCAGACCTTGCTCGGTGAATTCCACCAGGGCCGCATCCAGGATGTCCTTCTGAGAACGGTCGGCATCCCGCGTACGCGGCTCAACCACGGGCGCTGTGGCCGCCACTGCAACCGACTCTCGACCCGAACGTGATGACGTCGCCATGGCGGAAGTATCGTTCGCGCGACCCGCCAACGCCAAGGTGCTTGAACCCCTCACCCGAACCGGTTGCGCAGTACCCCGATACCGTCGATCTCCACCTCCACCTCGGTGCCCGGCTTCATCGGCAGCACGCCCAGCGAGGTGCCGCACAGGATGACGTCGCCGGGCTCCAGGGTCAGGTCCTGGGAGATGCGTGACACCAGCTCGGCCGGCTTGAAGATCATGTCGGCCAGCGGGTAGTTCTGGCGCTCACGGCCACCGACGCGGGTGCGCAGCACGGCGGTCTCGATGTTGAAGTCGGTCTCGATCACCGGGCCGAAGGCGCCGAAGCCGTCGAAGCCCTTGGCACGCGTCCACTGCGCAAAGGTCGCATCGCGGTGCAGCAATTCCATGGCCGTGACGTCGTTGGCGCAGGTGTAGCCAAAGATGCAGGCGGCCGCGTCCTCCACGGTCACTCGGCTGGCGCGCCGCCCGATCACCACCGCCAGCTCGCCCTCGTAGGCGATGCGCCCCACCTCGGGCGGCGGGGCTGAGATGGTCGTGTCCGGGCCTGTCCAACTGCCCGGCGCTTTCAGGAAGTACAGCGGCTCGGCCGGGCGCGCCCAGCCGTTCTTCTCCGCCAAGGCCTGGAAGTTGTTCCACAGGCCCACCATGGTGCGGGGCTGGCAGGGCATCAACAGCTCCACACGCTCCAGCGGCCAGCGCTCACCCGTGGGGTGCAGCTGGCTGAACAGGTCGCCTTCGTGCACCAGCAGCTCGTCGCCTTCCACCAAACCCCAGCTTTCGCGCCCTTCCAGGCGGCTTCTCAACCATTTCATGGCACAGGCCCTTTCATCACCGCCGCTCGAAGCGGAACACCGCCACGCTGGCGCGCAGGTTGGGCCAGGTGCGCACCTCACGGCCCTGCTGGATGCCGAAGCTGTCGGTCACGGCCAGGCCGTTCTTGCGCGCCAGCACTTCAAAGTCGGCGTAGGTGCCCACGCGGATGTTGGGCGTGTCGTACCACTCATAGGGCAGCACCTTGGTCACCGGCATGCGGCCCCGCATCACACTCAGGCGGTTGGGCCAGTGCGCGAAGTTGGGGAAGCTGACGATGCCGATACGCCCCACACGTGCCGTCTCGCGCAGCATGCGCTCGGTGTTGCGCAGGTGTTGCAGGGTTTCCAGCTGCAGCACGACATCGAAGCTGCGGTCGTCGAACAACGCCAGGCCTTCTTCCAGGTTGAGCTGAACCACGTTGACGCCGCGCTGGACGCAGGCATGGACGTTGGCGTCGTCGATCTCGATGCCGTAGCCGCTGCAGCCGCGCGTGTCGCGCAGGTAAGCCAGCATCTCGCCCGTGCCGCAGCCCAGGTCCAGCACGCGCGCGCCAGGGGGCACCAGGCGGGCGATGAGTTCGAGGTCTCGACGCTCACTCACCGCCACCTCCATCTCCGCCCCCATCATCTGCAGGACTGTCATGGTCCTTCGATGCGCCGGCTTTGCGGCCACCTCCCGAATCAGCGGCAGGCAGCAGGGTCAGTCCGTCGTCACCGGAAAGCGGCGCCCGTGCTGCTGCCCTTGGCGCAAGGTCCATTCGCTCGAAGTACGCCCGTACCACCCGGTGGTACCGCGCGTCATCGAGCAGGAAAGCGTCGTGGCCGTGCGGCGCGTCGATCTCGGCGTAGCTCACGTCAATGCGGTTGTCCACCAGCGCCTTGACGATCTCGCGCGAGCGCGCGGGCGAGAAGCGCCAGTCGGTGGTGAAGCTCACGAGCAGGAAGCGGCAGTCGCGCGCCGCGGCAAAGGCGCGCGCCAGGTCGTCGCCGTGTTCGCGCGCCGGGTCGAAGTAGTCCAGCGCGCGGGTGATGAGCAGGTAGGTGTTGGCGTCGAAGTACTCGCTGAACTTGTCGCCCTGGTGGCGCAGGTAGCTCTCGATCTGGAACTCGATGTCCTGCGTGCTGTAGGCCAGCTCGGCGGCGCGCAGGGCGCGGCCGAACTTCTGCTCCATGGCGTCGTCGGACAGGTAGGTGATGTGGCCGATCATGCGCGCCACACGCAGGCCGCGCTTGGGCACGACGCCGTGGGCGTAGAAGTGGCCGCCGTGGAAGTCAGGGTCGGTGACGATGGCGCGCCGGGCCACCTCGTTGAAGGCGATGTTCTGTGCCGACAGGTTGGGCGCCGTGGCCACCGCCACACAGTGGCGCACACGCTGCGGGTGGCGCAGCGTCCAGCTCAGCGCCTGCATGCCGCCCAGGCTGCCGCCCAGCACAGCGGCCAGCTGCGTGATGCCCAGCCGGTCCAGCAGACGCGCCTGCGCGTCCACCCAGTCTTCCACCGTCACCACGGGGAAGTCCGCACCCCACACACGCCCAATGGCGGGGTTGACGTGCATGGGCCCGGTGGAGCCGAAGCAGGAGCCGGGGTTGTTGACGCCAATGACGAAGAAGCGGTCGGTGTCCAGCGGCTTGCCCGGGCCCACCAGGTTGTCCCACCAGCCCTCACTGCGCGCCTGCCCCGCGTACGTGCCCGCCACGTGGTGGCTGGCATTCAGGGCGTGGCACACCAGCACGGCGTTGGAGCGCTCGGCGTTGAGCGAGCCGTAGGTCTCGTAGACGAGGGTGTAGTCGGGCAGCACCGCACCGCTCTTCAGCGGCAAGGGCTCGCTGAAGTGCATCTGCTGCGGTGTGACGTGACCGATGGAACCCATGGGGCCGCGATCATAGCGATCGGCAGCGCTGTGCTAGCCTCATCAGGCCCAACGCACACGGGTGAGGGAACACGGCGGCAGGACCCCTTCGCCCGAAGTAGGTCGGATGCGGGCAGGGATGACGGCGGCGTCAGCGCCCGCTTGCACGAAGGTCTGCAGGGACAGCGCCAGCCCGCGCCGCAGGGGCCCAGTGTCCATGGGCATGCCCACCACACCGCAGGCCGCGTCGCCCGTGTGCACCAGCCAATCCTCGTGCTGACAGCCGGCTTCGCTCTGCACCGCCCAGCGCCAGGCCGTGACGGCCGGATGCCCGGTGTTCAATGACTGGAGCCGGCCCCGATCTCGGCGGGCCGACAGCGTGCCCCAGAAGGCTGCTCCCGCCGAGTCCGTGCCGCAATCGGCCCAGCGCAAGACGGTTGCACCTGCTGCACCCGCGGCAGCCAGGCCGGCCAGATGCGCCGCCGCCCAGACAACGCCGAAGCCGGTGCCGTCGCGAGCGTCGTGTCCCGCCAGGGGCATGGGCATGCCAGCATCCGACACGGCCAGTGCCCCCAGCGGGCTGCGGCGCGCAGCAATGCGGCTGGGTCCCACGTGCACCGGGACGCCCGGGTGACGGTGTTGCAGCGTGGCCAGCATGCCGGGCAGGGCACGCGCGCTGTCGAGCACGGTACGGTCATCGGCCTGGTGCACCGTGGGGCAGACCGTGAAGGTCAGAAAGTCCAGCGGCGGCAGGCGGTCCATGCGGTTGAGCTGGACAAAGAAGTCCGCGGTGCCGCCACCGACGGCCGCGCCGGCGAAGGCCGCTCGCGCCGCGTCCACCGCGACGACCGAGGTGGGGAAGGCGGCGACGGCGACGGGCACGATGCCCGCCGCTCGCAGGCGCGCCGCCAGCGCGCGCAAGGCGGCACGGCGGCTCGGGTCGTCAAGGTGGCGCAGATCCAGCCGCAGCGCGGCGCTTGCGCCCTCCAGCAGGGCCGCCAGCACCGCAGCCTGGCGGGGTGTCATGGGCGTCAACGGGTCCCACTCCAGGTGCAGTCGATCGGGCTGCAAAGCACGGGCCTGGGACCTTGCAGCCCCCAGCGGCTGCTGCAGGTCTGAAGGCTCTATCTCCAAGCCGAGCGCAAAGGCGCGCGGCTCGTCGGCGCGAAGCCGGTTGAGGTCCAGGGCCACGAGGGCTCCACTGGGATCGGCGGCCTGAGCGGCGGCCTTATTGGCGACCTTGTCGGCGTCCACCCGAGCGCCGTCCAGCGGCACGACAGGCCCTGCGCAGGCACGCTGCGCCATCACCACGCGCCCCAGCCTCTCCACCCTCAGCCGCACGCTCTGCCGCACCACCGCACCGGGCTCCAGCAGAACGGGCCGCGGCAGAAAGTTCGATCGCGCGTAAGTCTTGAATGAGGCATCGGCGTTGTTACGCTGGTCCTCGATCTCGAAGTTCTCGCCCTCGAAGTCAGCCACCGCCCACCACCCGGGCGCCAGCGCCACGCGCAGGCTGCGGATACCGGTAAAGGGCGGCCAGGGCGACACTCCCCGCGGCAAGGCCGAGCGGGTGCGGCGGCCGTCGTCGTGCACCACCTCCACGCGCGCGCCGGCGGCCGCCAAGGGGTGCAGCAGGCACAGGCCGATGCGGTTGATGGCGCGCGGCGGTGCGCCCGGGGCGAGCGCCGCCTGGCCCGTGAGGGTGAGCACGCCATCTTCTGCGCCTTCCAGCACGAGCGCGGTGTCCAGGGTGGCCACAGCGGGCGCCGGCAACTCGGCGGAGCCCGCCGGGTCTGGCCCGAAGCAGCCTTGCAGGCTCACCCGCCAGCCGCCTGCCACCTGCTCTTGAACCGGTGGGCGCAGCCGCAGTTCGGGCGTGCGCCAGTGGGGGTCGCGCAGCAGCCAGTGCAGTCCATGCCAGGCCTCGATCAGGCCCTGTGGACCATGCCAGTGGATGGCGCCGAGCCGGCCGTCGTGCAACGTGGTGTGCAGCAGGCCCGCGCGAAGCTGCAGCGGCTGTGCCGTCGAAATGCGCCGGTCCCCCATTCTCCGGGCCACCTTCTAGGAGCTCGAAGGCTCTCAGCCCACCGGCGCCGCGGCCACGCCTTCAACCAGCACTATCGAAGAGCGCGCCGAGGCCTGGCGCAGGCGGCGGGCCGGCGCGTACTCGGGCGAGTCGATCCAGGCGCGCGCTTGGACAGCACTGGCGAATTCCAGGATGACCAGCCGCCGGGGCGACCAGTCGCCCTCCAGCGGCTCGATGGCGCCCCCGCGCACGATGAAGCGGCCACCGTACTGC
>Ga0078894_10003364_pt1 | contig 12160 bp, 14 predicted proteins | sample LauGreSu1BDMLBSD_2_FD_67506 | JGI IMG/M metagenome (GOLD analysis project Ga0078894, IMG submission 67506) | Freshwater lake microbial communities from Lake Michigan, USA - Su13.BD.MLB.SD (version 4) (version 4) | ecosystem: Environmental > Aquatic > Freshwater > Lake | place: Lake Michigan...
AACCCTACCGGCTCCGCCATTAATAAAAAACACTTTTTTCATAGGATCCCTTAAATGTGTATTGTGATGATATTTATATGCTGCTATTATTGGAGCAAACTTTCCTGGTTAATATAATCAATAATAAGTTTAGCATATTCTGTATGCGCAGTCAAATCAAAATGATTCTTTTGTCTTAAAGATTTTGGATAGTTTTCCTTGCCCCATTCGAAGAAACTCTGAGTTGCTCCGTAGCAAGGAACATCAGGTAAATTGGAATTACAGCAGTTTACAAATAGATAGCTGTAACCTTTAGATTGTAGATAACCCTGTAAGCCTAACATCAATGCATGTAATTTCTGTTTTTGAAATTCATCATCCCAGAAATACATTGTGCAGAATTCAATTGCTTGTTGTGACAGATTAAAAGTTTTTCTGTATCCGTTTTTAACTAGTTCTATATCTTGGCTTTGATGCGGGTTTATAAAGAATGTTCCAAACTTATGATATTCAGCATCGTCTGGGCACACATCTATGTTATTTCCTGAGCCTAGAAAAAAATCAAAGGCACTTTTTGCAACAATTTCTTCTCTATAAAAAGAAGTCCAACCTATCACAACAAATACTTCAGAAGGATCTGTGGTTTTTTCAAGTTCTTGTAAATCAGATATTGTTTGTCTAAAAATAAATTCATTGGTTGCTGCATTAAATGCATTATTAATATATTTTAAATTAAAACTATCTGCAACTTTTTTTACAAACGACAATTCTTTGTTTTGTTGATCACGACTATCGTGGTCTAATATCTCCATGCCAAAGACAAAAGAATCCCCATTTGCATATAAGATTTTATTTTTCATAGATATCTTCGTGATAAATGTGCTTCAATAAAAATTCATAATGTGTTGGCAGGGTTTTAATGTATTTTTCAACTTGATTTTTGTAATCAAAATATCGAAGTTTCGCTTCGACTAACATATTTGTATTAACCCTGTGTAACTTATACATCGATTCTACAATCTCTTTAGTGGAAATTGATCTGATGCCCATGCCAGCTGTGATGAATGTTGCGCCAGCCATGTTCTCTGGGTAAGAGTTGGACAAGGTCAAATTGCTTAATACATTTGTCCAGCCGCCCTCTTTTAAAGGATACTTGTCAAACATGCCAGGCTGATACTCGTTTACCTGTGTACACCATTTCCAATATTCAGAATCTTCTCTCATAGAAAGGCCGTAGTGCATAGATACAAAGTCTCTAAATCCTAGAATAATAGTTTCTACGGTAAAATTATATCCGTCTATTTCAGGCCGTGATACATAACCTTCGCGTCTATTAAGAACATCGACTAATCTAATTAGATTTTCGTGTGTAGTTAACAGGCCAGTTGATTCCAACGGTTCAACAAATCCATAAGAAAGACCTATGCCTATTACATTCTTAGTCCAGCACTTCTTTCTATAGCCGTGTTTGATTTCAACGTGTCTAAATTCAGTAGCGTCTACACGTTCTTGTCCAAATTTTTCAACTAAATGATTTTTAAATTCTACAAGGGCATCTTCTTTACTGATAAACTTGCTAGAAAATACATAACCTGTGCCAATTCTAGACCACAACGGAGTGTTCCATACCCATCCGTTGCTCAGTGCTGTACAATTTGTAACATTTTGAATTTCGTTTTTTCTGTCTGCATATTGAATAGGCCCAGCCCAAGCAGAATCATTGGCTAGCTGTCCTTCAAATCCGACAAAGTCTTGCCCCATCCACTGCTCTAATAACAAAGATTTAAATCCCGTGCAGTCAATCCATAGATCAGATTTTAAATCTATGCCGTCTTCGCAATGTAAAGTTTCAATAGATCCGTCATCTCTCTTAGTACAAGAAAGAACTTCTGTATGTATTAGTTCTGCTCCGTTGGGCAAGGCAACATTATTTTTTAACCATTGTCCAAACGCAGTTGCATCCATGTGGTACGCTGTGTCGTACTTAAAATTAAAGTGTCTTAGAAATTCTCTTTCGTTCTTTGTTAAGCGATTATGCTTGGCTAATAACGTATTGCTGGTATTGAAAAATTCTGCAAACGTATGTGGAGGAAATTCTTTTGGAAATGTTGCAGCTAATTCTGACCAAGAATTTAAGCCGCTGTGTTTATCTTCGAGATCCCAATCACCGAACGGATACTCAAAATAGCTTCCGTTGTTTTCTCTAAAATTTGTAAAGCGAATAGTATTTTTATATGTGGCGTTACAATCTTTCATCCACATTTCGTCGGTGATGCCAAGCATGTCAAACCATCTGTTAATATGCCCTAGTGTAGATTCGCCTACTCCGACCGTTGGAAACTTTTTAGATTCAATAACGGTAACTTTTAAATGTTTGCATAGCTTAGTCAGTGTTGCAGCGGCCATCCAGCCACTGCTGCCGCCTCCGATAATTGTTACATGTTTAATCTTCATCAGTGTGTCCTTAGATATTGAATGAAAACGCCTTGCGCGGTTCATCGTTTAATTTTTGAAATACTTCGTGTTCTACCCAATTATCCCACATGAGCAATAATCCTGTTTTCGGAGGAATAATAACTTGGCTCTGTAATTGGTTAGTGTCAAATTTTGTAAATGGTCGCGGGTCGTGTATAACCAATGGCGGAACATCCGGACCTGCATCTAGATAAAAAGTTCCGCTAAATGTACATTCTTGGTGAGCATGTTTTCTTAGAAACGCATGTTTATGCATTGAACTAAAAAACCCGTAAGGCTTGAACATTGACTTTTCATACATAACGCCCTTTGCTTCTATAAGAGGCTTGGCATAGTTTTCTAATAAAAAATCAAAAAATTCTAATACTTCTAATTCTGAATTTACCAGTGAATTAAATTTGTCATTGGCTAATGTTGACGGATAATTTTCAGTGCCTAGTAACCCAGAATCAGTTATGCTAGTATACTTGTCACATAGAGGCAAAAGCTTCTCTGCAAACTCTAAATTGATGTCTGATAATATTCGCGTTGGAAAGAAAGAATTTATTTTCATACTAATACTGGCAAACATCCTAAATTAACACCGGGCATCATATTTGTTTCTAAATCTAATCCGATAGTTATTCTTTTTTCAGAATATTCTTCTAAGTTTTTTACATAATGCTTTCGTTTACCCGGGCCTAAATAAATCTGTCCCGGCTTGTTAACAACTGCATATCGTTCAACTCCATAATCATCTACAAATACCGTTTCTGTAAATTGTGGTTGAATAGAAATATATCCGTGTGCCATAACTTCATGATCATGCAATTTTAATACTTCGGAGTAATTGTGATAGTTTAACCAATTTCTCATCCATAGATTGTTTGTAGGTACACTATATTCTTTACAATATGCAGATACACAATCATTTAGATCTTTATAGATTGAAAAGTATGCAGGGCTACCCGAGGCATAGGCAAATATATTATATTTTTTATATAGCCATGTAACATTCGATTCAGCAGATTCTAATCTTTCTTTAATAATGTCTGCTACTAGGTCTGTTTGATATAAAATTTCAGACAGATGCTCTTCTATATACTTAGATTTAAAAAGCATATATCTGTAGTCGCTGTTATTTTCTAAAATTTCAATAGACATTTTTTAATTTTTGTATGTATTGTGTTGCATACATTAATGCAGTATGCTCTCCGTAATGATGACCGTCTCTAGCTTTGTCTATAGGATTAATATTTGGAAAGAACAAAACATTATCTTTGATTAATTGTTGATATATTGTCTCATTGTCATTGCTGTCATGTTCTATGTTATAGAAATTAGGAATAAAAGAATGTACTACAACAACATCATTCTTTTCTTTCTCAACAAGAGCAATGTTTTTTAATAAATTTCCAACGTCGTCTGTGTCAGAAGGGTCGTGATGCATTAATCTCTGCTCGTCTAATAATGCACTATTTTTATTTTCACGTCTATGTAAATAACTCCACTGAATCAAAATAGACTTTGGTTCTGCATTTTTTAAAATGTATAGAACTTTTCTAGCAATCCAATCGTTGCTAGCGCCATTCAAACTGATATTAATCACTGAATTATTAACAAAAGTTGTTAGCTGTTGAGGCCAAGTGTGTTCAAATGGTTGCCCTAGCCCGACCGTAAAACTATCGCCTACACACCAAATGCTGTTTCTAACATCGTCTGGCCATTCGTTGTCTCGAAATCCTCTGCTGTTAAAAAAGTAGAAAATTCTATGAGGATAAGATTCAAAAAATTCTTTATCTAAACACTGATCATAGCTGTCTATGCCAAGTTCGGTTAAGCATTGATTAGCAGAAGATGTTAAAAATAACTCGTCTAACATTAATCCTCGCCTTGCGTAAAGTTTTGATACCAATCAGTAACTTCATTAAATGCAGTATTTGCCAAGTCCTGCATTTCAACGCATTGGTCTTCTCTTTTATTCTTTTTACACCAAGCATTAAATGCTTCTACGCACTCGGGAAAGTTTTTAATTAACAATGCTTTTTCCGCTAGCGTCTGTAGCTTGATGGGCATCTTTGATGTAATGATTTTATCAGATTCTAATTTGTCAATCTTATAATACACATCTGTGTATTTTTCAATATTCTTACCTAGAAAGTTTTGATTTTCTATGCTTAACGAACTTCTAGTTAATAACGCAGGCAACGGTGTGTGATTGTTTAATCTTTCATTTTCAGTCGGTGCCGGCAACGCTTCTAATTTCTTTTCTGAATTAGTTAGTAATGGCAACTTAGTAGAAAGTCCGCTCATGTCGCTGATAAGATAGTGACAGCTATTCCATTCTTTCCAAGAAATGCCAAATACATCTTTCCATGACTTAGCATTTTCTCCAGGAGGAAAAATATTTAATCTAGAAACAAATTGATCAATGTTAGGCATGTCTTTCTCATAATTAAAATAGGTACTAACATTGAAATGATCGTCGACCCATTTTAAATATTCTGTATATCTGTCTAGATAGTTTGTTAGTGCTTCAGGATCAACATGTATTCCTCGCTTATAAACATCTCCGAATACGTGTATTTTTTCTTCGTGCGTAAAGACATTAAGGTGTTTTGATTCGTTGACAATACACCAACTGATGCCGTGTTCAAATAAATTTTTTCTTCTTGCACTAATAATATAAAAGTTTTCGTTTAGATATTTGTAAAAACTCAGTTTGTCAGTTAAGCTGTCTTCTCGATTGTTTAAGTGGTACAGAGCAAGACGACTAGTTTTATAATGATCGGCACCTTTTAATAAATCAACAATTTCTGATAATGATTGCCAATATCCCCAATCTGGCTTTTCGGGTTTTCCTAACACTTGTTGTTGCAACGTATTGTTGTAGTAGCTGATAACTCCGTTAGTTAGCTCGTGTAGATTAATTACAGGCTTGCCGTAGTTGTACGATTGCATTATTATAGTAATGTATCGCTGTAGGAAAGTTGAGCCTACTCTGTCGGGAGTTAATATTAGTACATTCATTTAAGTTTAGGTTGTAGTGATCTATATGTTAACATGTATCCTGCCAGTGTGTCAAGTAATTGTGGATCAGTTGGGCTATCTAAAAATTCAAATATAGCTTTTAAGATTGCATGAGGTGTGTCGGTCATATAATCTTTATAATCAATTTCAAAAATTCTATCATCGTATAGCGGATTATTTGGGGCAGTCTTTGCTGTTTTTTCTATGAAAGGAGTTACCCATTGAAAATATTTCATATTTTCCTGAGTTAGATTTTTAACTTTTTCTTGGGCTAGTTTAAATTCGTCTCCAACAATCCCTCGCTCCTCGCAAAAAGTTTCAAAATTAAGTGGAGTAACTGCTAGGATTTTAAACAAGTAGTTAAATGTGCAGGTTATCAAATCTTCTTGTTCAATGTTTATCTGTATGCACTTTGAGTTTGGAAATGCTTCTAGAAAAACTTCTATATTTTTACAATGTAAAGAAACTACTTGAGGGGCATTGTTATTTGCCAACGGAGATATTAACAAAGAGTCCTGTATATGTTTTACACGCTGCTCTTTGGAAAATGTATCGTACCCAGCATCTTCTAAAATCTTTTCTCCTAGCTCGCTACGTAGAAAATCTTTGTAAAAATTGTTGATATATTGTATAGCTCTGTTGCCGTGACCAGATCCTAATTGATCAAATTCAAAAGAATCACGAGGATCGTATCGATGGTATATCAATGATGTTAGAAACCAACCCCCTGCACCTACAGGATATTGGACAAAAATAGTTTTGTGATCGTACATTCGTTTCATAGCACTCTATTTAACTCGGGGCCATAAATAGTCCGTATGAGAAAGATTGTAAACATATTCCCTGTAACAATATTAGATGCTACCCTAGATGACAGCAATAATATTAACTCAATGCTGGTTCCAAAATTATACGAATTATTCAACACCATTGATTCAAAACGAATGTTAAGCCATGATTGGAAAGATTTTGTATTAACCGATAAACCTAGTAAATCTGGTTACAGCAGTTTTAACGACAACGATCTATCAACTAATTTCGATTTTAAATTCTTTTTTGATAAGCTATCAATTTTAGTCACTGAGTTTTTATCACAGCTAGGGTATACTGGTCGATGGAAATTTGAAAATGCTTGGAGTAATATATATCCTGCCGATGCGTTTGTTCCCTTGCACGATCATAGAGGAATGCATTGGAGCGGGGTTTATTATGTAGAGGCTGCAGAGCATTGCGGAGATCTAATACTTGTGGATCCTAAAGAATATGCGCTAGCCAATGAGCCTGAGAATACTATGTATAGAGGCAATAATGATTTTAGAGTTGAGCCCACTCCGGGAAAAGTTTTAATTTTCCCAAGTTATATTAAACATGAAACCGCTCCAAACAAATCAAATAGTGATAGAATTATTATAAGTTTTAATATCAAATGCTATGAATAAAGTTTGTTATCTTATAGACAATCCCTATATTCTTACTACACAAATTAAGTTAGACGAACAAATACGACAAAGAATGATAGCCTGTGTTCTTGCACAAAAAGATCATGCTAACTATCACGGTGGCTACACTTTTGAAATAGATGATCCCTATCATGACTTTGCAGATCTATATAACCAGTATTTGAAAATTGTAGAAGTATTATTTGGGCCATTTAAATTTAGTGTTAAACAAAAACACTGGTGCTGGGCCAACGTATATAACGGTGAAAAGAATAACACCAATATGCACGATCATCGACCGACATCAACTATCAATGCTGTATTTTATTTGAATGTTCCCAAAGATATGCAAGAGAACGAGGGAGCTTTAGAAATTTTTAATGACGGAAAGATAGATAAATTCTTTCCAGAAAATTTTGATCTAATTATTATGCCATCCTGGATGCCTCATCAGCCCACTGATCATTCATCTAAGGATTATCGAATAGCTATTAACATGGAAATCAGCACCGTTGAAGACATAGACGAATTATACACATTAGAAAAAATATTTGCAAGGTGCGCACATGCATGATCCGTATAATTTAATTTCAAAAAATCTATTATCCAAAGAACAATGTGATATCTTAATTGAACAATATAACACAGGATTAGATCATATTGTACAATCAACCCATCGCGATGTAGAAATTAAAGAAATTGTATTTGAAGATGTTCCTAAATTAAAAGAAGCAGTTTTACTAGCTAATAATTTTTTATATAAGTTTGATCTTAATGGATTCTGTGAATGTTACTTTGGCAAGTACTCAACGAATAGTCATTACAACAAATTACACTTAGATTCAGGACCAGGTGAAACTACAAGAAAACTTTCATTTACGTTATTTTTAAATGAAGAGTTTGAAGGCGGCGAGTTTTATATGTTAGACGAACAAATAGAAAAAAAGAAAGGAAAACTTTTAGTTTTCCCTTCCTTCTTGCCTCATAAAGTATCTAGTGTTACTGCTGGTACTAGATATGCAATATTTGGATTTTTATCAGGACCTAGACTGAAATAACGGTGTAAACAACGGAGTGATAACTGGAGCTTCATCGCCTTCCAATGTCTTAGTTGTTGAACCACCAGGACCAGTTACTTTAAGAGTTACAGAAAGAGTGTGAGCCTGTTGGCCTTTTGCTATTTCTAAAGAAACTTTTTCATCCTCGTATTTTTGTCCTTCAATAGTCCACTCGTGACTAGTAATAGTTCCGGATCCAAGAAATTCAAACACAAATTGATCGTGTGTTCTAGTTTCTTTGTGGTCTACACCAATCCTAGCCGAAGGAGGACCTTCTGGTGGAACAGGGTTTTCTGCTCGAAATTCTTCCCACCATTGTGTTCCAGATATCCACTGGCCGTTTTTAAGTTTCCATCCTACGTGAACACCCTCATTTGGAATGTCCACCCACTCATTTAATGTGTCTGGATGAAAATATTGTGACGGATCTTCTTCGAATATCTGTACTATCTCATCATCTACTACTCTTGCCCATGTCATAATTTTTCTTCCTTATTAATTAAGTTGGATCTTTCCAATACAAAATTGCCATCCCTGTTCCTGCTGGACTTGCCATCCAGTCTAAGATACATGGAGGAAATGCTAAAGCAGGGTTTGATGTGTTGCCGTTACAGCAATCATATGCACCGCCGTAGCAAATACATAAAATGTAACTTCTGTTAACTGCGGACCCGCCGCCTTTACCTGCTTTAGAAGCTAAGTGGCAAACACCTACACCACCTGCACCGCCCAATGTTCCTGCACAGCTAATAATGAACGGAAATAATGCCTGCTCCATTCTTAGCGCACAGCATACTTTATTAGAAGTACCTAGGCAACATACTAATTCCCAGTTAATACTTCCGCAGGCATTAGTTGCAGAGTTTACAACGCAGCACTGATAACCAAAGCTGCACAAGTCACAGCAGTTAAAGACTACACCGCCTGTTCCTGCACCTTCTCCAGCGATTCTAGATGGAAAGTGATTGTAAGGGTTAGCTGTTGCCCAACCGCAGTAGCCCCATGTGTTGTTCATGTAACCAATGTTTCTTCCTGCACTTCCGCTACCTTGAATGTCGTGAATGTCATGCCAAGGGTAATATCTTGGATTAGGTCCTGGTGGTTTCACACATGATCTAGGGTGAATTGTAGAACCCCATGGACTATGGTGTTGATAACCCCATACCCACCAATCTTCGCGACCTTCGTTATTATCTTTACCACCCCAACCTCCTGGGCCAGAACGATATCTTCCTGATTCACAGCAGCCTTCGTAATTTTGGCAAACACAGAATTCTACGCACTGCCACTTAGAACCACCACCGCCACCAGCATGTGGAGGCCAAGTTGTTCTTGGAACTACTGGACCGCCGTGATTACAATTTCCTCTTACGCAGATACATGCACAGATTGGATTGCGTACTGCGCAACGTTCGATGTAGCCGATACCACCACCGCCGCCTGCTGTCGGACCATAACCTTGACCGTAGTTGTCCATGTTGTTCCATGCACATTGTCCTGCTCCGCCGCAGCTCCAAATCCATGAGCCTGCTGACCCGCCACCTGCATATCTAGCATCGCAGCATGTACTTGCATCGTGACTAGAATCTAATTGTCTAGCAGAGTTACCTGACCAAACAACATAGTATCCGCAGCAATATTGTCCATACGTATAAACACATGCTCCGCAGTAGTGACTTGCGCCGCCGCCACAATAGTTTCTATTAAAGCCAGCAGCTCCGCCTTGGCTGTTCCAGTCACCGCCTGTGGCTGCTCCTGGTGTACAAGCTGCTGCACCGCCGCCTGTGATTGCAATGCTGCCAGGCGTATATGTTACGGTAGTATTTCCTTCTTGACGCCCTACTACCACGCTAACGGTGTTTCCGGCTGCAACCGTAAAATATTTTTCACTATAACCACCACCTGCGCCTGCATATCCGCAGCAGCTTGGATTACAACCTTTGGTTTTTCCACCGCCACCTACTGCAATTGCTCGCATACATGTGACGCCTGTAGGAACCGTAAACGTATAGTTTCCCGGTGTATCCATAATAACTCTATTCTGCCAGCATTCGTTAGCGGAATAGTTATATTTGTGAGTTTGCACTTGATAACAAGTACCTTGTACATTAGCTATACAGGTATTTGCTTGTGCTGCTCCCGTGCTTACATAACGTCCCATCTTATGCTTCCCTATAATAAATTATTGCCATTCCTGTTCCTGCATTACTTGTTAATTGATCTAGTAAGCATGGAGGAAATGCCAGTGCTGGTCCTGAACCGTTACAAAGGTTAAAATTACCTCCATGACAGATGCAAAGAATTTGACATTTAGCCTGGCCGCCGCCGCCGCCAAAACCAGCCTTTGATGTGTACGCACACAATCCAAATCCGCCAGATCCGCCTAGTGTTCCTGCACAGGTTAAGAAGAATGGAAATAAAGCGTCAACCATTTTCCATGCTTGTTCAGTTTGTCCGCAAACTCCTAACTGGCATAGTTTTGTCCAGTTTACAATAGGGCCTCCGGAACCGTTATTAGCTCCAATGCCGTTACCTTGCATCTGTGCGTTACAGCAATAGTGCATCCACCCACCTGTGCCCGATCCTTCACCAGCATCAGCTGGTCTAGGACCCCATGCTGTGCCCATGCAGTCAAATCTTTGATGCCATTCTGCAACGTCTCCTGGGCTTCCAGAACCCTTAATGTCAGCAATATCCCACCATTTTTCTCTTTCAGGAGAAACGTTTGAGCATTTTTCTTTCCATTGCGAGCAGCAACGAACACCAAACGGCCATGCGCAATATCCGCTCCATCCCCATTCAAATACCCAACCTTGGGTTTCTTCCATATTAGTGCCACCGGGGCCACCGTCGCCACCGCGCCAAATACCTTGAATACAATCGCCTTGCCAAGAACGGCAGCAAGCAAAACCAACCGGTAAAGTACCGCCACCGCCTTGTGCTGAGCCAGGATGTGGTAATCTAGGATGATCGTGGTCTGAGTGACCGTTGTTGTTGAATACGCAAATGCAGTTACAGCAGTTATAGTGCCATGCACTGGCCATCATACCGCCAATACCTGCTCCGCCGCCTGCAATACCGTTGTGCAAATATCCGCAGACGCAGCTAGCATCGCCGCCACATAGTCTTATTGGAGAACCTGCAGATCCACCTCCTGCTAGGTTTGTGTTACAGCAGTCTGTACCACCGTTAGATGAGTTTAAGCAAGTGTAAACAATGCAGTATCCGCAACAGCTGGCAAAGCATAGATACTTACAGCTGCCGCACCAGTGACTAACTGATCCGTTACATTGGTTACATGTCCAACCGCCGCAGCCGCCGCGACTATTCCAATCGCCGCCTACTCCTGTTCCAGGAGTGCAACCTGCTGCGCCTGTTGCGGAATGTAAAGCTACTGCATTACATGTTACTGATGTGCTACCCTCTTGGGCGCCTACGGTAACACCAATTACGGTTCCTTGTTGAACCGTAAAATATTTTTCACTATATCCACCACCGCTACCAGCAGCAGAGCAGCAAGAACCAATTGTAATACATTTTGGTTTACCACCTCCGCCAATAACTACGGTTCGAGCGCAGGTAACACCTGCAGGAATAGTGAACGTATATGTCCCTGGACGATCATAAACAACCTTGTATTGCCAACATTGTTTGCCGTCGTAATATCCTTTACCACCGGTGACCTTAAACTCTTCCGTTTTTTGTAACGTAGGTTGACAGGTTACCGTAATTGGTACAAAACGTCCCATATTTAACTCCTATCCTTAAACCGTAGATGTTTCAATGCCATATACCACCGCCGAAACGTTGGTAGTGCTTGATCTAACTACAACAATTTTGCCTGCATCTAATACTAGACCCGATCTTTCAAGAACAGCGTTTGCCGGAACTGAAGTATCGTATTCAATATATTCGCTAGCAGTCGGAGTACCTGTGCTAGCCAACGCTACTCTCACCGTTACGGCAGTAGCGTTTCTGTTTACCATGTTTAGCGTAAACACAGAAAATGTGCTTGCTGGAACCGTATACAGGGCTGTATCTGTTGTTGCTGCAAGGTCTGCGACCCCTAATCTTCCTGTTGCCATGTTTTATTTCTCCAATTATCTTAATAAAAAGTAGTTCAATGCTAGAGGAGCACCAGTTACACCACCTGTAAAATTCATCTTTGTATTTATGTTAATCTGAGCATTAGTTGTAGTG
>Ga0078894_10003365_pt1 | contig 12159 bp, 7 predicted proteins | sample LauGreSu1BDMLBSD_2_FD_67506 | JGI IMG/M metagenome (GOLD analysis project Ga0078894, IMG submission 67506) | Freshwater lake microbial communities from Lake Michigan, USA - Su13.BD.MLB.SD (version 4) (version 4) | ecosystem: Environmental > Aquatic > Freshwater > Lake | place: Lake Michigan, USA...
GGTGCTGCCGGTGCCCTGTTCACCGGCGAACAGACCGAGAGTGAAAGTACCACCGGTGGTGCTTTCATTCATGTGCATTCGTGACGGAGTATTGCCACTGGTGCTTTTCTGTGGGTCAGACGGGCAGAGGAATGCCGGGATTGTGAATCGTGCGAGGTTCCAGGTGGTAGCGTCGACCGAGTATCGAGTTTCCGGGAGGTAGGTATTTGGTGACGTACCCGGGCGGAAATCAACACCCTTCCAAATGGCGATCTGCTGGTACAGATTGTCCTGCTCGATGAAGGGCAGCAACTGCGGCAGGATGCCCATGAACTGGTGATCATTGAATGTCAGATTCAGAGGGCCAGCACCGCCCCATGCCACCGTGATATCGGGGCCGTAGCAACCGCGGGGCATGGCGTTGTAAACGTCATGGTGGTTGTGGCAGGCGAGAGCAATCTGCTTGAGATTGTTCTTGCACTGGGTGCGGCGGGCTGCTTCACGAGCCTGCTGGACAGCGGGCAGGAGCAGGGCGACGAGGATCGCAATGATTGCGATCACGACTAGGAGTTCAATCAGCGTGAAACCACGCCGATTCGCAGCTTGCAGGCTGCTAGCAGACTTTCTCATCAGAAGAACCTCCAGCGACAAAAGAAAAAAACAACGCCATTAACGAACCGGCAACCAGCAAGTCATGGAACTTGCGGGTTGAAGTATTCGAGAATCAACGCAGAGCAGGCTTGGATGTCGCCATGGAGCGGGGTGCGTGAGCGCCCCAATCCGCTGGTAGTCCAAAGATCACATACACAACGATTGAAACAAGTGGAGCAAAAGTTGCACCGCGTTGCCGCAAATTCACGTTTGTTGTATGCGATCGGTGGGAGTTTGAACGAGAATCTTCATTAATGCAAAACAAATGCTGGTCATACCTGCCAGAAATCTCGGAAAAAAGCTGACAGTTGGCTGATTTCCGAAGCTGGGGAAGATGTGCTGCACGGTGCTCTGCCTGTTTTTTCAGCAGACTTGCCGTTGTCGGAAACTCTGCGGTGCGATTTGTGGGTGGATTTATGATCAGGTTCGGTATTGGGTGTGAGTCGCGTGTATTTCTGATTTCCGCAGTCCCCTGGTGCGGCTCCATCTTCCGCGAAAGAGAGGCCTGCGGGTAGACTCTGTGTGCGGCTGTTGCTTACCGAGAATGGATGCTCATATGAAGCGTTTGATCGTGCGTTCGCTGGCGGGGGTACTGGCGGTGTTGCTGCCTCTGGGTCAGCTCTGGTCATGTCCCTTCTGTCTGGCTCCTCCGCAGACATTTTCTGAGCAGTTTGTTCTGTCGGATTTTGTGGTTGTGGCGGAGCTGCTGCGGGTGGAGGCAGTGGGTGGTGGGCAGCCGGCTCGCAGTACACTGCGTGTGCGTGCGGTGCTGGCGGGTCGGGCGCAGGATTTGACGGCCTGTGGTCTGAAGTCCGGAGTTCAGATTGTGTATCCGGGTGAGGCTGTGGGTCAGTTGGGGGATTTGTTTTTGCTGTACGGCGATCGCGGGTTGCCGGCTGAGCCACCGTTGCTGCAGACGTTCAGTGGGGTTTCGGTTGATACCGTGGTTGTCTCGGGTTCCGGTTCCGGGGCAGCGGTGCCAGCGTCGGATTTGCTGGAGCCGGTGGACTGGACGGAGAATCTGGCGATCAGTGCGGTTTGTTTTGAGTATTTGCGGGGTTTGCCGGATCGATCGCGACCGGCGGCATTGCGATTGCCGTATTACGCGGGGCATCTGGAGTCTGCGGATGCGGAGGTTGCTGGCGATGCGTGGGCGGAGTTTGCGGGTGCGGCGTATGCGGATGTGAAGGCCAACCGTGGTCTGTATCAGCCGGCTCGGTTGCGTCAGTGGATAGCGGATCCGCAGATGAGTCCTGAGCGTCTGGGATTGTATGGTTTGCTGCTGGGTTTGAGTGGAGATGCGGGGGATGCGGAGTTTCTGCGGCAGCGGTTTCTGGATGCCGGAACGGGAGAGTTTCGGTTTGGTGCTGAGGGGTTGCTGGGTGGGTATCTGTTGTTGACGGGTGAGGCTGGTCTGGCGGAGGTGGAGCGTCAGTTTCTGGGTCCTGGTGGTCGTGACACGATGCGTCTGGCATTGGCGCAGTCGCTGGATTTTTTTCGCACGTATGAGCCGGGTGTGATTGGGAATGAGCATTCCAGTCGTTGTATGCGGCGACTGGCGGCGGGGTCCGTTGTGCGATTTACGGCGGTCACCAGTCTGGCTCGCTGGGGTGACTGGGAGTCTCTGCCGGAGCTGCTGCGAGTGGCGGAGGTGGAGCTGGGGCCGATTCGTGCGGTGGGTGCGGGGTCTGTGGAGGGTGTGCGGGGTCGTGAGCAGCGGTTGTCGGGTGTGCGGCCGATTGTGGAGTTTGCGGAGCAGTGTGTGCGAGCGGGTGTGAGTGCGGAGCAGGTGGAGCGAGCGGAGCAGTTTCTGCGGCGGGTGCGGTCGGATTATCCGGAGTTGCAGAAGGTGTCTGAGCCGGAATTCCAGGCTCCCCAGTGATTTCCTCCGTGGAATCCCGATTTCCCTCGGAATCCGGTGGCATGCCGGCAAATTTCCGGTTCTACTTCGGGGATTGGTGGCGGGGTTTTCTGCTGCTTTGCGGGAGTGGAACAGCATGGGTGTGGTGGACTGTTCATTGGCGGGTGTGTGCGGGCTGTGGCGGCGGCTGTTTGCAGTGGCACTGCTGTTGAGTGCGTTGTTATCCATTCCCGTTTCTGCTCAGGATCCTCAGTTGCGTTTTGGCTCGGACGTGCCTCGTGAGGTGGAGCAGATTTACGAGCGTGGATTGAAGTGGCTGGCGTCCAATCAGGCGGCGGAGGGCCATTGGGAGGGTGGCGACAGCGGTCCGGGTGTGACGGGCATGTGTGTGATGGCTTTTCTGGCCAGTGGTGAGGATCCGAATTTTGGTCCTTACCGGGAGCCGCTGCGGCGGGCGGTTCGCAGCATGATTCTCAGTCAGTCCGGCGAGACGGGATTTTTTGCAACGAACATGGGTCATGGCAGCATGTATCACCATGGTTTTGCGTGTCTGGCATTGAGTGAGGTGTATGGTGTGCTGGACGAGTCCACTCTGTGGGCGGGTGCGGAGTCTGCGGGTGGTGTAGCTGGAGCGGTGGGTCAGCAGGGTCAGCGTCGTTCGGTGGGTCAGGCGCTGGATCTGGCGGTGCGTGCTTCGGTGACATCTCAGAAGAACAATCCGTTTCATGCGTGGCGGTATTCGCCGGATGCGGCGGATGCGGACACTTCGGTGTCGGGTGCGGTTCTGATGGGGTTGCTGGCGGCGCGGAATGCGGGGATTCGGGTGCCGGACGAGGCGGTGGATCAGGCGATTGACTATTTTCGGTCGATGACCACGAATCGTGGTGAGGTTGGCTATTCGGGGATTGGTGGTGGCGGGACGGCCAACATCAAGGCGATTTCGACTCTGGTTTATGCGATCAGTCGCCGGAAGGATCTGCAGGAGTATCAGGCGGTGCTGGGAAGAATTACGGCTGATCTGGAGCATCAGGAGTACAGTTATCCCGAGTACTATCGTTACTACATGGCTCAGGCGTTGTTTCAGGGTGATTTTGATTCGTGGCAGAAGTGGAATCGTCGGACAGCGAAGGAGCTGAAGGAGCTGCAGGGAGAGGACGGCAGTTTTGAGAGCAACCATGGTTCTGCGTATGGCACTGCGATGTCACTGCTGGCGATGGCGTTGAATTACCGATTCCTGCCGATTTACGAACGCTGACCTGTGGGGTGCGGTGTGCCATGAGCATGTTTACGACAACCGGACTGCTGACAGTGGTGTGGCTGTATGCGGCTGCCGGTGCAGTGGTTGTTGCGGGTGAGGTACCGTCATTTCGGAACGAGGTGATGGCGGTGCTGTCGCGTGCGGGCTGCAGTCTGGGGACGTGTCATGGGAACCAGAATGGCAAGGGAGGTCTGCGTTTGTCGCTGCGGGGTCAGGACCCGGATCTGGATTATGTGACATTGACGCGTTCTCTGGGTGCTCGTCGTGTCAACGTGCAGCAGCCGGAGGAGAGTCTGCTGCTGCGAAAGCCACTGATGCAGGTCCCTCACGAGGGTGGTCGTCGGTTTGGTGTGGAGTCTCTGGAGTATCGTGTGCTGCGGGACTGGATAGCGGCTGGTATGCCGCGTGACGGGTCGTCGGGTTTGGGCGTGGTGCGTCTGGAGCGTTTGCTGGTTGAGCCCTCTGTGGCGACTTTGGTGGGCGAGCAGCGGACGCAGAGGTTGACGGCGACGGCTGAGTTTTCGGACGGGACGCGGCGGGTGGTGAATGATCTGGCGGTGTTTGAGTCATCGCATGCGGGTGTGGGTGTGAGTGCGGCGGGTGAGGTGGATTTTGGAGAGGTGATGGGGGTGCGGCAGACGACGGTGACGGTGCGTTATCTGGATCAGCAGCAGGTGTCGCGAGTGGAGTATCTGCGGGGGGTGGCGGATTTTCGGTTTGAGGCTCCGGCGGCGGTGAATGCGATTGACGAAGCGGTTTTCGCTCAGTTGCGGCGACTGCAGGTGAATCCGGCGAAGCTGTGCAGTGACGAGGTGTTTGTGCGGCGTCTGTATCTGGATTTGACGGGTCTGTTGCCGACTCGGCAGCAGACTGCGGCATTTCTGGGTTCGCCGGCAGTGGATCGTCGAGCGCGGCTGATTGACGAGTTGCTGGAGTCTGAGGAGTTTGTGGATTTTCAGACACTGCGGTGGGCTGATCTGCTGCGTGTTGAGGACAAGACGCTGGATGCGAAGGGTGTTGCGGTTTTTCATCGGTGGATTCGGGACGGCGTGTCAGCGGATCGTCCGCTGAATGAGTTTGCGGCGTCTGTGATTGGAGCGCGGGGCAGCACGTACACGGAGCCGGCGGCCAATTTCTATCGGGCTTTGCGGACTCCGGAGGAGCGATCGGAGTCTGCGGCGCAGGTATTTCTGGGTGTGCGTCTGCAGTGTGCGCGGTGTCACAATCATCCGTTTGATCGCTGGACGCAGGACGATTATTACGGCTGGACGAATTTCTTTGCGCGGGTGGATTACAAGGTACTGGAGAATCGGCGGCGGGACATTAATGACAAGCATGAGTTTGATGGTGAGCAGGTTGTGTTCATGAAGGCTCATGGTGACGTAAGGAATCCGCGGACGGGGGAGCGAGCGGGTCTGCGATTTCCGGGTGCAGCGGATCAGCAGTTGTCGGCACTGGCGGGTGGTGAGGGTGTGGATCGGTTGCTGGTGCTGTCGGGATGGCTGGGGTCGGCGAGCAACGAGCGTTTTGCGGCGACGCAGGCGAATCGCATCTGGCAGCAGTTGATGGGTCAGGGTGTGGTGGATCCGATTGATGATTTTCGTGGTACGAATCCGCCTTCGAATCCGGAGCTGCTGGAGGTTCTGGTGCGGGAATTTCGGGCGGGCGGAATGCGGGTCCGGCCGTTGATGCGGCTGATTCTGAATTCGGCGGTGTGGCAGTTATCATCGGAGTCCGGTGCGGCAGCGGAGGTCTCGGATGCGGATGCGGCCCCCCTGTTTGCTCGTGCGATTCCGCGACGTTTGACTGCGGAGCAGTTACTGGATGGGATTGGAGTGGTGCTGGGCGTATCGCCGCGGTTTGGCGGTCAGCCTGCGGGTGTGCGAGCGGTGCAGTTGGCGGGAGTTCGTGTCGGAGGTCATCGTTACAGTCGTCCGGAGTCGGGAGATCGGTTTCTGTCGCTGTTTGGCAAGCCTGGCCGGATTCAGACGTGTGAGTGTGAGCGGCTGGGTGAGACGACGCTGGCGCAGACGATGGAAATGGTGAGCGGGGTGGTGGTGTCGGAGCTGCTGGGTCGTGCGGACAACTGCATCAGTGAGTCTGTGCGGTCCGGGGAGTCGACGGAGGTTTTTGTGGAGTCGCTGTGGTGGCGGGCATTGTGTCGTCCGCCTGCAGCGGCGGAGTTGCAGGCGATGGTGCGGCATGTGGCTGGTCAGCCGGACCGTCGTCGGGGTCTGGAGGACGTGGTCTGGGCGGTGCTGAATTCGAATGAATTTCTGCTGCGGCAGTGAGTGTGTGAATGTGTGAGGGTGTCAGGATGAGTGGATTACTGTCGAGGATTGGTCAGTTTCAGCGGCGGGATCTGTTGCGGGCGTATGGTCCGGGTCTGCTGGGTCTGACGCTGCCGCGATGGCTGCGGGCGGACGATGGGTCTGCGGGGCAGTCTGAGTCGGGGTTGCGTGCGCGGGCGAAGTCTGTGATTTTTCTGTTTCAGTGGGGCGGTCCCAGTCATGTCGATACGTTTGACATGAAGTTGCAGGCGCCGGCTGGTTATCGTTCGCTGTTCAGTCCGATTGCCAGTTCGGTGCCTGGTCTGCCGGTGTGCGAGCATTTGCCGGAGACGGCGAAGGTGCTGCATCATTTTGCGCAGATCCGGACGGTGCATCACACGATGAACAATCACAATTCCGCGGGCTATACGGCGCTGACTGGTTATGAGCCGCCGATTGATGATCAGCGTCTGCGGGAATCTCTGGATCTGTTTCCGGGTTATGGTTCGGTGGTGTCTGCGACGGTGTCGGGTGCCAGTGATCTGCCGACATCGGTGTCGTATCCGTATCAGATAGCGGACGGCAGTACGACTCCGGGACAGCGTGCCAGTTTTCTGGGGAAGCAGCATGATCCGCTGTTCTTTCAGGATGACCCGAATGATCCGGCATTTCGGCTGACGCAGTTGAGTCTTCCGCAGGGGGTGTCGCTGGATCGACTGGGCAGTCGCCGTGGTCTGCAGCAACTGATCAATTCGCAGTCGCGTGAGCTGGACCGATCGGCGGTGGCTGAGGGTCTGGGTGCGTATTATCAGCGATCACTGGAGCTGTTGAATTCGGATCGAGTGCGGCGGGCATTTGATCTTTCGAGCGAGCCGGAGGTGTTGCGGGAGGCGTACGGTCGGACGACCTATGGTCAGAGCTGTCTGTTGGCGCGGCGTCTGGTGGAACATGGTGTGAAGTTTGTGACTGTCTATTTTGCTCCGAGTATTGGCGGCCGCAGCAGGACGGATGGTGGCTGGGATACGCATGGTTTCGATAATACTCGAATGTACGAGATTCTGCCGGAGTGGCATTTGCCGGTAACGGATCGCACGTTGCCGACGCTGATCCGTGATCTGAGTGAGCGTGGTCTGCTGGAGGAGACGCTGGTGGTGTGGATGGGTGAATTCGGCAGGACACCGAAGATCAACGACAGCATCAGTCGGGATCACTGGCCGAAGTGTTATACGGTGCTGCTGGCTGGAGGTGGAGTGCGTGGTGGAGCGGTCTACGGGGCTTCGGACCGTTACGGTGCGGTGCCGGATCGGGAGGCGGTGACGATCGGGGATCTGGCAGCGACGATGTATTACGCGCTGGGCATCGATCATACTCGGGAAGTTCATGACAATCTGAATCGGCCGCTGCCGTTGGCTCGTGGTCGTGCGGTGGCGGAGATTTTCGGCTGAGAATTCCGGGCAGTGTGGTTGGGTGTGGGGGAGGAGCGGGCGATGTGTGAGCGAATCCGGCAGCTGGTGATTGTGTGGTGTGTTCTGAGTATTCCGGGGATGGCTCAGGAGCCGCTGGTATCAGCGGATACGGAGCCTGTGGCGGAGTGGCGTTTTGATGAGGGGTCTGGTGGTCTGGCGAGTTCACTGGGGGGCTGGCGACCGGCGGACGTGCAGGGTGTTCCGGTGCTGCAGTCAGCCGGGCCCAGACCTCCTGAGTTTCCCGATTTTTCCCCGGACAATTGCGGGTTGCAGCTGGATGGTCGTTCGTGGCTGCAGTTTGCGGATGACGGCAGTGGTCGGTTGAACTTTGCGAAGGGAGAGGCGATCAGTCTGGAGGCGTGGGTCCGGACATCAGTGCTGAAGGATGGCCAGCAGGTGTATCTGATCGGGAAGGGTCGTACAGGTCGTGCGGGGACGAGGAAGGAGAATCAGAGCTGGGCTTTGCGACTGCGGGGGATGGGTGGTACAGCGCGGGTCAGTTTTCTGTTTCGCTCAGCGGATGTGTCGGCGGGTGTGAGTGCTGATGGTGAGGAGGTGGCGGCGGTTGCGGGTGAGCTGCATCGCTGGAATTCCAGTCTGGGTTTTGCGGCGGATGGTGAGTGGCATCATGTGGCGGTGTCATTTCGATTTGGCAGCAGTGAGTCTCCTGTGGCGTGGGTTGACGGCGAGCCGACGGATGGATCGTGGGATCTGGGTGGCCGGACCAGTTCGCGAGTACCTTATGTGGACGACGATCAGGTCTGGATTGGATCGTCGATGGGTGGAAATCCGGAGAGCAGTTTTCAGGGTGTGCTGGATGGTGTTGCGGTCTGGCGACGGGTGCTGACGGATGCGGATGTGGCGCGGCGCTGGCGGACGACGCGGCGGTCGGTATCGCTGCCGGAGCTGGCGGTGGAGCAGTTGCCGCGGGGTGCGGTGAGTGTGGATGTGCGGGAGTATGTGAAGCAGTCGGATCCGTGGAACCGCGAGCGGACCAGAATTACGGCGCGCTGGGAGCAGCCGATGATGGCTTTGTCGCGACTGCCGCGAAAGTACATCGACGGTGGATTGATTGGTGACCGCAGTAATCCGTGTGTGGTGCGTCTGCGTACGGTGGTGAGTACGGAGGAGCTGCAGACGCGGGTGCTGCTGCGGGCGCGCAGTGCGGCGCGTCTGCTGATTGATGGGAGTGAGGTGGCGAAGCTGAATCTGCTGCCTTATGCGTCTGATGGCCATCAGGAGGTGCCGGTGCCGCCGGAGCCGCTGTATCCGGGGATGCATCCGGTGCAGGCAGGTGATCAGGAGGTGACGGTTGAGGTTTCACTGGCGTCCGGCGAGCATGTGTTTGAGCTGGAGGCTCTGGCAGGCGGCAAAAGCATGCGTGTGGAGCTGGGTGAAACGGTGGTGGCCGTGGGTTCCCCGGAGCGGGGTTTTGAGGTGCTGTCAGCGGGTGTGGAGCGGTATGGTCTGGACGAGTCGGGGTGGCGTCGGCTGTTGTTCGAGCAGCAGCAGTTGCTGGTGCTGCTGGAATCCGCCGAGCGGGCTCGGCAGGGTGCCCAGGAGTCTGCCTACTGGACGGCTCGGCATGCGCTGGTGCGTGACGTGGTTGGGGCCGATGCGGCCGGGATTGGTCCTGCTGACGTGGATCGGCTGCTGTTGAAGACACTGGCTGCTGAGGGATTGCAGCCGCGTCCGCTGGTGGATGATCTGACGTTTCTGCGGCGTCTGGCTTTGAGTACGGTGGGGGTGATTCCGACTCCGGAGGAGCGCCGGTGGTTTTTGTCGCAGCCGTCAGAGCGGCGACGGGAGCTGGCTGTGGATCGGTATCTGGCGGATGCGCGATGGGCGGATCACTGGGTATCGTACTGGCAGGACGTGCTGGCGGAGAATCCCGGGATTCTGAAACCGGAGCTGAACAATACGGGTCCGTTTCGCTGGTGGATTTACGAGTCATTTCTGGACAATCGTCCGACGGATCGTTTTGCGACGGAACTGGTGATGATGCGGGGCAGTCGTCTGGGTGGCGGTCCTGCGGGATTTGCGATGGCATCGCAGAATGACGTGCCGCTGGCTGAGCGTTCGATCGTGCTGGGTGCGGCGTTTGGTGCGCGGAATCTGAAATGTGCGCGGTGTCATGATTCACCGGTGAACGAGGTTTCACAGAAGCAGTTGTTTGAGATGGCGGCGCTGTTGAATCGCGGGGCGATCAGTATTCCGGCGACCAGCAGTGTGCCGAAGGGTCCGGATGGTCAGCGGAATGGGCGTGTGACGGTCAGTCTTGAGCCGGGAACAGCGGTGAATCCGGCGTGGACATTCCGTGCGGGTGCGGTGGCAGTCGATCCGTTGTGGTCGCAGCTGTTGCGGGACCGTGGGGATTCACGGGAGCAACTGGCGCTGCATCTGACTCATCCTGTGACATCGGATTTTGCGAAGGTGATGGTCAATCGGCTCTGGTCGCAATTGTTTGGTCAGGGATTGCAGCGAGATCAGGATGACTGGTCTGTTGGTCGTTCGGTGCATGGTGAGCTGCTGGAGTTGCTGGGTCGTCAGCACATGGCGGTGGGATATGACCTGAAGTCGACGGCTCGGCTGTTGTTGCTGACGGATGCGTGGCAGCGTGAGTCTGCCCCCGAGGACGCTCCGGTGGCGCGTCTGTTCGGGGCGGTGACATTGCGGCGGATGACGGCTGAGCAGTTGGTGGATTCTCTGTATGCGGCAGTGGGGAAGGGGTTTGATGCGGAGCTGTTGACGCTGGATCCGGAGGGTCGTCGTCCGGATGATTCGTTTTTGAATCTGGGTCAGCCGCAGCGTGCGTGGCAACTGTGTTCGCTGTCGAATGAGCGTGATCGTCCGGCGCTGGCGCTGCCGGTGGCTCAGAGTCTGGTGGATCTGCTGACAGTATTTGGCTGGCGAGATTCGCGTCCGCACGGTTTGTCGGTGCGTGATGATCAGGCGACCGTGCTGCAGCCACTGACGCTGGCGAACGGGAATGCGGGTCATCGGCTGGTGCAGTTCAGTGACAATTCGGCGGCGACGGAAGCGGCGGTGGTGGCTGAGAGTCCGGAGGAGCTGGTGCAGGAGCTGTTTCGGCGACTGTTGACGCGTGAGCCGAGTGTTGCGGAGGTGGAGGGGCTGGCGAGTGAGTTACGGGCAGGATTTGCGGATCGGCTGGTGCCGGGAGCGGTGAAGCGTTTGCCGCAATCACGGCGGAATTCGGTGAGCTGGTCGAATCATCTGAATTCTGAGGCGACGCGGCAGAAGCAGCAGCAGGAAGAGTCTGCCCGGGAGGGTGATCCGCCGACGGAGCGGTTGCGGGAGGACTGGCGTCTGGTGGCCGAGGATGTGGTTTGGGTGCTGCTGAATTCTCCGGAGTTTGCGTTTGTGCAGTGATGCGAACAGTGGCGGGCGCCGTGGTGAGGATCAGTGACCGAGGGCGGCGGCGATGCGGGCATTGAGTGTTTCGATTGCCGGCAGATTTTCGGTGATCCAGGGCAGGCAGAGGTGGGCGTGGGTTCGGCTGGGTTCCACGAAGGCTTCGTGCATGGGTCGGACTGTCTGTTCGTACTGAGTGGCGACGGACTGCAGTGAGCGACCTCGTTCGCGGGTATCGCGGAGGGTGCGTCTGAGCAGTCGCAGGTCGGCGGGAGTATCGATGAAGATGCGCAGCTGCAGTTTGTCGCGGAGTGCGGGTACTGCGAACAGCAGAATCCCTTCCAGCAGAATGACGGGGGCGGGGTGGACGATTTGGGTGTGTGCGAGTCTGCGGTGTGTGGCGTAATCGTAGACGGGCTGCTGGATGGGATTGCCCAGCAGGAGTTGATCAAGGTGCAGCATGAGCAGGCTGTTTTCGAGTGAGTCGGGGTGATCCCAGTTTCCGCTGCCATCGGGTAATCGGGGCAGTGCAGGAAGATCATGGTACCAGGAGTCGTGTGTCAGTCGGCAGATGTGCTGTTTCCAGGGTCCGGAGCAGAGGTGATCGGCGACAGTGGATTTGCCGGAACCGGAGCCGCCGGCGATTCCGATCAGCAGTTGTGGTCTGGGCATCAGTGGGCGACTTTCGGTTTTTGCTGCAGTGGTGTTACACTGACGAGTGGTGGTTTGGGGGGGGAGATTTTCAGCTTATTGGGGGTTGGACGGATGGCCAAGGCGCATGGGGCGAAATTCGTGGAGATTGTGGATCGTGCGAGGCGGGAGATTCGGGAGTGTACGATTGAGGAGATGCGTGCGCGGCGTGCGGCGGGTGATGAGTTTCTGCTGCTGGATGTGCGAGAGGAGAGCGAGTATGCGGCGGGTCGAATTCCCGGAGCGCGGCATCTGGGGAAGGGAGTGATCGAGCGGGACATCGAGGAGGTGGTCCCGGACCCGGCGACACCGCTGGTGCTGTACTGTGGCGGTGGATATCGGTCGGCGCTGGCGGCACTGAATCTGCAGTTGATGGGCTATACGTCCGTCATCTCGATGGACGGAGGTTTTCGTGGCTGGAAGGACCGTGGTCTGGAGATTGAGGTGTGATTACGACTACAGGTTGAAGTCCTGATCGCTCATGGGGCTGTAGTTTTCGAATCGCATGAATTCCTTGCGCCAGGTGAGTCGGATGATACCGGTGGGTCCGCTGCGGTGTTTGGCGACGATGATTTCGGCTTCGCCTGGTCGATCTTCGGGGTCATAGGCATC
>Ga0078894_10003368_pt1 | contig 12146 bp, 18 predicted proteins | sample LauGreSu1BDMLBSD_2_FD_67506 | JGI IMG/M metagenome (GOLD analysis project Ga0078894, IMG submission 67506) | Freshwater lake microbial communities from Lake Michigan, USA - Su13.BD.MLB.SD (version 4) (version 4) | ecosystem: Environmental > Aquatic > Freshwater > Lake | place: Lake Michigan...
TTTCTTTCTCTCTCTCTCTGTCTCTGTCTCTCTTTCTTTCTTTCTCTTTGGAATCCTTTCATAGGAGCTCATATAATATATAATTATAAAAAAAATTAAATATATTTGCAAATATATCTACATAAATCTTCACAATCTGTCACCTTAGCTATGCTTTTTTTTCTGTTTGTTGCAATTTCTATTGTTTCATAAAACGCACTTATATTAATCTGCCTGCATTTTTCATTATATATTCTAATATATAAATTTAATTTATTCAAAAGACCAATTGTTTTTGTAACATCAAATCTAAGCAGTCTATTAATTGATGTTACAAAATGCGACCTTTTGTGTTCCATCATCATATTAATTTCTTTTTCTCCTATTCCAATTATTTGTTGGTAAGAACTAACGCAAAATTCATCAATGTTTATTGGATTATTTGTTAACCTTAATCTTAAATTGTTGGACGCAGTTAATACAAACTTATTTATTTCGATGGACAATTGACAGTACTTCAAATAAACATCCGATGCATACATTAAAATTAAATGTTTATTTTTTAATAATGTTTGAATTGTCAGTGGAATTAATAATTTCAAAACATAATTGATGTTAATATAATCGCTACATATATTTGCTTCGTTTAGTGTTAATGTAAGTTCATCAAAATTAATGGATTGACCACTCAATGCAAAGTCCGTAAACTTTCTTATGTTACAAGATTCATAAAATTGAATAATTTTTTGAAATTTTGATTCAATTTCTGGAAATTTGGTTTTAAATTCGTTCATTTTTATTTATTATAATAAACAACTATTGATGTGTACAGCAATATATTTATAAAAAAAAATCAATTTTTATTTACGTTGAATAATTTTACTGTATCTACGCAAATGTATCGCCTCTTCTTCTTGTTTTCTTTTTTGTAACCATTCGCAATATAAATTTTTTTTATTAATATTTTGGACCATCCATTTATTATATTCCGAAAAATTCTCTGCTGACAACATATCGTGAATTGTGCAAAAGTTAGATTCAATGCATAAATTTATCAATATATTTGCATCATCGCCGTAAATATTATTTTCTTGTAATTCTATTTGATACATATAAACTCTCTCATTAGCATCATCGAGATATTCTTTCAACTTATTTTCAAACATTTTATATAAAATGAATAATATTATTGCAAATGAATAATATTATTATTTTTCAATTTTTATTTTAACCCTGGGTTTAATGGGTTATTCAGATATTCCTAATTCAGCATAAAAAAATAATTTATTCATAATCACTTTCATCATATTCAATATCTTGTTCATCTTCACTGCTACTGTCTTCATATACAAATTGCATATCGCTTGTTAAATAACCTAAATATGTTCCTAAACGATTAAATACGCAGTTGTGCACATTATAATAACAACACGTATTATTTATAATAATTCTCTTCAAAAATATTGTGCATTCTCTTGTATTTGAAAAATAATGTCCGCAAATTTTTCCACATTCATCAACAAGAATATATTTATTTAATATATTTGTGTATATTTTATTACTTTCTTCAAATTCTTCAGACGTAATTATTCCTTCATGAAAGTCATCTCTGGCGTGATTAAATAATGTTAATGCGTGTTCAGATGTGCATAAATGTTCTGAAAAATCAATGTGATAAAAATATCCATCACAATATACACCTCTAATCATTCGCAAATTAAATAACTGTGTATGTATATCATTAACGGATACGTAAGATTTTGGTTCTGGCATTATATGTGATTAATTATTGTAATGAATTAAAATTTTGTTTCAATTTTTATAAAAAAGTATTTGATATTATAAATATGAAATACATAAGAAACTAATAATTTCATTTCATTTGTATTATTTATATTGGATTGTATTATTTATATTAAAAAAAATAAAATAAATTAATCTTGTAATATTTTAAGTGCATTTTCACAAGCATTTTGTTCTGCTTTCTTTTTATTTTTGCTTGTTCCTTCTCCTAAAAATAAAAATATTTTTCCATCATTTTGTGATAAATATTCGCGTATTAATTCGAAACTATTTAAATTGTCATTCACTATATGTAATGCATCATTTCTATTTATATTATGAATATTATACTTTACACATAAATATACACCCATCCTATATCCATTTTCTTCAGTATATTCTATTTCTAAATAATGTTGTGTAAGTTTAAACTCTTTTTGTATTTTTAATTGTAATATTTTTTTATAATTGTCGTCATTTTGAATCAATGCTATCCAATCAATATGTTTTTCAAATACATTTTCAATAAATATTTGCGCCATTTGAAATCCTGGTCCTGTAACAAATAAATTTTGAAACCATCTGTCTTCATCTTTAATTTCTAATTTGCTAAAATCCAAAAATAATGCTCCAATAAATGCTTCAAATAAACATCCCAATTTTTTAATATTTGCCCTCTTTCCTTGATTTTCAGCACTTTTTGACATAATAAGCCATTTATTAAGTCCCATCTCCAAAGCAATTTTTCCTATTGCTTCATTTTTAACCATTGCTATTTTTTTTATAGTCATAAATCCTTCATCTTCACGGCGATATCTTCTGTATAAATAATATTTGGTAACACACTCCAATATGCCATCACCTAAAAATTCTAATCTTTCATTAGATTTAGAATTTAATGGCAAGCAATTATCCGGGCGTTGAGCTAATGATACAGACATATTTGCACCAGATGTATACGAATTATGAATAAATGCACGTCTATATAATGACATACTATTTACAATCGGTGGCAATCCATATTTTGATAGAATACATTGAACATCATTCAATGTAATCTCAACATTAAGAGGATTATATGGATTGTATAATGGTTCTTCACTTTCATCATTAGTTAATCCTTCATCGTCGCTTGAAATGTTTTCCATACTGATACAATATTAAGGCGAAAAATCTTTATATTGTTTTTTTTAAATTTATTTAAAATTTAAAACATTCACCATTTAGAATGTTTGACAACTTTGCTATGATTTAATTTTAATTTACTCAAAAAATTATTAAATTCTTCATTTATTGCAATAGAAAAAGTGGTTTTTGTCATTTGTGTAGTTTCATCATCAATATTATTCGTTAAAATTATATTTAATATACGCTCATTACTCGTAGAATCTTCTATTTCAAATTCACAATTTGGCGACAATTGGCAATAATAATAATCAGAGTTATAATTTTGAACAAAAATAGAATAAAACCTGGCATAAAATGTTCTGAAATTAAAAAATATTTTTTCGCCGTGTAAAATTTTTATATCAATTATATTTTTTTGATATTTTTCGCGAAATTCAATATTATAATCTATTGTATATACATTCATTTATAAAATAATTATATTTTATAATTTACATTTATATTTATTTTATTTTATCAAAAAAATTGAAATTATCATTCAAATTAAATAAATTGCATAAACAATAAAATGATGAGAAAACATTACATTGAAACCGATCGTTCACATTTATCAGCAATTGAGATGGATATAACAGAATTATTAGAAAAATGCATCGAAGACGTCGAAGGAAATTTAGAACACAATCCCCCAATAATAGTTTATGGACGCGAATGTCATCAGCATAGAAGCATTGGATTCTTTTCAGATGAATCAATCGGGTATCGTTACTCAAATAAAATGGCTAGGTCCAAACCTTTAAGTCCAAATTTAACCGAACTACTAAACTTGATCAATAACATATTCAGTTCAGATTTCAATGGAATATTAGTCAATAAATATTCATCAGGCGAAGATTATATAGGCAGACACAGCGATGATGAATCCGATTTATCGGATATTGGTGTGGTATGTGTATCTTATGGAGCAACCAGAAAATTCAGAATTAGAGATAAAATAACTGGAAAAATAGTTGTAGACGTGCCGACAGTTTCTGGCGAGATTTGGATCATGGACGGCGATTTTCAGAAGGAATTTACTCACGAAATCCCAATTGAGAAAAAAGTAAAACAACCAAGAATTTCATTCACGTTCAGAAAACACAATAATTAACTAATTTATTTTTTATATATTATTTTAAAAAAGAATATAAATAAAAAATATATATTTTAATGTCCGCAACTTTTATATTTTTATCCACTTGGCAGGTCCGTAATTAATCCCAAATCTAGATTGATACATTTTGCCATCATTTCCTTTTTTTATTTTTCCTACACATAATGAAGCCGGATATGGCGGAGATGGACGATTAACATATTTTTTTGTAGTTTGTTTAATACATTGTGCCTTTGATTGCCTTTTAATTTTTGTAGCTTTTTTTATTATTTTTTGTTTCATTGTTTTTTGTTTTATTGTTTTTTTATTTTGTTTCATTGTTTTTTTATTTTGTTTCATTGTTTTATTATTTTGTTTCATTATTTTATATTATTTCTGCATAAAAAAATGCGTTACATTAATACATATTTTATTCAAATAAATATTAATGAGACGCAACGCTTATTTATTGACATGCAATCCTAATTCTGATAGATGCATTTTTTCGAAACGAATATTGGAAAATATAGGATTTGATGTTATATTATTTAATTCAATACCCAATGATAATCCATTGCTATCACATAAATTAAGTATGACAGAAATATATAAAAGAATTATAAATGACAGTTCAAGTAATTGGTCTTATATTTTCGAAGATGATATAAATGTTTTAGATGACATAAAATTGGATGAAATTATACAATATGAAAATATATCTACCAATTTTTTCTACTTGGGATTATGTAAATATGGCAATAATACAATAAGCGAAACTAAACACATTATTAACGGACATAAGGTGTATAAAGTGTCAAATTGTGTTCGTGGATTACACGCCGTTGCATTCTCCAAAAGTGGAATGCTAGATTTTTTTAATTTTATGAATTGTTTCAAGTTACAATATATCGATATGATACTAGAATTGTATAGCATTAGACATCCAGCAAACATTGTTCGTGTTGATTTAGAAAGTTACATACCTGGTCATCTAGGCGTAATTTTTCAAGATAGAAAACAATTCGAATCTATTATATCTAAATAATTGTACACTACCGAATTATTGTACACTACCGAATTATTGTACAAGAAAAAATGACTACTTAATTATCTTACTCCTCATACTCCATAATTTCTGTTTCATCTAGCGATAATACACCGAGTGCTGACCCAGCGTAAGTGAAAACATTTCTATCTACTGTATCACAATAATAAATTGTTCCTTGAATTACAACTTGCCTGAGGAAGAGATTGAGTGTCTTTGTCATACTGTCATATACTCCGCATGTTTTGCCGTGTTCGTCAATTACATTATACGTTGAAATACATTCAAGATATTGCATTGTTCTCATCTCAAGCTCTCCATTTGTTATTGTTTCTTCAGTGTGGGCAACAATGTCTCGTCTATGTCTTTCTCGTGCGTCAGAGATGCGTCTTTCATATTCATTCATATCTAATTTATATTCAACTCCATATCGAATGAAACTAACATTCTGTGACAAATTAAATAATGTGGCTGTCAAATTAAATGGATCTAATTCTGGTCTAGTTGCGATTAAAATTGGTTCGGGCATTTTGTAAGAATTTATACCCATTGTTCATCAGAACAAATACGATTCAATTTTTATTTGAAAAAAAATGATTGATTAGTTAAACATATTCTACAATATACCTTTGAAGATCTGGATTTCCTACAATTCTATCTAAACTTGTGCAAAATTGGTTATCTTGTTGTTTAAAATATTTTAATAGTTCAACTTTGTCATACCATCTCTCAAACTTAGAAACTGGACCCGACTTGCGTGGCATTGGCATGCCATAAATGTCATAAATACCTGTTTTGCGTTTTGATTTTAATAAACCAATAGCAAAGTGCAACTTCATTATGTATCTGTTGCACATATCAACCTGCATTTGTGAGGTATAGTATTCTGAAATTGTTGGATAATATTTTTCTTTTTTTGCTTTTAAAAATTCAATAAATTGTTCGCATATTTGTATTTTTTTAATATCTGATTGGTCTCCTCTTTTAACAATAAAGTAAGCGTCGAGCAAATAGTCATAGAAATCATCTGGTTTGGCTGGCACAATTGTATCATCTGGAAATGTTGGTCCATCATTGTGATATGTATCTGGAAAGTTATCCTCATAATCGTACTCAATCTCTTCATCATAGTCAGCGTCAAAGTATTCGTTATTCATTTTCAAATATATGTATGATTTCACAAATGATGGATAAAAAAAATCAATTTTTTTTAAATTACCAATAACATACACTACGCGCTAATTCTAAATCAATGTCCTCACTAAAATCATACCTAATTCCTAAGTTATAAAATCCCTCTGTGTAATTATCATTTTTCAGTATGGATAACGTATACTGGCATTCATCCACACTGTGTTTCATTCTTTCAATCCAAAATGCGTCTTTGTCACTCATAGCTCTTTCTAATTCGCCCATAAAGTAGTTAAGTTCAATCTCTTTAATGCGGATCATCTTGCGGTTGTTGTTCTTCTTATGGATAATTAAGGTTGCAAACCAGGTAGCTGTCATTCTTGAATAATAATGGCCATAAATGATGGATTAAAAAAATCAATTTTTTTAACCACTAAAAATGCTAGTCATATCCAATAGCTACCCATATAACCACTAAAAATGCTAGTCATATTTTTACCCAAAATATCGCATTTTTTTGGTCAGTTATGAGTTGCATTTTTAGTGATTAATAAAATTGAACGAAACTGGGCGGTTATCGTCTACTGCATAAAATACAATGTCTGTCAATTTTATGACTGTGAGAATCAATTTTAGCGATCTTGTCATCCATGTCGGCACTAAGTTGTCTTTACATCACTCATTAATCATCAGGGACCAAATGTACAAATGCCTGCATAAGGGATGGACCACTTCCGGTTGGACTTACAATACGATAAAATATGGAATCAAAGTTGTCAACTCATTTATCTCATACGCTAAAGAAACTAAAGATGTAGCCATTATCAAACATATTGCTAAAATGTGCAAAATGATTGATGATATGATTGAAATAGTTATTTATCAATATAAGTCATTCGATACACCGATAAAATTAGATAAGTTGTGTTTATTAGCTAATGAAATGGTACAAAATAGTCGTAACATAAAAATTGAACCGTAAATATACGTTTTTTTTATTACACATACATACAATGAGACGAAATCACGAATACAGAATTATAGTAGAACCAGGTGTTCCGACAAAGATTGCTTGCGGTCATTGTGATAAGATTTACAGGATGAATAAAGATGGATTGCCCCCGTTTTATTATATCGCACACGTAGACAAATGCCAAAAAATATCATTAACCAGTAAAATGCTCAAAGAAATACAGGACAAATGCTTAGAATTGACCATTGGAGAAGAAGAATGCCCTATATGCCTTGAAAGCTTGATTTGCAAAGAAATCATCAATACAAAGTGCAAACATCGTTTTCATAAAAGTTGCCTCGCTAAAATAAAAGGAGATGTGTGCCCATTATGCAGAACAAACATCAGGCAAACTTTGAAAATGATTAAACCACCAGTTATAATCGATGAAATTGTGATTGAAGATGATGAAACTGTTGATATTATAATTGAAGATGATGAAACTGTTGATATTATAATTGAAGAACAAGAAATTGAGGAATTAGAACAACCACGAACGCGGACGCTTAGTACATTTAGTAGGATTAGTAGAATTATTCGTAGAATTTTCGCATAATAATAAGATCTTTTTTATGAAATGTAAATTGCTTGCATTTTTTCCGCACAAACAAACAATAAAATGACAATTGAATGTCCCCTTGAATGCCCAATATGTCTCGAAAAATTGACTGATATTAATAGTAATATAAATTAATTGAGATGTGCTGATGAGTTATCTATCATTTTATATTTCATTTTTTAGAAACGACGGCACCTTTGGGTCTTTTTTCACGATAAAAAATAATTATACATTAAATTATATTTTTTAATATTACACATATTCTTTTGGATTCTTCATCGCTGGAAGTTAATGAGTGATTAGCAATTTCATTTATTAAATTTGTATTGTTTTGCAAATAATCTCCAAATTTTTTATAAGTAGGAATGTTTGTGTTAATTTTTGAATTCATTAAATGAGAATTGTAATTGCTAATTGCATTATTCATGTTGCATTTGATTGATTGAAAATCATTTCCTCTGAGACTGCTTGAAACATTCCAAAAATCTGTTGAAAATTTATTTATATTTTTAGAAGTAATTTTATTAAATAATTTCAACAATGTATTTCTAATTTTACATAATTCTTCTTGTTTTACAGCAGGTGGTTGAATTGGAATTTCTTCAACTGAATCTGAATAGCACATATTTAATTCATTAAATTTTTCCATTATAAGCTGAATCATCTGAGACACATCTCCTTCAAAATATTCATTTCCATAATCATCTCTTTTTCTAAATTGTAGGTTAAATAGTTCTAATAATGTTCTCTCAAATGTATCGCAATTTTTCACAAATAAAACCAATATAGGTTCAGATCCTTTGTCGTATCCAGATAGTCTTTTATTGAAATCTTGTGTTTTTCCAATTTTATAAACAGGTTCTGAAATGTTTAAAGACGCGCGGGTTTTTAATAGATAAATGTATGGCATATTGATTGAAATATAAAATAGATATTAACATAAAAATAAAATCAATTTTTAAATACTTATATAAATATTAATAATAATATTAATATAATAACATAACAATATAATAATATAACAACATTATTATATTATGATTTTCGAACTAATTGATTGTTTTGATGAAATTATACCAGATGAAAATATAAAATTTTTATCTGATGAAGATGAACTTGAATTATATGAAATGTGCAGTCACTTGATGCACGAATTTATCACTGACCATCCAACTATCATGACTGAACCTAACTTTGAAGAAATGTTTGACGAAAATATTAATGAATTGGTACACGCACATTTTATCGATTCTATATTTTATACTGATGAGGCTGAAGAGGAAATTGATGAAGTGATTGAACATTGCAAAAATGATTTTTTTAAACACATCATTCCACCACGTTCATACGCATCTTCCATCATTTTAAATGAACCAAATGTAGAAAAAATAAGGAACCAAATTAACATATTAAGAAATAAACCACAACCAACTCAAAGAACCCCTGAATGGTATTCTAACAGATATAATTTAATAACAGCATCAAATGCTTACAAAATATTCGAAAGTCAAGCAATGAAAAATCAATTAATTTACGAAAAATGCAAACCATTGGATGTAAGTGATGCTGATGAATTTAAATTCGTAAATGTAAACTCTCCATTACACTGGGGACAAAAATATGAACCAATATCTGTTATGATTTATGAGACAAAATTTAAAACAAAAGTCGAAGATTTCGGTTGTATAAAACACGACGAATATAATTTTTTAGGCGCATCACCTGATGGAATAAATGTAGATGATACAAATACACGATATGGAAGAATGTTGGAAATAAAAAATATAGTTAATCGTGAAATTGATGGAATACCAAAGAAAGAATATTGGATACAAATGCAACTTCAAATGGAAGTGTGTAATTTAGATGAATGTGATTTTTTGGAAACAAAATTCATCGAGTATGAAGATTATGATAAATTCAAAGACGATTCAATACAAGATATTGATACAAATAATGAAGAATTTGCGAATTTATCTCAATCACTTGATGGAAAATTAAAAGGAATTATGATATATTTTCAAAAACAAAATGGAATACCATTTTACGCTCATATGCCATTTGATTTGTATGCTGAAGAAGATATAAACGAGTGGTTTGAAAATGAAATAACCAAATATGAAGCTGAATCATATGGATATACATATATGAAAATGATTTGCTGGAAATTAGAAAAAATCAGTTGCGTATTAGTGTGCCGAAATAAAGAGTGGTTCAAATTAAATGTTGAAGAAATGAAAAATATGTGGGAATTAATTGAATATGAACGTGTTAATGGATATGAACATAGGCAACCAAATAAAAGAGTAACAAATACAAATATAATAGTGAATAAACAAAATCATATTACACCAACTCCTGGACTAAATTTGATGTTTAAAAATTACAAAGAACCTCCGAAATGCTTGTTGAAAATTATAAAAAAATAATTGTATTCATATAAAATATTTCACTAATGAGTTTTTTCCATTTAAATACATTATTCGTTGATAATTAAATATTTTTTAATTTATTAACTTAAAAACATTATATGATAAAATTCATATAAGTTTAATGATTTTTCCAAGAATATGTTTTGGGGTTTACGGATTATTTGGCGTCGCAACAATATTACCAAATATTATGATGTCAGCAAGTCAAAGAAATCATGCAATGCTAGCATCAAAAATTATGACTACTGGTTCGGCAGTAATAATTAGTTCAGGAGTAATTGGCATTGTAATTGGTGCAACTACACTTTCTTTAGGAATTGCATCAGTAGGTTTTGGGTTACAATTCATACCATTATTAACAGTTTTTGCATAAAATACGTGTGTAAATAATAACTGATTTCATTATATTATATTAAGTATTTGAAAATATAAATTAAAAAATAACTTATATTTTCAAAATATTTTGTATTATTTTTGCATTATTTTTGCATTTATTAAAAATCATCTGTAAATGTGAATGTTTCTTGTTCGGTTTGTTTGCTAGCCAGAGCATAAGCATCCACTTTTTTTTCGAAAAAATTTGTTTTTGATTCTAAACTGATAAGTTCCATAAATGGAAATGGATTTGGTTCATTATATATTTTATTACATCCTAATTGCAAACATAATCTATCTGCAACAAATTTAATATATTGTGACATTAAATGCGAATTCATTCCAATTAATCTGCAAGGCAATGCTTCACAAATAAAATTAGTTTCAACTTCAACTGATTCGCGAATAATCTCGTGTATAACATCTTGAGATAATTTATGAATTAATTTAGAGTATAATAAAACAGCAAATTCACAATGTAATGCTTCATCACGCGAAATTAATTCATTTGAAAAAGTTAAACCTGGCATCAATCCGCGTTTTTTAAGCCAAAAAATGCTACAGAATGAACCAGAAAAAAATATTCCTTCAACACAAGCAAATGCAACCAATCTCTTTGCGAATGTGCTATTATCATCATAAATCCATTTTTGCGCCCAATCGGATTTACGTTTAATACAATCATAATTTTGTATTGCATTTAATAATCGTTCTTTTACATCACGTTCTTTAATATAACTGTCAATTAATAAACTATATGTTTCTGAATGTATATTTTCCATTGCAATTTGAAATCCATAAAAAGCGCGAGCTTCTGACAATTGAACATCATTCATAAATCTTAATCCTAAATTTTCCAATACTATTCCATCACTGGCTGCGAAAAAGGCAAGAATTAAAGAAATAAAATGCCTTTCATCATCTGTCAATTTTTCGTTCCATTGAATAATGTCCTTGGATAAATCAATCTCTTCGGCACGCCAAAAACAATCAACTTGCTTTTTATACATATTCCAAATATCATCGTGTTTGATAGGAAACATAACGAATCTCGAATCGTCTGGGACTAATAATGGATCGGATGAAATTTCTTGGGTCATTTTATTATATAAATAAATTATTTTTATATTTTTATTTTTTTATATTTTTAGTTTTTTATATTTTTAGTTTTTTATATTTTTAGTTTTATTTTTACTTTTTATAAAATATATTTTATTTTTTATTTTATATTTTATATAAATGAATGATTTAGCAAAACGTGATAAAAAAATACAACAATTGCATAATCATATTTCTGAATTGGAAAAATTATTAAAGAATAATTCTAGAGAAATTCATAAAAAAGAAAAAACAAATAAATATTTGGCAAATGTGAAAAATCAATTTAAGGAATATGATGATGTTTTAAATAATTTAAAAGAACAACAATTAAATTCATTCAATTCATTAAAATTGTATTTGCAATCAATAAATGATGAAGAATATTCTGAACAAATACAACAAGATTTAAATGAAATTGAAGGAGAAATTGAAAAATTTAAATAATTTTTATAATTATATTTTATAATTAT
>Ga0078894_10003370_pt1 | contig 12140 bp, 9 predicted proteins | sample LauGreSu1BDMLBSD_2_FD_67506 | JGI IMG/M metagenome (GOLD analysis project Ga0078894, IMG submission 67506) | Freshwater lake microbial communities from Lake Michigan, USA - Su13.BD.MLB.SD (version 4) (version 4) | ecosystem: Environmental > Aquatic > Freshwater > Lake | place: Lake Michigan, USA...
ATCATATTAAATCAATTAATCTTTAGGATTAGTAATAAAGAAAACATTAAGACCTATGGCTGGGTGCAAACCTTCAACATGATTCAATATTGAAAATGCTTTTATACCCATTTTAAACTTTTCTGAAAATCCAAAAATCACTCCTAAATTAGGATACAAACCAGAACTACCCGAATTTTGATATTCACCATCTACATTTTTCGGCAATGATGCGTAAGCATAACCTATACCTCCAAAAAAACCAATTTTATCAATATTATCGACAACACTTTGACAACCATAATTGAAATTTAAACTAAAAGGTAACATAAATCCAAAAGAACCCAACCCTCTATCTGGAGATATATCTGCCATCATCTGAGCTGGTAAGCAAGTTGATATTTGTATTGCAAGTCCTGCTGAAATAGACGACTTTTCATTCAGTTCAAAATTTAAACGCTGTGCAGTTTGGAATGAATAAGAAATTTCTTTGGAAAGCAATATACCTAGACCACCATCGTTTGTAGTAGAAATCATTGGACCAAGAACCGCCGTGCCTATAGAAGGTCTATCTCGGTTTAATTGAGCGCTTAGCTCTAAGGCTCCTATTAGTAAAATAAGGAAAAGAAAATAATGTTTCATATAATTGGTTTTATGAAAAGAGCCTACTAGTTGTGGCCTTTAAAATAAAATTTTCTATCGCTCGCAATGAGGTTCTACTGCTATTCTTTTTTCGGAACTCTTCAATATAATTTAAAGGCTAACTGGATGGTTCTTACCTCACCTTCGCTCTCATTTTGTTGGCTACTATGCCAATTGGTTCAAGAGAATTCATTAATGTACTAGCTCTCTCTACCTATAATTTAAGGTTAGTAACCCCATATCCTGTGTTATCTGTATAGCTAATAATTTTTAACTTTACAGTTGGATAAGCTTATTACATATTTACTATATTTCCTAACTATTAATTAGAAAAGGAAACTAAAGTATCGCTGCCATTTTCAAATTTCAATGTATCAGAATCAAACCTAGTGGCTTTGTCTACCTGTAAATTTATCCCCAATGAATTGAATTATTTTATTTCATTTCAATACCATTAGCAGAGTCGATAAAATCTTTTGCTTCGCCAGAGAGCATTGCTGATGCTTGATCTTCATTCAAGTTTGATGTTTTTTCAACAACTTTTAAAACTCCTTCATCATGACTTGCTGGTCTTTCAGTCGCTATCATAGGAGCTATAATCAAACCTATTAGAGAAGTCAATTTAATCAAAATATTCATAGAAGGTCCTGACGTATCTTTAAATGGATCTCCTACGGTATCTCCTGTTACAGCAGCTTTGTGAGCATCAGAGCCTTTATAGGTCATTTCTCCATTTATCATGACACCAGCTTCAAATGATTTCTTAGCATTATCCCATGCACCACCAGCATTATTCTGGAATACTGCCCATAAAACACCGGATACAGTTACACCTGCCATGTATCCCCCAAGCATCTCTGCTATGATAGCATTATTTCCTCCATAGACCAATTTACCTAGAATCACTATCAAAATAGGGAAACCAATAGTCATTAATCCTGGCAACATCATTTCTCGTAAAGCCGCTTTGGTAGAAATCGCTACACATTTGCCATATTCAGGCTTACCTGTACCTTCCATGATTCCAGGTATTTCTTTAAATTGTCTTCTCACTTCATAAACCATATCCATAGCGGCTTTCCCTACAGAGTTCATAGCCAATGCAGAGAATACCACTGGTATCATGCCGCCGACAAACAGCATAGCTAATACAGGTGCTTTAAAGATATTAATACCTTCGATACCTGTAAAGGTGACATAAGCTGCAAATAGTGCTAATGAAGTTAAAGCTGCTGAAGCAATGGCGAATCCTTTGCCGGTAGCAGCAGTTGTATTTCCTACTGAATCTAAAATATCTGTTCTCATTCTCACTTCTTTTGGTAATTCGCTCATCTCGGCTATACCACCCGCATTATCAGAAATAGGGCCAAAAGCATCAATAGCTAACTGCATAGCAGTAGTCGCCATCATGGCAGACGCCGCTAAAGCTACACCATAAAATCCTGCTAATGCATAGGATCCCCATATAGCAGCAGCGAATAAAATAATTGTAGGGAAAGTAGATATCATACCCGTAGCTAGACCAGCTATAACATTTGTACCAGCACCCGTACTAGATTTTTGTACAATAGCTAAAACTGGCTTAGTTCCTAGACCTGTATAGTATTCAGTCACAGAGGAAATTACTCCGCCAACTATTAATCCTACAATAGTAGCATAAAAGACTCTCATAGATGAAATTTCTTTTATTCCTTCACCGAAAAATTCCATCTGCATCGTAGCTGGAAGCATCATGTTAACTAGGAAATAACAAGCAATAGCTGTTAAAAGAATAGACACCCAGTTTCCAATGTTCAAAGCACCCTGTACCTGAGCTTCCTTAGCCTCATTGCTTGAAATTTTCACTAGTAAAGTTCCTATAATAGAAAATAAAATACCGAAGCCTGCTATAACCATAGGCAATAAGATAGGCCCTATACCACCGTATGTGTCTGCTATACTTCCACCCATGTCCTCGATGACATAATTTCCTAAAACCATAGCTGCTAATACTGTAGCAACATAAGAACCGAATAAATCTGCTCCCATACCTGCTACGTCGCCTACGTTATCGCCTACGTTATCTGCTATGGTAGCTGGATTACGAGGATCATCTTCAGGAATACCTGCTTCCACCTTGCCTACTAAATCAGCCCCTACATCAGCTGCTTTTGTATAAATACCACCTCCTACTCTAGCAAATAAGGCTATAGACTCAGCACCCAATGAAAATCCAGCCAAGGTTTCCAATAAAACTGTCATGTCATGCGTATTTGTCCAGGTTCCATTCATAAAATAATGGAATAGAACAATGAAAAATCCAGCCAAGCCAAGTACCGCAAGACCTGCAACACCTAATCCCATTACCACTCCACCACTAAAAGAAACTTTCAAGGCTTGAGGAAGTGAAGTGCGAGCTGCTTGAGTTGTTCTTACATTCGTTTTGGTAGCGATTCTCATTCCCATATTACCAGCTAAAGCAGAAAAAATAGCTCCGAAAATAAAGGCGACTACAATTAAAATATGTGTGGTTGGTACAATAAATGAAATCCCAGCTAAAGCAACACTGGCTATTAAAACAAATATTGCGAGTAGTTTATATTCTGCATTCAAAAAAGCTAAGGCACCTTCGTATATATAGTCAGAAATTTCTTTCATTTTGCCATCACCAGCATCTTGCTTCAGCACCCAAGAACGTATAACCACCATATAAATAAGACCTATCATAGCCATAATTAAAGGAATGTAAATCATTATTGAACTCATACTCATTTATTTAATATTTATTGTTTGATTTTTATAAAGGTTGGCAAAAATAGAAGTTTTTATTTTCTAATGTCATTTTTTTTGGCCATGAATAATTGCTTCATTTCTTTCATCGTCATGAGACGATAGTCACTTTTACCGTATTGGTTTTTGATTTTTCGTCGAATGGCATTGATGCGGTATTTATTACAATATTCCCTTTTTTAAGTAGTTTTTTCTCCTTCAAAATGTCTATGACATCTTTGATAGTTTTATCAGTTCCTTCAAATCCTTCGTAATAGAATCCTTTGACGCCCCATATAAGACTCATAGTATAAAGAAGAGGCTTATTATCGCTAAAGATATAGATTTTAGACTTGGGTCTAAAGCTAGCTACCCTGAATCCAGTATAGCCAGACCTTGTCATACCTATAATAGCCTCTGCTTTTAAATCTTCTGCTAATGCCACCGCACTATGACAGACCGCGTCGGGAATATAATCGTACGCATTCTCATTACTAATATAGCTCTCAATATTGTATATATCACTATTATTTTCTACTTGGTCTATGATTTTAGACATGGTCTCTATCACCTTCTCAGGATAGAGTCCCACAGAGGTCTCACCACTCAGCATGAGCGCATCGGCGCCATCCAGAACTGCATTGGCTACATCAGAGATCTCTGCTCGAGTAGGAAAACTTCGTTCAGTCATACTCTCCATCATCTGAGTAGCTACTATTACTGGTTTCCCTTGCTTATTGCATTTCTTGACTATTTCTTTCTGTAGCAGAGGAACTCTTTCAAGAGGAACTTCGACAGCCAAATCTCCGCGAGCGACCATAATGCCGTCCGATACTTCTAGAATACTGTCTAAATTTTCAATCGCTTCAGGTTTTTCAATCTTGGATATCACTTTGAGGTAAAGCCACGCATCACCAAAAACTTTTTTGACTTCTAGCACATCTTCTGCTTTTCTGACAAAACTTAGTGCTATCCAGTTTGCTCGGTTATTTATCGCAAATTCTAAATCTGCTCTATCCTTAACCGTTAGCGATTCTATAGTGGTTTTAGTATGTGGGAAATTGACGCCTTTTTTAGATTTGAGCTCACCTCCCTCTAAAACTATAACTTTTATAATTTGTTCATTTATAACGGATAGTACTTGTAGCCTTATTTTTCCATCATCTACTAGGATATCTTCCCCTATATTCACGTCCTCCCCTAATCTATCATAGCTGACATATAGTTTCTCAAGATTAGATACTTGTTTTACATTAGTGACTAATATTTGATGTCCTGTTTTTAACACGAGACTTCCATTTTCTACATCGCCTACTCGGATTTTAGGACCCTGTAAATCAGCTAAAATAGCGATGTGAGTACCATATTTTTTATTAAATTCCTTGACTTTTTGAAAACCCTTGAGGTGAAATTCGTAATCTCCATGAGAAAAATTGAAGCGAAACACATCGACTCCGTGTTTTATCATAGATTCAAAGACCAAGTCAGATTCGCATGCTGGTCCATAGGTAGCTATAATTTTTGTCTTATTATTTTTTAGAATCATATTTCTTTTTTTCGTTTTTAATTATATCATTGAAGTTAAATAGAGACATTTTGATCTTGATTTATAAAACTAGTTACTTTATCATAAAATTCAGACGGATTATCTGCATGTACCCAGTGCCCTGCATTGGATACATATTCCAATACTGCCTTAGGATAGAGTTCAAACAGATTTATAGAGGTTTCTTTAGTGATATATTTACTTTCCTCTCCACCTATAAATAACGTACGACCATTAAATCCATGAGGAGGCAGACGTTGAATGAGATACAGATAATCTCTGGATAAAACGTTTAAATTAAACTTCCATTCAAAGATAAGGTTGCTTTCATTCCGCCGTATATTTTTCATCATAAACTGGATAACACCCTCATTATCTAATCTATTTCTAACTTCTTGTTCTATATCTACCCTAGTTGAATGTGACCTCAAGTCTATAGCTTGGAGCATATCAAATACCTCGGTGTGATGCGGAGGATATGGATATGGGGCTACGTCAACTATAATGAGACTATCTATCAAATCTGGATAGATAGCAGCAAATTCCATTGCAATTTTTCCACCCATAGAATGACCGAGAAGATCCAATTTCCTCACATTTTCATGACTTATTATACTATGTAAATCATTCACCAGAGATTCAAATTTCATGTCATCGCTGTGAAAGGATCTCCCATGATTTCTTACATCGACTGAGATAACACGGAATGATTCTGACCATTTTTTAGCCAAACTCTGCCAATTATCTAAACTCCCAAACAGGCCATGTACTATCATTAATACTGGTTTGGAGGAATTATCTGTGATTTTATAATGCAGGTGAGGCGCTACCATTTCAATTTACTAATTTTGATCGTTTACGCAGAAAGGTACTTAACACCTGATGATATTCTTTATCTATGTCTGCCTCTACAAAATCCACTCCATATTGAATACACTTAGTTTTTATAGTAGCTATCTTTCGATGGATTGATTTCTGATATTGAGCTTGAACCTCTGCAGGTATCAATTTTATTTTTTCGCCATGTTCCAAATCTATAAACTCTGTAGGCTGAATACCATAATCTAAATCTATCTCTGTTCGCTTCTGATTTACATAGAATATTATGAGATCATGCTTCTGAAAAGATAAGTGCTGCAGTGCTTTCATAAATTTTAAATCAAAATTTTCGTCCACCTCAGTATCTAATAAATCGGTAAACACTATGACTAGAGATCTTCGCTTAAGAGTATAAGCTAAGCTATGAATACACTCTATGATATCAGATCGAGAATGAATCGGCTCTTGCTTTAAAAAACATTCTAAAGCAGAATACATTAGTTGTTTGTTCTTTTCTGTCTGCTTTGGCTCTATATTCTGAATAATTTTATCTGAAAATAAAGTTAACCCGAAGGCATCGCGCTGTTTTTTAAGTAAATGCATTAGACTAGCGATAGCTATACTGCTGAATTCAAGCTTATTCTTAGCAAGTCCTTTAGGAAAATACATTGAGTTCGATACATCTAGTACCAGCTGACATCTGAGATTTGTCTCTTCATCATATTTTTTGATAAATAGCTTATCTGTTCGTGCGTATACTTTATAGTCTATATTTTTAAGATTATCTCCTAGATTGTATTGTTTATGCTCTCTAAATTCTGCAGAAAAACCATGGAATGGGCTTCGATGAAGTCCAATTAAATAACCTTCAACAATTTTTTTTGCCAATAGGTCCAGTTTATCTATAGATGCTAATTCCTTGATCATTTGAGGAGCAAAGTTACCATTTCCATGCCACTTAGTCATAAAATTAAAGTTAAGAATAAAAATAAAATGACCTAATCTGCGTTATTCGTGCAAACCAAAGGCGGATTATTTTACAAATACAAAACAGATACTTTGAAACAAAATCTGTAGTAAATGGAAAAAAAGTGAAATTAAGCACAATAAAACTACATTTGTGACGTTAGATACAGGAATATCATAATTATTAAATATCATATATATGCAAGAAACGTATACCCACCACCATCTATTACAATCAATCTATGGAGAGCTAGACTGCTGTCCAGACACAAAGCTTAAGAATGAAATTTTAAAAAATCCCACCTTAGCAGAAGAATACAGGGCGCTTAAAAAAAGCAAGTCTCTATTAGATTCTAACCTTTTATCTCCAAAGGTTTGTACCGCAGAGTCTATTCTGGCTATTAGTAAGCGAAAAAAAACAGAACTCGTCTAGTTTTTGTAAACAAACAAAGTTTTATAAAACTGGTTGACTAGACGAAGAGTTTAGCTATAATATTTACTTAATTTTCTCGGCTATTTTATCTAATAGCCAATTTTTTTCTACTATTTGGGTATGATTCTTGATTTCTTCCTCAAGTTTTTTCACCTTACCACTTGTCACAGCATAGATTTTATCTACTATTCTCAGATAGTTTAAGATACTAGTTTTATGGGTTTCAGAAACAATCTTGTTCTTCTTTATATACTCTTTAAAACTAGTAATCAGAGAAGCAAAGGCATCAGATTCTCTCAATTCATAATAGTTTTTTAGTAATAGTACCTTCGAATTAATAGAATAAAAAGCATCCCTACCAAAATCAACCTGCAATAATTCTCGGAGGCTATCCTTATAAAGAGACTTTTCAAAGCGAATTCGAGCTAGATTGAAATGTCTGCATGAATCGATAGTATCCTTTCCAAGCATTTCTACATACCTCTTTATAAAATCTTCTGCTCTTTCATAATCTTTCTTCCGAAGAAAAATATGTATTACGTTATTAATCTTAGTATTATTAATGTAATTAGGAATATTAAAAATATTTTGCTCTTCAAATATGAGAAATAATTCATACTGCTCGTCTATAAACTTCACATGTCCTTTATTTATTTGAGCAGTAGAATAATTCAATAAAAATGAAATGAAGTTGATTTTATCTTCATTATCCCATAATGCCAAATTTTTAAAGACTAAATCCTTATATTGGAAATAATGTTCATGTTCCGTTGAATGCAGCATTTCAATTAACGCTATATAAGTCTGAAATTCAGGCAAAGCCATGTAAGAGGCATTTTCTTTAATTTCCACAAACTTACTTTCGGCTATCTGTAGTTCAGATGATTTGTAAATATTACTAAAGGTGATTAATAAACAATATTGCCTAAGAAACACATAATCAGAGAATTGAGCCGCTTTTTTTGACATTGAGATGAGAGAATTAAATTTCACCTCTACATTAGAACTAAATTGAAACTGATAACTCCCTTCAATAAAACTTTTATAATAACTGAATAAGTAACGATCCAGGGAATTGGCGGGAGTAAATTCATTTTCTATATTATATAGTATATTTTTTTTTAGTTTTTTATTTTGGATAAAATCCATCCAAATTTTCTCAGAATGAATGTTTTTCTTTTCATTTTCTTCTAACAATATAAATTCTTTAATAGCTTCTAGCAGTCTATTTAAGGTAAATCTCAGCTTGCTATCGTTATAATCATCATGAGGATAGGTAGACTGAAATAAAACTTCTTTATTCAGGTCATCTAATTTATCCTTGGCAGCATATGCTGCGAGACACTGGTGGCAATGGACGATTGTTTCACTCCTAGACCAATGGCTTGTTGTAATAAATTTATTTAATTTCTTAAGTTCCATTTTACTCCAGGTAGAATAGATTTCACCAATGACACTTTGTTTCATTTTAAAATTTGTCTAACAAAGTTAAAATAATATTTTGTTTTTGTCTGAGTTTATTTCTATATTTGTATCAAGGTTTTGAGGTATAAGAATTTTTTAGTACTCTGCATCTCCAACCTTAAGATAATTAAATGAAAATCAAAAGAAACACCGCCATGAGGAAAGTTTTATTTTTTTGCATTCTAATTCTAGGTTCTAATAAAGACTTGTGTGCTCAGCTCAATAAGGATTCATTTGCATTCAGAGATGATATGAATGTAGATTATAATTTATACGTCAAAGTCAACGATGTCAATCCAAGTTTATTGAAAATTGTAAGCATACTCAAGTCAGGAGCAGATACGAATTTATATACTCTTCAAATTAGTTCAGATTCAAACTATATCAATATTAAATCTACAAATACCAGCCTTCTCAGTGGGAGTTTTCAATACAAAACAATACAAGGCGCTCTATTGGATTCCACCACAGTGTATTTTGAGCGAAAAGGCATGGCTGGGGATGTTTACCCAGGAGATTGTAACAAAGATAATTTAGTAAATCATATGGATTTATTTCCAATTGGTCTTATGTTCGGGCAATATGGTTCTCCTAGAAACCTTGCAGATACTAACATATCTTTTGGCGTGCCAAAGAAGGTGAATAATTGGTTTTTTGAGCTACGAGGCATCAATGCTAAACATGCGGACGTTGATGGCAACGGCTGGGTAGATGAGCAGGACATTAATCATTTAAAAAGAAATTTCGGGAAAGATAAAGGCAACTACTTGCCGATTTTAAGTTTTGCATCCAATGATGTCAAACTATCTCTGTCTATATCTGATACTATTAAACTGAGTTCAGCGGTTAATAATAAGCTTAGTATACCTATAGTGATTGCCTCTCCAAATAAAATAAATGCTTATGGCATAGGCTTTAGCTATACCGTGCAAATTTATGACAAAAACTCCTTTTCTCAGGTAAAATTTTATCCCTATACCAAATATATTAGAACGAATGTTTGGGATGAATTTACGACCTTATATTTGATAGATACGACCAGCTTCAACGAACATGTCAATATAGCCTACTGCAAGCGTAATCAATCTAATGGAGATATAGATCCTCAGGCAGGTGTCATTGATATCGTAATAGATGATGTACTGATAGGTATCGCAAATCCCGGTGAGCAAACCCATCTTAATATCTACCTAAAAGAGGTAGCATTCATCGATAATAACTACAATACAATACCGATAACTCCTGTGTCTAAACGAATTTATTTACAAAAAGCTACTTCCTCTATTGCGCAGGTTCAGCATATGGGCTGGTCAGTATATCCGACTATGCTGGAAGAAGAGTTAACCATATTGAACCCACTAGCTCGCAAGGCAAATTATCAAATATTTAATACAATGGGGCAAATAGTAGCATCGGGCAGAATGGCAGAGAAAGTGATTATCTCTACAAACTTTTGGTCTCGGGGAATGTATTACATTAAAAACGATATCAACGCTGAAGTTATTAAAATTAAAAAGTAAATTTTTCATTAAATTTAGGTTTTTAAGAATCGGCTATCCATATAGATAGGACATTTTTTTATTTTTAAATTCATCTGTATTAATAACATATTTCAATTAGTAGATGAAAAACCAATATTCTAAATTAGATATCAAATAAAACCCTATTAATTCTATCTATTTCATGCCAAAACATAAGAAAAACATCTAACAAACTTATTTTTTTCTTCTTTTATATCTCATTTTAATGTCGCATCTTTGTATTGAAAAACTAATTAACCTTAATTTATTTTATAAGCAAGCTCCAAAAATATGAAAACTATAAAAAACCCTAACCCATGGATTTAGTAATTTCTGAAACTAAATCCATGGAAAATAAAAACTAAGAATACTAAAGACGAAGCTGATTTAGCAGCAGCAACCATGAAAACTTAAATCTTTTCTATCTAGAGATTGATTTACTGGTTATTTTCAAAAGAAGAGGTCACCTGCAACGGGTGGCCTTTATTTTTTTTAAGGTAAAGTGAGGATTAACCTGTCTAATTATTAGAAATGACTCCAGGTACTACAGATATGAAACTTCGCTAGAACTAGCTTTAAACATTTTATTGATCAATTACCTATTCCTATTCTATTATTCAATTACTTTGTGAGTTTTAAAGGCCTAATTCGAGTTAATGTTTTTTTATAACCATAGTTGTCAGTCTAGCGACACTAACCATTCTATCCCTTTCATCTTTTATTTCAATATTCCAAACATGGGTCGTACGACCCAGGTGAAACGGCTTGCAAGTGGCTATTACAAAACCATCTTTCATGGCTCTCAAATGATTGATATTTAATTCTAAACCCACAATACTCTCTTTTTCTTTATCTACACACATGACTGCTGAGACACTGCCAATAGTCTCAGCCAATGCAGCCGTAGCTCCGCCATGGAGCAAGCCCATGGGTTGTTTCGTTTTCGCTGTCACAGGCATTTTCATTTTGAGATAATTATCGCCCAATTCTAAAAACTCCATATCTAAATGCTGACCCATTGTATTTTTGGCTCTTTCAGATAGCTCTTCTATTGATTGAGGTGATTTCCAGATAAATGACATATTATAAATTTGAGCACGAAATTAAGGATAGTAATTCGAAGTTAAACAAAAAAGACTTGTTCAATATAGAACAAGCCCTTTTCTGAAAATTCAAAAAAATAAACTTTATTTTTCTATAAGCTGTGAATCGCCTATAAGATGTTTGATTTTATCTATAATACTAGGAAGTATTCTTGCGGCAGCATACTGCTTCATAGCTTGTCTAGCCTCTATGGCAGGAGATCCAAAGTATCGCTGATTTCCTTCTAAATTTTTATCTACATTGGAAGATGCTAGAATTATAGCATTGTCCCCGATTAGAAGCCCTTTTGAAATACCAACTTTACCATAAATCGTAACGTTATCGCCTATAGTTGTTTTACCTGCTATAGCCACTTGAGCGCATAGCAGGCAGTTCTGCCCTATGACTACTCCATGTGCTATATGGATTTGATTATCCAATTTTGTACCTTTACCTATCCGAGTGGTGCCTGAAACGCCTGAATCTATGCTGCAGCTTGAACCTATTTCTACATCATCTTCTATGATTGTATTTCCAATAGTATGCATTTTAAGATATTTTCCATCTTGTTTATTATAGTAAAATGCCTCTGAGCCAATAGCAGTATTAGACTGAATAATGACATTATTTCCTATAGTGGTATTCGAATAAATTGTCGTATTGGGATAAATAATACAGTTGGATCCAATTCTTACGTTTCTACCAATAGATACGCCAGGGTAAATAATTGTATTATCCCCTATGGTGGCCTCTGAACTAATTAAATCATGGCTATGCAGTGTCGGAAAATAGTGTTTTGCTATTTTATTATAAACTTTGAAGGGGTTATCAGCATATATTAAGCATTTGCCTTGAGGACAATCCAAATCTGTATTGATTAGAATGAATGAAGCTGAACTGTTTAGGGCCTTATCAAAATATTTAGGGGTGTCTACAAAGG
>Ga0078894_10003372_pt1 | contig 12137 bp, 14 predicted proteins | sample LauGreSu1BDMLBSD_2_FD_67506 | JGI IMG/M metagenome (GOLD analysis project Ga0078894, IMG submission 67506) | Freshwater lake microbial communities from Lake Michigan, USA - Su13.BD.MLB.SD (version 4) (version 4) | ecosystem: Environmental > Aquatic > Freshwater > Lake | place: Lake Michigan...
CGGGAATCAACCCGCCAATCATTCAAGGAGTATCGAACATGCAGATCAAGACCATCATGATTGCCGCCGCACTGGCTGCAGCCTCCACCGCCCATGCGCAGACGCAGGATCCGGCAGCAACCCCCGGCGTCGACAAGCGTCAGGAAGTGCAGCAGAAGCGCATCGATAAGGGCGTCCAGTCCGGGCAGCTCAACGCCAAGGAAGCGGGACGTCTTGAACGCCATCAGACGCACATCGCGAACATGGAGAGCAAGGCCAAGGCCGACGGCACCGTGACCAGGAACGAGCGTTCCCGACTGCACCATGCGCAGGATCAGGAAAGCCAGCGCATCCATCATCAGAAGCACGATCGGCAAAAAGCCAACTGATGAACGTGGCTGATCAACACCAGCCGCCCTGAAAGGGGCGGCTTTTTTACGTCCTGTGTATCCGGTCTCGGCTAGAATCAAGGCTCTGTTCTGAACTGCGGAGACGGTTGCATGGATGCGTTGAAAGTCGGCATGAAACATGTGGCGGAGCGTGAAGTCACCGAAGCGATGACCACCAAGCGCGGCGAGTACCGGGTCTTTTCGACGCCGTCGATGGTGCAGTTCTGTGAAGCGTCTGCCGGCGAATTGATCGCGCCGCATCTGCAGCCCGGGCAGGGCCAGGTCGGCATCGTGGTGACCATACGCCACATGGGGCCGACGCCGATGGGCAAACGTGTGCGCGCCGAGGTCGAGCTGACCGGCATCGACCGCCGCCGGCTGAGTTTCAAAATAAAGGTGTTCGATGACGTGGAGCAGGTCGGCGAGGCCGAGCATGACCGCTTTATCGTCGATCTCGACAAGTATCAGGCAAAGCTGAAAAAGAAAATCGAAGGCTGACGGCGCGCTGCCACCGGCGCGCGGAGGAGGCATCATGGCGTGGATCATCACCAAGTATTTCCTCACGGCCGCTGTTGTGGTGCTGGTCTCCGAACTGGCCAGACGCAGTGACAAACTTGGCGGTCTGGTCGCCGCGCTGCCGATGGTGACGGTGCTGGCCCTGATCTGGCTGTATATTGAAAACCAGCCCGCTGAAAAAATCGCCAATCATGCCTGGTACACCTTCTGGTATGTGATTCCGACCCTGCCGATGTTTCTGGCCTTCCCGCTGCTGTTGCCGCGCATCGGATTCTGGCCGGCGCTGCTGGCTTGCGTGGTGATGACCGCTGTCTGTTTTGCTTTGTTCGCAATGCTGCTGCGGCAGTTCGGCATTGAGTTGATGTAACGGAGATCCTGTCTTGACCGGGAAAATTGAACTGGTGGTTTGCGACATGGCCGGAACCACGGTGCGCGATGCCGGGCAGGTGCCGCAGGCCTTCACCTCGGCGCTGGCGGCGCACGGCATTGCAGTCACTGCGCAGGCAATCAACAGTCTGCGCGGTGCATCCAAACGGCTGGCGATTCTCAATCTGATTCCGCTGAAGTCCCCGGATCGCGAGCGCCTGGCCGAACAGGTTTATTCGACCTTTGTGCTGCATCTGGCGCAGGTGTTTAACGGCACGGTAGAACCGGTGCCTGGCGCAAGGGAAATGATCGATACCTTGCGCGCGCGCGGCGTGCGTATTGCACTGAATACCGGCTTTGACCGCGAAACCACGGAGCTGTTGCTGGATGCGCTCGGCTGGCGCGATGGTGTGGTGGATGCCGTGATCTGCGGCGATGAAGTCAAACTGGGTCGCCCGGCGCCCTATATGATTTTCCATTGCATGGAAGCGACGGGAGTGAACAACGTGCGCCATGTCGCCAATGTCGGCGATACCGTGCTCGATTTGCAGTCGGGGTACAACGCCGGCGTGACCTGGAATATCGGGGTGTTGTCGGGCGCACATGGCCGTGACCAGATGCAGGCCCTGCCGCATACCCATCTGCTCGACAGCGTGGCGGATTTGCCGGAATTATTCTTCGGCCGCGCCTGAGGCGCGTCGCAACATCCCTGTTTCGTCAGAACTGTTCGTCGTCGCGCAGGTAGCGCCATTGCCCGACGGGCAGGTCACCGAGCATTACTTTGCCGATGCGCACCCGCTTCAAACCGGTGACGGTCAGCCCGACCAGTTCGCACATGCGGCGAATCTGGCGCTTTTTGCCCTGACGCAGCACGAAACGCAGCTGGTCCTGGTTTTGCCACGACACCTGGGCGGGACGCAGCGCTTCGCCGTCCAGTGACAGGCCATGTTGCAGCAGGGCCAGTCCGTCCCTGCCCATTTTGCCGCTAACCCGCACCAGATATTCCTTTTCGATGCGCGAGTTTTCGCCGATCAGCTGTTTGGCGATGCGCCCGTCCTGGGTCAGGATCAGCAGGCCGGTGGAGTCGATGTCGAGGCGGCCGGCCGGTGCCAGTCCGCGCAAATGCTGCGGGCCGAAGCGCAGTTTGCTGCGGTCGCCACTGTAGTGGTTTTCCGCGATGACCAGAGTGCTCGCCGGCTTGTAATTGTTCTCGGCCTGACCGGAAACAAAGCCGATCGGTTTGTGCAGCAGCAGGGTGACCCGGGATTGCTGCTTTTCGCGCGCCGCGGCAGTCAGCGTGATGGTCTGGGTTGGCAGGATGCGTGTGCCCAGTTCGGTGACCGGAATGCCATCCACCAGAACCCAGCCGCGCTCGATATAACTGTCTGCCTCACGCCGGGAGCACAGACCCTGCTCCGACATCAGTTTGGACAGACGTATTTTTTCCATGAGGGTGTGATTTGGATGGATTGCGGTAGGCTATAAAAAGTGCAGCAAATTGAAATTCAGTAACCCGTTGTTTCTATTAAATATTATATTTTGTTGCGCATCAAAACGCAGCAAAGATGCTGGCGGCGGCCTTGATCGTGCGATCGATTTCAGCCGGTCCGTGCGCCGCGGAAACAAACCCAGCCTCGTAAGCTGAAGGCGCCAGATAGACGCCCTCGGCGAGCATGGCGTGGAAAAACCGGTTGAACGCTTCCTTGTCGCACTCCATTACCTCGGCATAACCGGTCGGCGGCGTATCGCGGAAATACAGCCCGAACATGCCGCCGATGCTGCGCGCCGAAAACGGGATGCGATGACCTTGAGCCGCTTCGGTCAGGCCGCTGCACAATTGATGGGCGCTGGCGGCCAGACGATCGTAAAACCCCGGGGCCTGGATCAGTTTCAGCGTAGCCAGCCCGGCGGCAACCGCCACCGGATTGCCGGACAGCGTGCCGGCCTGATACACCGGGCCCACCGGGGCAATGCATTGCATGATGTCGCGGCGACCGCCGAAGGCGCCGACCGGCATGCCGCCGCCGATGACCTTGCCCAGCGTGGTCAGGTCCGGCTTGATGCCGTACAGCGCCTGTGCGCCGCCGAGGGCGACGCGGAAGCCGGTCATCACTTCATCAAAAATCAGTACGGTGCCATGTTCGCTGCACAGGCGGCGCAGCAATTCGAGGAATCCGGGCTTGGGCGCCACCAGGTTCATATTGCCGGCCACGGGCTCGACGATCACCGCAGCAATTTCGGAACCCTGTCTGGCGAAGGTTTCTTCCAGCGCCGATTCGCTGTTGTAGTCGAGCACCAGTGTGTGCGCGGCGACTTCCGGCGGTACGCCGGCCGACGAGGGCTGGCCGAAGGTCAGTGCACCGGAGCCGGCCTTGACCAGCAGGGAATCCGCATGACCGTGGTAACAGCCCTCGAACTTGATGATTTTGCTGCGCCCGGTGAAGCCGCGGGCGAGGCGGATGGCACTCATCGTCGCCTCGGTGCCGGAGCTCACCAGTCTGACCTGTTCCAGCGAAGGCACCAGTTGCCGCAGCAATTCGGCCATCTCGATTTCAACCTCGGTTGGGGCGCCAAAGGACAGTCCGCGCTCCGCTGCCTGCTGCACGGCGCGAACCACATCGGGATGGGCGTGACCGCAGATCAACGGCCCCCAGGAACCGACATAGTCGATGTAACTGTTGCCGTCAGCGTCCCATACCAGCGGCCCTTTGCCGCGCTGGAAAAACAACGGCGTACCGCCCACCGATTTGAAAGCCCGCACGGGTGAATTGACGCCGCCGGGAATGGCCAGCTGGGCGTGATTGAACAGTTTCTGGTTTTTTTTCATCAGTGCAATTCGAACAGGGATTGAAATTCACGGGCCGCCGCCTCGATGTCGGGCGCGGCGAATACGGCGGAAATGACGGCGACGGCGGAAATGCCGGCGCGGATCAGTTGCGGGGCATTGCCCGGTGTGATCCCGCCGATGCCGACCAGCGGTACAGCGAGCTTATGTTTGGCGCGGGTCACCAGATCCAGCGGCGGCCGCACCGCATCCGGTTTGACACTGGACGCAAAAAAACTGCCGAAGGCGATATGGTCGGCGCCTGCGGCCACCGCCGCTTCAGCCAGTTCCAGGCGGTCGTAACAGGAGGCGCCAAGCAACTTGCCGGGGCCGAGCCGGGCGCGTGCCGCGGCAATGTCACCGTCGTCGCCGCCGAGATGGAGGCCCGCAGCATCCACCGCCAGCGCCACATCGAGGTGGTCGTTGATGATCAGCGGTACGCCGCGCGCGGTACACAGGGCTTGCAGTGTGCGGGCCTGGGTGAGCCGTAACTGCGAATCGGCGGTTTTGTTGCGGTACTGCACAACGCGGGCGCCTCCGGCGAGGGCAGCGCGTACGCGATAGAGCAGATCGTCGGTATCAGCGAGATCCGGCGTGATCGCGTAAAGCCCGGCGATCCGCGCGTTCACGCCTGGGGGTCGCCGTCGCCTTCGGTCGTGCCGGGCTCGGCTTCATCTTCACGCGCCCAGAACAGGCGATCGGGGATGTGCTGGCCCATGCCGGGGCGGAATGCGAGTTTCAGCGACTGCCAGGTGTATTCCTGGGCATCGCGCACTGCTTCCTGCATGTCGACGCCGTTGGCGATGGTGGCGGCGAGGGCTGAAGCCAGTGTGCAGCCGGAGCCGTGATAACTGCCGGGAAGGCGCGGCCAGTTGTCACTGCGCACCACGCCGTCGCTGTTGTAGAGGGTGTTGACGACTTCACCGGTGTTTTCATGGGTGCCGGTGATCAACACGTATTCACAGCCCGAAGCGAGGATGCGTCGTGCGCATTCCGCCAGATCGGGATTGTCATCACCGTCTTCGGTATCCTCAGCGGAGAGGCGGCGCGCTTCGATGCTGTTGGGCGTGATGATGGTGGTCTGCGGGATCAGCAGTTCGCGGATCGCCGACAGCATGTCTTCGGAGGCCAGTTCATCGCCGCGGCCCGAGGCCAGAACCGGATCGAGGATCAGCGGGATTTCAGGGTAATCGGAGACCACTTCGGCAACGGCGGCAACGGCTTCCAGACTGCCGAGCACGCCGATCTTGAAGGCGGCAACGGGCATGTCTTCGAGGATGCAGCGCGCCTGATCGGAAACCCACTCGCCGTCGATCGGCAACACGCCATCGACACCCATGGTGTCCTGCACCGTTATGGCGGTGACTACGGAGACCGGATGGCATCCCATGCTGGCGAGGGTCATGATGTCGGCTTGCAGCCCGGCGCCTCCGGTGGGATCGGTGGCGGCGAACACCATGACAATGGGCGGAGAATCAATCATGCGCGAGGTTGGGCCCGGAGTGGGGATGGGCTAAAATGTCAGTGTTCACGACGAAATCCAGCCAATGGATTGTAGCTTACATTTAACTCAGAAAACGCTGATGACCACCGATACCGGGCAGTACAAGAAATACATGTGCTTGATTTGCGGCTTTATTTACGACGAAGCTGCAGGTGCGCCTGATGAAGGGATCGCGCCGGGCACCAAATGGGAAGACGTGCCGATGAACTGGACCTGTCCCGAGTGTGGTGCCCGCAAGGAAGATTTCGAGATGGTGCAGATCTGATAAACGAAGTGGGCGCATGAGACTCCTGCATACAATGATCCGCGTCGGCGACCTGCAACGGTCGATTGATTTTTATACCCAGGTGCTGGGTATGCATTTGTTGCGCAAAAGCGATTACCCCAGCGGCCGCTTTACCAACGCCTTTGTCGGTTATGACGACGAGTCGCGCGCTGCGGTGCTGGAGCTGACCCACAACTGGGACACTGCGTCGTATGACATGGGCACTGGCTTCGGCCATGTCGCGGTCGAAGTCGAAGATGCCTGCAAAGCCTGTGACGAAGTGAAAAAACGCGGCGGCAAAGTCACCCGCGAACCGGGGCCGATGAAACACGGCACGACGGTGATTGCTTTTGTCGAAGATCCCGACGGCTACAAGATCGAGTTCGTGCAGCGCAAGTCCGCGAACTAAGCCGGTGCCGCAAGGGCATCGGCAATCCGTACGAAATCCGCAACCGAAATCTCCTGCGCCCGCGCGCCGGCATTGATGCCCAGCGCAGCGAGCTGGTCGGCTGATACCAGACCTTTCAGAGTGTTGCGCAGTGTTTTGCGCCGTTGCGAGAACGCACGGCTGACAACTTCGGCAAACAGGGTTTCATCGCGCGCCTGATGCGGAGGCGGATTCAGCGGTATCAGCCGGACCACGGCCGATTCGACCTTGGGGGCGGGATCAAATGATTCGGCGGGTACGTCGATCAGCATTTCCATATCGAAGCGGTATTGCAGCATTACCGACAGCCGGCTGAATTCCGAATCGCCGGGTGCAGCAACCATGCGCTCGACGACTTCACGCTGCAGCATGACATGGATGTCGCGGATGTGGCCGGCAAACGCGGCAAAGCGGAACAGCAGCGGCGTCGAGATGTTATAGGGCAGGTTGCCGACGACACGCAGGTCGTCTCCGAGCATCGCAAAATCAAACTCCAGCACATCGCCTTCGTGAATGACCAGCCGTTCCGGCGGATGCAGCCCGTGCAACCGGGCAATCAGGTCACGGTCGATCTCGACCACCTGCAGACGGTCGAGGCGGGCCAGCAGCGGGTCCGTCAGCGCGCCGAGGCCGGGACCGATTTCAACCAGATTGTCGCTTCGGCGTGGCATGACTGCCGAAATGATGCCGGCAATGATGCCGTCGTCGATCAGGAAATTCTGGCCGAAACGCTTGCGCGGGATGTGCCCGGCCGCGGAACGCATGCTCACGCTGTACGTTTGCTGCGCACGGCCAGTTCGGCCGCGAGCTCAATTGCGGCCACCAGGCTTTCGGCTTTGGCTTTGCCGGTGCCGGCCAGTTCCAGCGCGGTGCCGTGATCGACCGAGGTGCGGATCACCGGCAGACCCAGAGTAATGTTGATGCCGCCGCCGAAACTGGCGTATTTCAGTACCGGCAGTCCCTGGTCGTGATACATCGCCAGTACGCAATCGCAATGTTTCAGCCGCTCTTGCTGGAATAACGTGTCGGCGGGCAGGGGGCCGACCAGATCGAATCCTTCGCTGCGCAGTTGCTCCAGTACCGGCACGATGACATCGATTTCTTCACGGCCGAGATGACCCGATTCACCGGCGTGCGGATTCAGCCCGGCGATGATGATCCGGGGCTGGGCAATGGCAAAGCGGCGCACGAGATCACCACGCAATACCCGCAGCGTGCGTTCCAGACTTTCCCGGGTGATCGCAGCGGCGACGCTGTGCAGCGGCAGATGGGTGGTGGCCAGTGCGACACGCATGTCGCCACCGGCCAGCATCATCACCACATGCGGCGCGTGCAGCCGCTCCTGAAGGAATTCGGTGTGTCCGGTGAAGGGAATGCCGGCGTCATTGATGACGCCCTTGTGTACCGGCGCAGTGGCCATAGCATCGAAAATGCCGTCGCGGCAGCCGTCGGTGGCGATTTCCAGCGTACGCAGCACGTACCGGCTGTTAGCCGGATCAAGACGTCCGGCGGCCGCCTGTTTTGCAAGAGGTACATGCAGGACGGAAAACGCCGGCGCATTGTCGCGACCGGTAAAACGCGGCGGCGCGCCGGAAAATCCCAGCTTGCGCGCACGGGTATGCAGAAGTGTTTCGTCTGCGATGACGACGATGCGCGCAGGGAATGTGCGTCCGCTGATCATCGCGCACAGATCCGGTCCGATGCCCGCAGGTTCGCCGGCAGTGACGGCAACGAGCGGAGTATTGGCGGGATTTGTCATGAGGAGCCGGATTTTGCGTCGGCCCAGGCCGGTCAGCTGCGGTTTTCGAGGCGCTGTTCGACGTAGGCGCGGTCACGCAGCTGGCGCACCCATTCCTGGTAGGCCTCGTCGGTTTTGCGTTCGCGCAGAGTCTGGCGCGCATTCAGGCGCTGGCCTTCCTTGGTCATGTCCTGATTCCTCCGCTCGAGGACCTGAATCAGATGCCAACCGAAAGGACTGCGTACCGGAGGACTGATTTCGCCGGGTTTCAGAGCATCCATCGCACGCTCGAATTCGGGTACGGTGTCGCCCGGGGAAAGCCAGTTCAGTTCGCCACCCCGCGATGCACTGGTGTCTTCCGAGCGCGACCGCGCCAGTTCGGCAAAGTCGGCCTTGTTGTCCAGACGCTCTTTCAGCGCGAGGATACGATTGCGCGCTTCGGTTTCGGAAACCAGTTCGTTGGTCTTGATCAGAATATGGCGTGCGCGTGTCTGCTGGACCACAACCGGTGCAGCGCCGCCGCGCCGTTCGTTCAGGCGAAGAATATGGAAGCCGTTGGAGCTGCGCAGCAATTCGCTCAGCTGGCCGGCCTGCATCGGTCGCAGTGCGTCGAGGAACAGAGCCGGCAGCCGGCTGGACTCGCGCCAGCCGAGCAGCCCGCCCTGCAGCGCTTCCGGTCCGTCGGAAACAGCGGCGGCGACCTGACGGAAATCCGCGCCACCCTTGATCTGCGCCAGCGCCTGCTCGGCGCGCACGCGGCGTTCCTGTATCTGTTCGGGCGTGGCTTTTTCGGGCACCGAGACCAGGATGTGCGAGACATTGAATTCATCGCGGCCGGGCTGGGCCATCTGGCTCTGGATGAAATTGTCGACTTCCGATTCGGTCACGACGATTTTTTGCGCCACTTCGCGTTCGCGCAGCCGTGAAAGGGTGATTTCGCTGCGGATGTCCTCACGGAATTTATCGTAGGGGACATTGTCTTTCGCCAGCACCGTGCGCAGTTCCGCTACGGTCATCTTGTTCTGTTCGGCAATCTTCACCATGGCGCGGTCGAGTTCGGCGTCATCTACGCGCGTTCCGGTGTCGCGCGCGTGCTGCATCTGCACGCGATCGTTGATCGTCCGCTCCAGCAATTGACGCTCGAGGACCTGGCGCGCGGGCGGCTGTGTGCCCTGTTGGGCCAGCTGTCGCAGCGCAAAATCGACCCGTGCCGCCAGTTCGCGTTCGGTGATCACTTCGTCATTGACGACCGCGACGATACGGTCGACAACAACAATCGAGCGGGGCTTGGATTGCTGGGCCTGCGCAGTCGCGGCAATCAGCAGCAGGCAGGCGGCAGTCAGTCGGAGGGTGGTTCGGAAGTGCATGTCATGTCCAGGGTTTGGGATGCAGCCGGGGTTTTCCGGTCGCGCCGTTCGGGCACGCCGGTCAGAACAGTCCCGGTACATTGTATTCGACCGGCGCCGGAGAGCGCGGATCGAATGGTTTGTAGCCGACAATATTACGCTTAAGCACTTCTATCGGGCTACTGCCGATCCGAGAAACACCGGTCAGTTCCAGCATGACGAATATGGACGTGCTGGCCGCGCTGCTGGTGGTGGCGAAGCGGTGTGCGGCAATGCGCAACGACCAGCAGCGGTCGTTGTATTCGATGCCGGCCAGTGCCTCCAGCGCACGGTTGTCGAGCAGCGAATAGTTCCAGCGGCCGACCGCTGTCCACCCGGCCTGGACAGGCCATTGCATGGAAACGTCGGTCTGCCGAATCGAATTGACGGTTTCGCGGTAAGCCAGATTCAGCACCTTGCCGTACTGCGGCTGGTAGCGGCTTGAGATGTTGAATTTCTGGGTTTGCTGGCTATCAGCGTTGTATTGCCAGCCCGCATCGGCTGTCCAGTTGGTTGCGATGTTGCCGCTGATCGCTGCCAGCAGGTCGGAATTGTTGCTGGCGCGAGGCGCCACACCCGGCAGGGTGACCTGCTGTGACTCGAAATAAAAACGTTGTGCCAGAGCGCCACGGATCCGCTCGACGCCCGTATCAGCACTGATGAACCGTGAGGTGACACCGAGTGTCAGCTGGTTGGCGTCGTTGATGCGGTCGTTGCCGCTGAACTGATTTTCGGAAAAAATGGTCGCGAAATTGATGTCCTGTACGCCGCTATCGAAATTCGGCAGCGCGCTCTGGTCTTTGTAGGGGATGTAGACATAGTAGGCCTTGGGTTCCAGCGTCTGCAGCACGCGTTGGCCGCGGGCATTGATCTCGCGCTCGAACACCACGCCGCTTTCAGCGCTGAAAATCGGCAGCGTACGCGTGGAATCTGCGAGGCCGGCAGTATTATTGTTGCCGATGGTATAGCGCGTCATGTGCGCACCGACCTTCGGCGTGAAGTGGGCGAATGCGTTTTGCATCGGCAGCGAATAACTGGGATATGCGACGACCCGCTGGCCGTTGACCAGTGACACGTGGTCAAAAGCCGTGTAGTTGCCGAGAAACTCAAAGTCGCCCCGGTTGGCGGTCTGGCGCTGCGCGTTCAGCGTGAGCTGCGGTTGCCGGTTGTACGGCGGAGTCAGAGGCGCCAGCGGATCCGCTTGCAGGGTCTGGAAACGCTGGACGTAAGCCGAAAAACCGTAGGTGCCGTTGTCGCCCCAGGTGCCGCCGCGCCGCAATGTGACATCGTTGGACAGATTGACCTGCGATGTGACTGCCACTTGCGTCGACAGGTCGGTGAAATACTTGCCGTCCGACACGCGGTTGATGTTAAGCAGCCCGTTCCACGTTTCGGTGAGTTGCTGCTGGTGCTTGGAAAAGAATCCCCAGCGGTCGCGGCCGATCTGCTGGTCATTGGACAGGATCTCGGCGCGCGCATCACCCTTCCACTTCGGATCCAGGTAACGGAATTCGCCACCCAGCTGCAGGCCGCGTTTGGTCATGTAACGCGGATAAATCGTCGCGTCCATGTCCGGCGCGAGATTCAGGTAATAGGGGACGGTGAATTCAAAGCCGGTGGTGTTCGAGCTCCGGTAACTCGGCGTCAGCACGCCGGATTTGCGTTCTTCATGCAGAGAGAACGACAGGTAAGGTGACCAGAAGATCGTCTGGTCCATGAATACGATGCTGGCGTCGCGCGCAACACCAACGTCGCGGCTGCGATCCAGGTCGAGTTCTTTGGCGCGCAGATACCAGGCATTGTTGCCGGGTTCGCAAGTCGTGTAATTGGCTGATTCGATCCGATACTGACCGGGGCCCTGAAACAGTAGGCGCTCCGCGGTGCCGCGGCCGTCGCTGACCGGAAGCGGGCCGCTGCCGGCGGGGCCGGTGGGCGGCAGGGTCATCAGCATGTAACGCGGGGATTCCATGAACCCGCGATCGGTGGCCGTTTCGTAACGCAGCACGCTGCCTTCGATCATTTCGCGGCCCTGCTCGAGGCTGACGTTGCCTTTGGCGTCGAGTATTTCGTTCTGGGTGTCGTGGCGCATCCAGTCGGCGGCAAATGCCTGTCCGCGTTTGCGCATGCGCACATTGCCGAAAGCCTCGAGATCCTTGTCCTGTGTGCCCTGGATACGGTCCGCATCCACGAACAGCGGTACGTCTTCCGGGGTTTCGGGCGGTGACAGCAGCCGCGACTCCGGTTTGAGCGTCAGGCCGTCGTCGGCGCCCGCGAGCAGCGGCATCGCGCACAGTACGGCAAGCGCTATTTGTTTTTTTCGGGGGAAAGGCATCGGGAAAGGGTGTCAGGCGAGGTGCTAAAATCTCACAATTCACCCTGTGAAGCAACGATTGAAACCGTCTACTGATTCCGCGAACGATTTGCGGCGCGAAGCGCTGAGCGCCTGGATCACCGAGCGCCTGCCCGGCGAGGCGTTTACGCTGGCGCCGGCATCGGCGGATGCCAGCTTCCGCCGCTATTTTCGCGTGACGCTCGACGGCGTGACGCGCATTGCCATGGATGCGCCGCCCGAGCGTGAAGACAGCCGGCCGTTCATCCATGTCGCGCAGCTGATGCGCGATGCGGGCATACATGTGCCGGAAGTGCTGGCCGCGGATACCGCGCAGGGGTTCATGCTGCTGACGGATCTCGGCAACACGACATATCTCAAGGCACTCACCGATGACAATGCCGACGCGTTGTTC
>Ga0078894_10003373_pt1 | contig 12135 bp, 8 predicted proteins | sample LauGreSu1BDMLBSD_2_FD_67506 | JGI IMG/M metagenome (GOLD analysis project Ga0078894, IMG submission 67506) | Freshwater lake microbial communities from Lake Michigan, USA - Su13.BD.MLB.SD (version 4) (version 4) | ecosystem: Environmental > Aquatic > Freshwater > Lake | place: Lake Michigan, USA...
ACTCCGGCTGCAGGTGTGGTGCAGGCTTTGTTGGTGAATAGTCTAGAGAACGTAAAAGCAGAGCAAACGATTGCACGCATTCATAGTCCTGAGCTGTTGCAATGGCAGCGCGAGTATGTGCAGCAGTTCACTCAACTGGATATGATCACAAAAAAAGCAGAGCGTGATGAGAGTTTGCTGAATGACGGGATTATTTCTGCAGGTCGAGCACAAGAAACCCGCAATCTCTTGCAACAAGCGCGTGTAGCAGTTCAAGAGCGTGCGCAAATGTTAAAGCTCGCTGGTTTGTCTGAAGCTGCTATCGCGCGTTTACATAGCCCTTCTGGTTTAACTCCTGTGATTGATATCAGATCAACTGCAGGTGGCAGCATATTGGAATGGATGGTGACACCAGGTCAACGGGTTGAAGCAGGCGCGCCACTCGCAAAAGTTGCGCGTGTAGGTGAACTATGGTTGGAGTTACAAGCAAGCCGTGCTCAAGGTGAACACATCGCTGTGGGTGATGTGGTTAAAACTAAATCTTGTGCGCAAAGTGGCAAGGTGATTGCAATCGCAACACAACTATCAGAATCAAACCAATTAATCATGGTGCGCGCTTCACTGCCGGGTGCAGATAAATGTTTGAAGCCTGGCCAGTATCTTGAAGCGACGATTAGTAATAAAACGCCACCCGTTTCAGGTTGGTCTCTTCCTTCAACAGCCTTAGTTAGAAACGGTTCGAATGAATTTGTTTTTGTACGTAATGCGGACGGTGTACAAGCTGTGCCGGTCACTGTTGTGAGCCGCGCGATTGATCAAGTGATTGTGCAAGGTGCCTTAACTGCAAAACAATCAATCGCTATACAAGGCTTAGCGAGCTTGAAAGGCTTATGGTTAGGACTGGGCACTACAGGCGCTGAAGCAAAGTAATGCTACATCGACTAATTGCTCTCTCTCTTTCGCAACGCCTGCTGGTTCTACTAGTAGCACTGGCTATTGCTGTGGGTGGCGCTCTCACCTTTCAAATTTTACCGATTGATGCTTTCCCTGATGTCTCATCAACACAGGTAAAAATCATTATGAAAGCACCGGGTATGACGCCCGAAGAAGTTGAGACGCGTGTCACTGCACCTATTGAACGTGAAATGCTAGGCATTCCAAATCAACGTGTGGTGCGTTCTCAATCTAAATATGCAATTACTGATATCACACTCGATTTTGAAGAGGGCACGGATATTTATTGGGCTCGTCAACAAGTCAATGAGCGTTTGTCAGGTGTATTGCCCAGCATGCCCAGCAGTGTAGTGGGTGGGCTTGCACCGATTACCACACCACTCGGTGAAGTTTTTATGTTCACTATTGAAGGTGATATTTCTCTTACTGAAAAACGTACGCTACTCGACTGGACGATTCGTCCCGTATTACGCAGCATTAAAGGTGTGGCGGATGTGAATGCATTAGGTGGCATGGTAAAAAGTTTTGAAGTGATCCCCGACATGGCGGCTCTCGCTGGACGTTCCATATCACTCGCTGAATTACAACATGCGCTTGAAATGAATAACCGCAATGATGGTGCTGGACGCATCTCTGAAAATGAAGAAGCGCTATTAGTTCGTACTGAAGGCAACATACGTACCTTAGATGATGTACGCGCTATTTCACTCGGCATACGTGGCGGTTTACCAGTGCGCGTGGGTGATGTGGCATTAGTAAAAATCGGTAGCCTCACACGTTATGGCAGTGTCACCAAGGATGGTAAGGACGAAGCAGTTCAAGGTTTGGTACTCAGCTTACGTGGAGCGAATGCGCGTGAATTAGTGGATCAAGTCAGCGAAAAAATTAAGGAAATCAATCTAGATCTACCAAAAGGTGTGGTCATTCAGCCGTTCTATAACCGCGGTGATTTAGTTGAACGAGCAATCGGCACTGTAACAAAAGCATTAGGTGAGGCGATTATTCTGGTGCTGATTTTATTATTTCTCTTTCTCGGAAATTTACGTGCTGCTTTAGTAGTAGCAGTCATCTTACCTCTCTCTGCGTTAAGTACCTTCGCACTCATGCAGTACTTTGGTTTGACTGCGAATCTCATGTCACTTGGGGGATTGGCAATCGCGATCGGATTACTAGTGGATGCAGCTGTAGTGGTCGTTGAAAATATTGAAGCGCGTATTGCAGAGCACAAGCACCTAGAATTATCTTTATCAAACTTAATCTTACAAGCTGCTTCTGAAGTTGCAGCACCTGTAACAGCTGGTATCGCTATCATCGTTATCGTGTTCCTACCTCTACTCAGCCTACAAGGATTAGAGGGTAAATTATTTACTCCCGTCGCACTGACTATCATCTTTGCGCTAGTTTCTTCTTTGATTTTATCCTTAACTGTTATTCCAGTTCTGTCCTCCTTTGTTTTGAAGCAAGTTGCGCATGAACCTCCTTGGTTAGTGCGTCATCTCGATAAATTTTATTCAAAAATACTTAGCTGGTCTTTGAGTAAGCAAAACACCGTTTTAACAAGCGCAGTCATTGCTTTGCTACTCGCAGTTATCGCCTTTCCTTTTATAGGAAAATCTTTCATGCCTACATTGGATGAAGGCGATGTACTTATGCAGTTAGAAAAACTTCCTTCTATTAATCTCAAAAAATCGAATGAGATAGATATGGCATTGCAACGCAGAATTTTGCAAGAAGTGCCGGAAGTACAAAGTGTTATTGCACGCGTAGGCTCAGATGAAATCGGCTTAGATCCTATGGGTTTAAATGAAACAGACACCTTCATGGTGTTAAAACCTGAACGCGAATGGCGCGATCCTGATAAGCAAAAACTGATCGATCAGATACGAAAAATCGGTAATGACTATCCAGGTTTGAATGTCAGCTTTACACAACCAATAGAAATGCGTACTTCGGAAATGTTATCTGGTGTGCTTGGCGATGTCGCCGTCAAAATCTATGGCCCTGATCTACAAGTCTTAAATGATCTTGCGCAAAAAATGGTGACACTGCTTAAGAATATCCCCGGCAATGAGGATGTGATCACTAATAAAAATTCTGGTATGCAGTATATGCAAGTGGAATTAGATCGACAAGCGATTGGACGCTTTGGATTAAGTGTAGAAGAAGTCCAAAATGATTTACGCGCTCTTATTGAAGGTCGTACAGTAGGTGTCGTGATAGAAGAAGGACGCCGATTACCTTTACTCGTACGAGGCAGTGCTGCACTACATATGTCGCCAGCTTTATTTGAATCCTTACGACTACCGATAGCAGATGGTCGCGCTCTACCGTTAGCACAATTAGCGCGTTTAGTACCTATGGATGGACCTGTCAAAATCGAACGAGAAAATTCTTCCCGCATGGCGATTATACGTACGAATGTGCGTGATCGTGATTTAGTGAGTTTTGTGGACGAAGCAAAAGCGACTGCGATGAAACAACTCGCTTTACCAACTGGTTATCGTATTACGTGGGGTGGTCAATTTGAAAATCAACAACGTGCGACAAAACGTTTAGCGATTGTTGTTCCTATTGCTTTATTGCTCATTTTTGTTTTACTCTACATGGCCTTTAATTCGATCAAGCAAGCCTTGCTGGTGCTATTAAATATTCCCTTTGCACTGATAGGCGGAGTTTTTGCTTTACTCATCACACAAGAATATTTATCTGTACCTGCTTCAGTTGGTTTCATTGCGCTAATGGGTATTGCTGTTTTAAATGGCTTAGTCATGGTTACCCACTTTAATTATTTAAAAGAGCAAGGTCTCTCCGCATTGCAAGTCGTGACAGAAGGTGCAAAGCGTCGACTGCGTCCTGTGATGATGACGGCGAGCATTGCTGCCTTTGGTTTGTTACCTTTGCTCTTACAAACAGGTCCAGGTTCAGAGATACAGCGTCCACTTGCTATCGTCGTAATCGGTGGCTTAGTCAGCTCAACTTTATTAACTTTAGTGTTATTACCCAGTTTATTTCAGCGCTTTGGTATGGAGGCTGAAAAATGAAACTGATTTATCGATTCAGCTTGCTCTGCTGTTTCTACGTAGCGACAATGTCTGCCCAAGCGCAAACACAATCACAAGCTGAAATCCAACCCAATATTTATCCTAGTTGGTTACCTCCTGCGCCACAAGTAAATAAAACACTAGAAAATTTACCGCAACTACGGGCCAGTCGCGCTAATTTGATAGCTGAAAAAGCTAATGCTGAAAGATTACGCGTAGGTCCCTATGAATGGATTGCACGTACATCGGGACAACAACGTAAAGAAAATCTAGGTCCACATTATTTTGTAAATGAAATTGCGATAGAACGTGCCATGCGCTATTCAGGCAAGGCGGATAAAGATGTCGCAATAGGAAAAAATAGTATTGAAGTTGCTGATGCTGCTTTAGCTGATAGTTGGCATGAAGCTGCGCGTAGCTTATTGGCTTTATGGTTTAACTGGTTACGTGAAGAACGTCAGACTCGCCGTTTACAAGAATATGCGCAGATACTGAATCGTGAATTAAGTATTGCGATAAAACGTGTAAATGCAGGTGATGCACCACGTATGGAAATTATGCTGGCAGAAACTGAGCTCGCTAAAGCACAAGCTGCACAACTGCAAGCTTATCGTCGTACTGAGTTATTAGCTGCTGAGCTTGAAAAAAGATTCCCTGGTATTGCGCTGTATGCCTCCACTACTTTAGCTGAACCACCTCAAGTACTGGGTAGCGTAACAGAGTGGCGTGAGAAAATTCTCACCGATAATCATGAATTAGAATTAGCTGAGCGCACAGCACAAAATGAAAAACTGATTGCTGACCGAATTCTATTAGAAAAAACACCCGATCCCACAATTGGCGTGCGAATGCTGCAAGAGCGTGGTGGCAGTGAAAAAAATTTAGGATTAACCTTGTCCATGCCTATTCCGGGTGAATATCGTCGCCGACAAGCTGAGGTCGCTTTAGCGCGCGCAGATGTTGCACAAGAACGAGCACAAGAAACCAGAGCCAAAGTAGAAGCAATGGCTAGTCAAGTGAGTCTCACTGCATTATCTGCAAAGGCATTCTGGCAAACAAGGGCAAATATTTCCAAACAAACTGAAACTAATGCACAACTTTCTTCGCGTGCTTATGCTTTGGGTGAAGCCTCATTAGCAGAAACTTTATTAGCGCGTCGCAATGCGATTGAAGCACTTAATCTTGCAGAACAAGCGCAGCTTGATGCTTTAGAAGCTTATTCAAGACTACTTCTTGATACGCATGCTATCTGGAGTTTGCATGAAGGCCATGAACATTATTAATTCCACAACCTCCAATGAGCATAACCCTGCCTCAGTTATACTCACTTTTTATTTTTATCTGACTCTAACGGTAAGCCATGAATAGCGTGCCTTTATGGGTGCAACTCGCAGCACTGGTTGCACTGATTTTAATTTCTGCATTTTTTTCTATTTCAGAAACTGCACTGATGGCGTTAAATCGTCATCGTGTCAAACATATGGCTCGCCGTGGTTCTCGTGCTGCCATCATTACTCTTTGGCTGCTGGATCATACTGATCGTGTTCTGTCTCTGATTCTGATTGCAAACACGCTACTCAATGCCATGACAACGGCATTGGTAACTGCGCTCGCTATCACGGCTTTTGGGAATGAAGAATCTGTCATCACGATTGCAACAGGCGTGGTTGCATTCTTACTCATTGTTTTTGCTGAAATCACACCGAAGGTGGTGGGTGCTACTTACCCAGAACGCATTGCCCTACCGGCCGCTTATGTCATTAAACCTTTAATGGTATTGTCTACGCCAGTCGTTTGGTTTGTGAATTTATTTGTACGTGCCTTATTAAAACTCATGGGCATTAAAACAGGTAGTGACGCACGCGATCAACGTATCTCTCCGGAAGAATTACGCTCCATGGTGTTAGAGGGCGGTAATTTCATCCCTAATAAACACAAAAGTATTTTATTGAATTTATTTGATTTAGAAACTGTGACGGTGGAAGATGTGATGACACCGCGCGCACAAATTGAAACCTTGAATCTTTCATTACCTATAGAAGAAATCAAGCATCAACTAGCGACCTGCTATCACAATAAATTACTGGCGCATGAAGGTGAGATTAATCAAATCACCGGTATTTTGCATGTACGCAAAGTGATGATGCTGCTCACTCAAGACAGTGAAATTACGGCTGAAGATTTTCGTGAATTACTCACTACACCGTATTTCATTCCCTCTGACACAGATTTATTCACGCAGCTACAATATTTTCAAGAGAATCAAGAACGCTTAGCTATCATTGTGGATGAATATGGTGAAGTGCAAGGCTTAGTTACCTTGGATGACATTATTGAAGAAATGGTGGGTGAATTCACCACGTCCACACCAGGAGCCACACGTGCTGATCAATTTGATTGGGATGAATCTAATACTTGTTTATTAGAAGGCAGCATCTCTCTACGCGATGTCAATAAACGCCTACATTTGCATCTACCAATTGATGGTCCAAAAACATTAAATGGCCTGTTACTAGAAATATTGCAAGATATTCCAGAAGCGAGTGTCAGCTTAAAAATTAATGATTGTGTTATTGAAATCGTGCAAGTACAAAATCAAGCTATAAAAATGGTGAAGCTCTATCGTCAATAAATAGCTTGATTGTTGCAAGCTCACGTCAAGCCTCTTCAACACCCATCTCACTTACCTTGCACTTGCATGCGAGAGCATGCGCATATGGAGTAAATTGCATGATTGCCAGTATGGTAGGCAACTATGTCGCTATCCATTACTCCTCATCACGCATTTTCTGGCCTACCTCAAGCTCTGTTGCAGGCTAATTTATTTGATGCGCAGCAGCTTGATTCTATTAAGCGCCAAAGTCATTCGCAAAAAATTTCTTTCATTGAAGCGTTACTGAAAAATAATCTCATTCCCTCAACCACTCTTGCTCAATTTTGCGCCAAAACTTTTTCTTGTCCATTAATTGACCTCACTGCGATTAACTTATCTTCCTTGCCCGATAAGTTGATTGACAGTCGAACTATGCATAATCAGCAAGTCGTCGTGTTATCGAAACGCGAGAATAAGCTTGCTGTCGCGATTGCAGATCCCACACAAACTCAGGCATTAGATCAAATTAAATTTCAAACTGGTCTAGCTGTTGAACCTATTGTGGTCTGTCATAAGCAATTAATGGAGCTAATTAATCGATTAGGGCAAAGTGCGGAACAAAATTTACATGATTTAATCGGCAAAGATCTTGATCAAACTGAACTAGTCAATGATATAGAAATCATTAATGAAAAAAATGAAAGTAATGCTGAAATTGATGATGCACCTGTCGTTCGTTTTTTACAAAAAATATTAACTGATGCGATCAACATGGGTGCTTCAGATTTGCACTTTGAACCGTTTGAAAAATTTTATCGTATTCGTTTTCGAGTTGATGGCGTATTAAGAGATATTGCACAACCTCCCTTAGCTATTAAAGACAAAATTGCTTCGCGTATTAAAGTTATTTCACGCCTAGACATCTCAGAAAAACGCGTACCGCAAGACGGGCGCATGAAATTAAATATCTCCACTTCACGCAGCATTGATTTTCGTGTCTCTACCTTGCCGACTTTGTTTGGCGAAAAAATCGTGATGCGTATTCTCGATGGCAGCCAAGCTACTCTAGGTATTGATGCACTCGGTTATGAACCAGAACAAAAAGCATTACTACTAGAAGCCATACATAGACCCTATGGCATGGTACTTGTGACAGGCCCAACCGGATCAGGAAAAACCGTTTCGCTTTACACCTGCTTAAATATTTTAAATCAACCTGGAATTAACATCGCCACTGCAGAAGACCCCGCTGAAATTAATCTACCCGGTGTGAATCAAGTCAATATTAATGAGCGTGCTGGACTGACTTTTCCAGTCGCTCTTAAAGCTTTTTTGCGACAAGATCCTGACATCATCATGGTGGGTGAAATTCGTGATTTAGAAACTGCAGACATTGCCATTAAAGCTGCACAAACTGGTCATATGGTGTTTTCTACTCTACACACCAATGATGCACCCGCTACCTTAACGCGCTTATTAAATATGGGCGTTGCGCCCTTCAATATTGCCTCCGCAGTCAATTTAATTACGGCACAAAGACTCGCTCGACGTCTTTGCTCCTGCAAGAAAGCTAGTACGCATTCTGAAGAATTATTCATCAAAGCTGGATTTGAAGCTGCTGATTGTGATGGAAGTTGGACTGCTTATCATCCCACTGGCTGTGAGCGCTGCAATCAAACTGGCTATAAAGGTCGGGTTGGTATTTATCAAGTCATGCCTATCACACCAGCGATGGAAAAAATCATTCTCACGAATGGCACTGCGATGGAAATTGAAGCACAAGCTCAACGCGATGGTATTAAAACTTTACGACAAGCAGGCTTGGTCAAAGTAAAACAAGGTCTGACTAGTTTAGAAGAAATACTCAGTTGTACAAATCAATAATCTCTCTTAACCAGAGTCAATCAGAATAAAACAGGAGCGCAGAATGGCAGCTACAAATACCGCACGCAATCATGCTAAGCAGACTGAAACTCTTTTCACTTGGGAAGGAAAAGATAAAAATGGCAAAGCAGTACAAGGTGAGTTACGTGCATTCAGCCCTAGTAGTATCGCTGCTACTTTAAGACGACAAGGTATCTCGGCAGTACAAATCAAGAAGAAAAAATTCACACGCGGTAAAAAAATTTCAGACAAAGATATTTGTTTTTTTACACGTCAGCTATCCACTATGCTGAAAGCAGGGGTACCACTTTTACAATCATTCGATATTATTTCTCAAGGTGATGCCAATCCAGCTTTCTCAAAACTCTTACAAGAAATTCGTGCTGATATTGAAACCGGAAGCAGTCTACATTCAGCTTTTAAACGTCATCCTGATTATTTTGATGCGCTCTATTGCAATCTGATTGCGGCAGGTGAGCAAGCCGGTATTTTGGAGGAAATCTTAACTAGGCTAGCGTTGTATAAAGAAAAAACCTTAGCTGTAAAAAGAAAAATTCGTTCAGCGATGATTTATCCACTCGCGATTTTAGGTGTGGCAGTTATTGTGACCACTGTCATCATGATTTGGGTGATTCCTGCCTTTAAGGATGTATTTGCAAGCTTTGGTGCTGAGTTACCTCTACCTACACAAATAGTGATTTGGTTATCTGATATGTTTGTACGTTACTGGTATTGGGTAGCAGCAGTTCTAATTATCAGCTCCTTGCTATTTATTCGCGCTTGGAAGCGCTCTCCTTCTATGCAAATCAGTACCGATAAATTGTTATTAAAATTACCTCTATTTGGACCTGTCATACGTAAAGCCATCATTGCACGATGGACGCGTACTTTATCAACCATGTTTGCGGCTGGTGTCCCTTTGGTAGAATCCTTAGATTCTGTCGGAGGCGCTTCTGGTAATGCGGTCTATATAGAAGCTACCCGTAAAATTAGTGCTGCAGTGAGTAGTGGTTCTAGTCTAGTATCCGCTATGCAAACAACAAAAGCATTCCCTGCCATGGTGACGCAAATGGTAGCAATCGGTGAAGAGTCCGGCGCACTCGATCAAATGTTAACGAAAGTCGCTGAGTTTCATGAAGAAGAAGTTGATAATGCGGTTGCATCACTCTCTTCATTAATGGAACCTGTCATCATGGTGATTTTAGGTGTGGTGATAGGCGGTTTAGTGATTGCGATGTATCTACCTATTTTTCAGTTGGGATCCGTAGTCTAATGAATAACACATTGCTGCCATTTTTATTCTCACCAGCTGGCACTTTGTCAGCTGCTTTGCTATGGCTCATCATAGGTTTATGCGTGGGTAGTTTTCTCAACGTTGTGATTCATCGCATTCCCATCATGATGCAAAGAGAATCCGAAAATTATTTGGCGTTAGAACAAGACCAACCACTAGTGCATTCAGATAGATATAACTTAATTCTTCCGCGCTCAGCCTGCCCTGCTTGTGGACATACGCTTAGCTTCAAAGAAATTATTCCTATTTTTAGTTATTTCAAATTACAACGCCGTTGTAGCAACTGCAGCACGACTATCTCTTACCGTTATCCCTTAGTCGAAGGTGCGACTGGCTTATTGTCTGGGTTGGTGGTGTGGATGTTGGGTAGCGAAATGGCTGGACTCAGCGCTCTTATCTTCGTATGGATGCTGATTGCCATGACTTTTATCGATATTGATACGCAAACTCTACCCGATGATCTCACTCTGCCTCTGCTGTGGTTAGGTTTATTAATCAACCTCAATGGTGTGTTCGTACCCCTTAGTGATGCTGTCATAGGCGCTGCAGCGGGTTATCTTTTTTTATGGATGGTGTTTTGGGTCTTTCGCTTCATCACAGGAAAAGAAGGCATCGGTTACGGTGATTTCAAATTACTCGCGGCTTTAGGTGCTTGGCTGGGTTGGATGATGCTGCCTCTGATCGTCTTGCTCTCTTCCGCTATTGGCGCTGCAATCGGTTTGATCATGATTTTATTTCGCGGCCATCAACGCGAACACCCGATTCCATTCGGTCCTTTTCTTGCATTAGCAGGATTAGTCGCACTTTTAGCTGGCAAACCTCTGATCGAGCTTTATCTGGGCTACCCGCTTTGATGGCATCATGGCGGTATGAGCGCAGCCCATTCATCCACCTCTCTTGATTCTCGTTTATTTTCTATCGGCCTGACAGGCGGAATAGGGTGTGGCAAGTCCTTGGTGGCGGATTTATTTCAGGCGCGTGGAGCAAGCGTGATCGATACGGATCAAATCGCTCATGCGCTCACCACAGCAAACGGGCTCGCCATGCCTGCCATACGCAGAGAATTTGGCGCAGTCTTCATCGCTGCGGATGGCTCTTTGAATCGCAGCGCAATGCGTGAGCATGTGTTTACCAATCCCACAGCCAGATTGGCGCTAGAAGCTATTCTGCACCCCATGATTGCGTCGCAAACTCAGCTAGCGGCGCAAAAAGCACGTGGTGCCTATCTGATTTTTGTGGTGCCGTTACTGGTGGAATCGGGAAAATGGCGAGATCGGGTCAACCGCATACTGGTAGTGGACTGTAATGAAAATTTGCAGCGTGAGCGTGTGATGCGGCGCAATCATCTGACAGAAAAACAAGTCACAGATATCATGCAGGCGCAGGCTACAAGGGCAGCACGTCAGGCAGTGGCAGACGACATCATCACCAATGAGAGCGATTTAGGGGTGTTGGAATCTCAAGTAGAAGAGTTGCATAATTTATATCTCGCCCTGTCGATGAAAAAATGAACGCAAAAGGCGGATAGATGTTTGTATTTTCCGCACACTTAGTTCAGAATCTCGCTGGTTACTTTCTAATCAACTCTTAAGGACTGGCGCTTTGACCGTTTACGAATACCCTTTCAATGAGCGTATTCGCACCATGTTGCGGCTGGAGGACCTGTACGATAAATTTTGCTTCTTCGTACAGCAAAATAATCCACTCCAACATCATGTGGCACTCACTACGATTTTCGAAATGCTCGAGGTATGCGGACGCGCGGACTTAAAGTCTGATCTCTTGCAAGAGCTTGAGCGTCAAAAGCAAACACTAGCCAGTTTTAAATCGAATCCCAACGTAGAAGCAGATCGACTCAATGCGATTTTGCATGACGTAGAAAAAACTGCGAATGCACTTATTTCTATGCAAGGCAAAACTGGTCAACATATTCGTGACAATGAATGGTTGATGAGCATACGTGGTCGCACCATTATTCCTGGCGGTGCTTGTGAGTTTGATTTACCTTCTTATTTCGCATGGCAAAAATTATCAGCTGATCAGCGTCGTACTGACATCATGAATTGGTTTGGTCCGCTTGAACCTATGTTCTCAGCGATCACAATTATTTTGCGTTTATTGCGTGAATCAGGTCGTGCTTCTGATGCTGTTGCAACTGCAGGTAATTTTCAACAAATGCTACAAGGACGCACGTATCAATTATTGCGTTTAGCGATTGATGAAAACCTCGGCGCTATTCCAGAGATCTCTGCAAACAAGTATGTGCTGTGGATACGTTTCATGTCACAAGACGGCGACCTCAAACCGAAAGCATTTGAAGGTGATGTGCCGTTTGAACTGACACTGTGTAATTTCTAAGTTAGTCGGCAGCTTATGGTGACTACTGTTAA
>Ga0078894_10003375_pt1 | contig 12131 bp, 9 predicted proteins | sample LauGreSu1BDMLBSD_2_FD_67506 | JGI IMG/M metagenome (GOLD analysis project Ga0078894, IMG submission 67506) | Freshwater lake microbial communities from Lake Michigan, USA - Su13.BD.MLB.SD (version 4) (version 4) | ecosystem: Environmental > Aquatic > Freshwater > Lake | place: Lake Michigan, USA...
TTACGCGTATATTCTTTGCAATCATCTTTTCAGCATAGCGTACATAATCTGAACCACGATTCCAGCCATAGATTCCAGTTGTTGCCCAATTACTGATATATTTCTTCTCAGCGACTTCAGTGACAATACCCTTCGAATTAGTCATTGAATACGACCACTTAATATCTTCAGGATTATTCTGTTCAAACACTGAGATACACCCATCATATTCAGCATTACAGAGTGCACGATAGAATTCATTCTGGTCCCATTCAAGAAACTGATCAGAATTTACAATAACAAGTGGTTCGCCATTATTTATATGCTCTTTTGCAAGGAGTACTGAACAGGCGGCACCTTCAGTTACAGATCTAATCGGTGTAATTGTATAATCAAGATTACATGACTTACAGAGAGCATCAAAGTTGTAGGCATCAAGATGAGTTTGCTGTACAATAAAATGGAACTTAAGGCTCCATGGATTTGCAACAGCAATCCCTCCGTAAATTTCAGGATGTATTTTCATATTATCAATCACCCACTGAATCATTGGTTTTCCAAAGACAGGAATAAAGGGCTTGGGAATAGTATACCCTGCCTTAGTAAATCGTGAGCCGAGGCCAGCCATAGGTACAACCACATGAATTGTCTTCTTCTCTTCTGACATCTCTCCCTGATTAACTAAGTGAATTGCCTTTAGTATCTTATCAAGAGTAACATCTATAGTATCCACAATAGGAAGTACATGAGCCCCAGAAGCATACGCTGCCATGCGACCATAGATACTGTCTTCAAGAATAAGTACTTCACTTGGATTTAGTCCCTCCTTTTGAAAGACATTTAGATATGGGTCAGGTGAAGGTTTAGGATTTGCAGATGATTCATTACCATAGAGTGCATCAAATAGATCAAGAATACCTGTTAAATAGAGTGACTTCTCAACAGTACCTGTAATTGAATTACTTACACATATAAGTCTGTATCCCTTTTCCTTAAGTATCTGAAGAATTGAGATAAGATATTCATTAGGTTTCTGTTTACCACAAAGTGCAATTTCAGTTAAATTCTGTTTAATATCGAAGAAATCCATTTTACTCTGTGAAGCTAATAAACCTCTATTTACAAGAATATCAATCTTCTGTTTTGTAGAAAGCCCTTCCAAGTAGTTCTCATGAAAACTTTCGTCTATGCCACTTATTCCAAACTGTGCTACAGTCATTAAAAAAAGATCTCTATGAAATACCTTTCCATCAAAAAGAACCCCATCTAAGTCAAAGAAGATCGCTTTGATCATTTTATAAAGTTCATCTCTTTTATTTAGGCTTAAAATATCGCAATGTTATATCTATAAGATGTTTATTTTTCCGGAAATAGGAAGATCTGGACGCCTTGGAAATCAGATGTTTCAACTCGCAGCAATTAAATCTCTTTCTTTAAGGAATAATTCACAGGTATATCTTCCAGAAGATCTTGATACACGAGTTGCGGATGGACAAACTTGTCTATTGAAATTTTTTAAACATAAAATCCCTTTCATAAGTTATAAAGACTGTAAAGATATACCAGTATTTATTGAAAATTTAGAAGACGATAAAGAAGAAACTAGAAAAATAACAATAAATAAATTGTTAAGTCGAGGTTTTATAGATTGTTTAGTTGATGCATGTAAAGGTGACATGTATTCTCAGTATATATTGGGAATGAATTTTTATCATGGCATAAATAGCATACCAAAAGATATTTTAGTTGCAATTTATTGGCTAGAAAAATCAGCAGAGCAGAAACTTCCACATGCACAATTTATTCTGGGAACTATATATTATTATAATAATGAATTATGCGATGATAAAAAAAAAGCAAATAAATTATTAAATCTTGCAGCCAAACAGTATCATACGCCTGCAAGATTATTTATGTTAGAATTATACTATGAGAATAATATTACAGATATAGATATTGAATGGTTAAAAATAGGTAAGGGAAAAATTAATCAAGAGTTTTTTAACCTGGCTGAATCCTACGCATTAGAAGGACATTATGAATCTGAATTATATTTTAGTGAATATAAAGAAGAAATTAAAAGTATTTTTGAATTTGTAGATGAAATTCAGGACTTTTCCACTATGTATATTTCACTAATCAAAGAGTTAAATCCAGGAAAAGAGATTGTAGGAATACATTTTCGTCGCGGAGATTATCTTGAAACAACTAGTGTACCTACTCTTTTTCTAAATTTTTTTTATACTGCAAAGAATACTTATTTTAATGAAAATAAGTATATCTTTCTTGTATTTACAGGTGGAAGTACAGAGAATAAAAATTCAAATGAATCAGACATGAATTGGTGTAAAAGGAATATACCTAATGTTAGTTTTTGTGAAGTAAATGATGCTATAAAGGATTTAGCAATTATGACAAAATGCGACCATATGATACTTACTACTAAGAGTACATTGGGATGGTGGGGGGGTTACTTGAATAAGAATTCTCAGAAGAAGATTGTTGTTCCAGCAATGGCTATTGGTCCAGTCTTTAATCCAGATATATTTTGGCCAAAAGAATTTATACAGATAAACTGATTGAGAGTGCAGGTGTTAGAAACTTTGAATGAATATGTAGATTATTTATTCTTAACCATGTAGTTCCATTTAAAATATATGGAATATTTCGTCCTTTATTATCTATTTTCCATTCATATTTATAGACTGTGTAGTCTATTAATGAGCCCCACCACTTTTTATACTTAACAATTTTTCCTTCAGTGTGGTATGGATCAAGTCCAAAAAAATAAATACCTAAGGCAGCAGAATCAAAAATGCTATCATATAATCTAAATGATTCAGAATATTCAACTGGATATTCTGTAGATGACCAATGTATGGGTAGAATTTGGACGATTTCTTTATTATTCTCATAAAATAAGGATAGTGCTGTCATTTCATTAATTTGCCCATCGCGCTCAACTACAAAATTTTTAATATGTTTTGTAAAAAAATCAGTCAGGTTCTTTAAAGAATTTGCAGATTTTATAAAAGATATACCTGAACTACATCGCTGATTGTTGTCATACATATAACAAATCTCTTTTTGACAGAAAGATGTCAGCCATTTCGTGGGGTCATCATAAATAAGATTATCTAGTTCCATAAAGAAAACATTTTCAAGATTATTGTTTATCATTAAATTATAAAGGACATAAAATCGTTCAAATGAACGAATAAAAAGTCCACTACGATCTCCTAATGCAGGAACTTCTGCAGTTCGTAAAACACTTGTACAGACAAGTTCTATAAATGTATTATCTATTACATCATTATAATTTATAATAGTTACATTATACTTATTCTTTAGTATAGGTACATATTCACTGTTCAAATCACTTACAATGAAATATATAGGTCCATCAAAAAAGAGTCTTGTTTGATGGACTGTATCAATAGAATAAGATGGAAGTTTTCCAATAAAAGCATACGCTACAATCATTTGGTATGTATTATATTTATATCTTTAAATATATACTATGAATCCCTAGGTGTAAAATCATCTTTTGCTAGATCTACTAAATCAAATGAGTCAATCTCAATCGTAAAGGTTGGAACAGTATCTATCTTATATATAAATCTACTGTTTGTATATACCTTTTTAATGTCATCAATATAATCACTTTTAAATGAAATCATATCAAATACAGTATAAAGATAGTATATTTCAGGTGCTTTTTTAGTTATATTAGTATATTCATTAATAACTACTAAACAGTGCTTTTTATCAAATTCTCCACCATTTTTTTCAAGTAAACTTCTATATGTTACACTCTTATCTAGTATAGAATCTATAGGAATTACCTGCAAAAGACTTGGTGAATTTTCTTCTTCTAACCCTCTAACAAAATAAAGTGGATGATTATGAATATTATATACTTCATCATATAATATTAAAAATGGTATATCATTAAGATAAAAATATTGCGATACTTGATGCGCTTGCCTCCGAGTATATTCAAATGCTTTTGCTAGATAATCTATTGTATTTGAGTCACTAATAAACACAAAATCTGAACAGAGTTTTTCATCTAACCAATGCTTATCTCTATTTATTATAAATAATCCATTTTTATGCCAATACTTCCATTTTGTAATAGGAATTTTATATAGAATATCAAATCGAATAATAACAAATCTATCATATTCATGTTTATGTTCACGAAGCCACTTTGCAATATTTTTACAATTTACAACTTGAGAAATAGATTCATTAATTTCAGAATATTTTGGTTTTAAAATATCTGTTAACATTTCTAATAAATTACTATTATATGTATGAAAAACAATATCATATGTATTATTATCTGAAATAACATCGTTAAATAGAAATTCTTCCCAGTTTTTAATATTATCTAATGAATTCATATAACCTCGAGTAAATCTCTCATTCTCCCCTCTAAATAGAAAACAAATCTTCATTATTATAATAAAAGAAAGACCTTTAAATTACTAAGTAGTTGATGCTTTACCTGAATGACCTGCATTAACTGGTTCAGGCCAATAAGATGTTAAATTACATTTTCTAAATAAGTGGTTATATTGAAAATCTGCATTGTTTACAATAGGCATATAGTTAGAATATAACACTTGTGCAGCCTTCTTATTTATTATGACAAAATTGCAACCACGGCTTGCCCCAGCACACTGTGCGGTTTCATCGTTTGATTTTTTATAAAGACTTTTTGCTGGACTAATAGGTCCTTCTATAAAATGTAATCCACATATATCACTGTCAAATATACAATCCCAATCAGAAGATACTTCATTTAAATACTTTTCTATTGCATTTGGAACATTTCCATAAATAGATACATTATCTTCAATAACTACTGCCATATCTAAATTTCTTTCTACAATATCTTTTAAAACAAGGTAATGTTTATATGTACAGCATATATTACCTCGTGTTGTTAAAGGATTAATACATAAATTATCTAAACACTTATCTTCACGATTTGGATATCTTATCCAAGTTACATCAGATAAATGAATTCCAAATTTATTAAATTGAGAAGTAATGTCTAATTCTCTTGATTGTATATTTCCATGAATAACATAATAACTAAGTCGATTTTTTTCATGAAGAAGATGAGAGCGAATAATGTTTCTATGATGAGAAATATTAGAATATGCCTTCATATATTGTAGATTATTTTTTAAAGCAGCATACTGACTAATACAATATTCTCTTGAAAATAAATTCCAGTCAGTTAAAAGTATACATGGTAAAAAACGTTGAAGTTGTGCTGTAAATGTTGAGTATTTTAATATTGGAATGACTCCTAGATAATAACATTCCCAAATTCTGTGCGAATCAATACCATTTCCTTCTGGGCAAATTGCAAATCTGTGTGACGCAAGTTCAATTAAATAGGAGTAGTGTGGCTTATGTGTTCCAAATACAAGTCCTTTTGATTCGAGAGAATTCTTACATTCTTGTCTTTTCGCAGGATTAGTATCTACATTAAAAAAGAAATAAAAATCATTAGTTTTTTCATTTAGATCAGTCAGTTCTTTAACAGAATAAAGAGTTTCAAGATTACCGTGAATCCACATTGAATTTGCAATACCAATAGGGATAAGTACTACTTTTTCATGGATTAACATACTATTTTGACAATACCATTTAATTAGTAAGGGGTAATCTGCAAGGCTTTTGTACCTTTCATCTATATTTAAATCTTCATTATGTGATACAAGTACAAATTTATTTCTTAAAAGTGGCAATTTGCTCATAAAAATTGGTATTGAACAACTGTAACAAAAAATAAGAGATGGATTATCCCAAGATTCTATTAAAAGATCAATGCGTTTGTGTTTTTCTTTTTGTAATGCAATTCTAGGATTTCGTAAAAGATCTTCTTCAGTTCCACAATATATATCACATATTTCTTGGATACGTTCGCCACTAATAAATTCATCCATTCTAGTTAATTTATTTAGAACACTTTAAATAGGAAGGTAACACTTTAAGTGTTATGTATTTTAGTATTAATGTTATGGTTTAAAGTACTTCAAATTATAATTGTTATAATATGAAATATTTAGAGGAGATTCAACAGCGAGGCAATACTGAAAACTGTGATCTATCTGATCACCTTGAAACACTTTATGCACAGACATATCAAATGTCCCCTAAAGTAATAGTAGAGTTAGGTGTAAGCAGTGGACAGTCTTCAAAGACATTTGATAGGGTAACTCGTGAACTTGGTTCTATTATTTTTGGATGCGATCTCGATTCTACTATAGGATTTTCATATAATGATATTTGTAATGGGAATTTTATTCAAATGGACGATATCCAATTTTCAAGGTTATATGCTTCTAATGTAGGTCGACCGATCGATGTACTCTTTATTGATACATCTCATTTATATGATCATACTGTTAAAGAGATTGCGCACTGGTTCCCCTTACTTGCTGATAAAGCACTAGTTATGTTCCATGATACAAATTTAAATGGAAAGGAATATACTCGCAAGAATGGATCAGTTGGTAAGAATTGGGATAATCAACGTGGAGTTATTCGTGCGATTGAAGAATATTTCGGAGTATCTATGGATGAGTCTAGTGATTTTTCAATGATTCTTAAAAAAGGTGTAGATACATGGAGAATTAAACATGAAACTGGATGCAATGGATTAGCTTCTTGTTTTAAGAATTGTTAAAGTTCACGTATAAATATGGGATGTGGAAAGTTTTCATCAATATATTCACATGGAGTACCATAGTTTGAATTATGATCTTCTCCACAGACTAATAGAATTTCATTTGGTTTATAATATGTATTTACAAGTTCCCATAAAATCATTCCTCTATGAATAGAACCATATACAATTAAATCATATTTACGATTCCTAATAGAATCTTCTATAATTGAATCATACTCGTTATTTCTATATTGCTCTTTTTTAAGAAGACATGTATAGGAGATTCCTTTACCATATAGATTCTTTGCATTTTCCTTTCCAAAATCAGTATATAAATGTGGTATACAGGGAAAATCATGACATTCTTTTCCAAGAAGTTTTTTAAAACCGTGCAGCGTAACACATCTTTGATAATCAGGACTTATATCTTTAGATAAATAAAGAACACTCTTTGCATTTACATTTCCAGAAACTGAAAGCATATATCGAGCCATTGCTTCAGTGGTTAAATTCTTTCGTGTATAATCAAGGAGAAGTGATGAATATTTTTCAATAAGGGGGTTATCAAGCGACACTTCTAATAGTTTATTCATTCTTTCTGTAGAATCTACAAATCCGTAAAGTTTCTTAGATTCTTCAATGTGTTTTTCAATTGAATCATCCAGTTTAGCATTCTCTCCAAGAACAGACATTGCCTCAAGAACAAGTTCTTTTGGAAAATGTGTTAGTCTGTTTAAAGGAACATCTTGAAGACCAACGAACCATGGAATACAACCATTTGCAAGAATTTCATAATGTCTCATACAATCATATCCTCCTTTTTTATATGTTAATGCAAATATACTTTCTTGATATTCTTTATAATAATCCTCTTCATTTGAGAATACATATGTTGTTTGATCACCCGGTATTAATGAGGCTAGTAGTTTCTTTTTTGTTTTTACACACTCTATTATCTTTTCTTCAGGAATAGAAAATCCAATAGGATACTTCATATACTCTATCAAATACAATATTAAAGTAAAAAATCCGTATTTAAAGATATATCTGTACTTTCTTAGAATAATTTTTTTCAATCAATTGGAATGACCGGGCGTTTGGGTAATCAGTTATTTTAACTTGCATCAATAATTGTATTATAGGCTGAGAATGATAATAATGTACTTCTTCCTGAAAATATATATGAGCGAAAGAAAGATAATCAATTATGATTATTAGATAATTTTAATTACAGATGTTTAATTGAGAAGGTGGTCATATCTTGAAAAGTACTTTTTCCAAGAAAAACATTAGGTGCAATAAAAGTAACACCTAATATATTCTGCTCGGAAGAATTTACAAAACTTGATATGTATTAAAACTAAATAAATTAGTTTTTACATAATTTAAAGAAAACTGATATCTATATACTTAGTATAATGACATATAATGACGTAATATTCATTGTATATACACATTCTGACTATATTGATATATTAATACCAGCATTAAAAAGAATACAACAATACTGGAGTTCTATACAATTGGCCCTTTGTACTAACGACACTAACTTGATTCCAAATACATTCTTAACAAAATTTAAATATATACATGTATATGATGATAAAACACATGTATATGAAAGAATATCACCATTGTTAAATATGATAGAAGAACCTTATATTATTTTTAATTTAGATATAAATATATTAGTAGATAAGGTAGATGAACTTTTTTTTGAGCATATTTTTAATAAAGTAAAGGAGTTCAATATAGATCAACTACGTTTATGGTCTTCAGGAGTTCCTGTTCCCGATAGAAATACGTTAAATAATGATTTATTTGAAATTACCAGAGGTTATTATATAAGTATGAATAGTGCATTATGGAAAAAATCATCATTTTTAGATATTGCATTAAGATTTAAAAGTCATTCATGGCGCTGTTCTGAATGTGATGAAATCCAGGAGTATGTCAAGAATAATTTTAAAAATTATATAGTATTAACATTTGGATCCAAAGGTGTTCTAACGGATGAACATCATTTTTGCCCAGAATTTCCTTTTGTACATATGACAGATGCTGGAAAATGGAGAATGGATGGTGATTTTCAAATAAACAAGATTCAAGAATTTTGTAATGATTTTTCTATTGATATAGTTAAAAGACTACGGTAATGTCTATAGAGTTAGTATTATAAATACATATAGTAAAGATATATAAATGTCCGGATATAAATTATAGTGTGGATTTGCATTCGTTTAACTGATAATATATATATATATTATCCTATTAAATGAAGTACTTTATTGGACCAGTTAGTAAGAATATAGTTGATGCAGTTATTGATTATAATAATGAATACAATTCAAATATTGTATTTATTCCTAGTCGTCGACAGATTGAAAATACTGGCGGTTATGTAAATAACTGGACAACAGAAGAATTTTGTTATTATGTTAGAAACAAATCGTTAAATTCAACTCTTATTGAAAGAGATCATGGTGGCCCTGGCCAAGGATATCTAGATGATAATGGATATGAATCATTAAAATTTGATTGTCATAATATGGATATTATTCATATTGATCCATGGAAAAAGTATCCTGATTATAAAGATGGATTAAAATGGACAATTGATATGTTAGAATTTTGTTATAAAGAAAATCCTGCGATACAATTTGAAATAGGAACGGAAGAAGCAATTAGATATTTTTCAGTTAAAGAAATGGATATGTTTTTACAAGATATTACACGTCTTATTAATATATTAATTTTAAAACAAATAAAATATGTAGTTGTTCAATGTGGGACAAAATTAGCAGAAACAAAAAATATAGGATGCTTTTCAAGCGAGAGATTAAGAGATATGTTAAGTATTGTAGAAAAATATGGATTTGAAGCGAAAGAACATAATGGTGATTGGGTTTCAATTGAGACAATACAACAAAAAGAAATGATTGGTTTAAAGAATATTAATATAGCACCTGAATTTGGAGAGATTGAAACATCTGTTATTCTTGAGAGTATGAAGTCAAATAATACAGACTTTGAAACATTTTATTCTATTTGTTATGAGTCAAAACGTTGGGTAAAGTGGGTAGACCCTTCTTTTAATCCTGATCAAAATAAAGAAAAACTTATTCGCATTTGTGGCCATTATGTATTTTCAGAAGATAGATTTATAAAGTTAAAAGAGAAATACTCTGAATGTGATAGTAAAATACAAAAAGCAATTAAAAATAAACTACATATGCTTAATACTATTTATTATGAACGCACAAAGTGTATTATATGCAAATCTAGTAATTTTAAGACATATTTTGAAGAAAATTATGAAGCCCCATTATCATTTGCATTATATGATAAAAAGGATATAAGTTATTTTATGCCATTTAATGTTGTTCTATGTAATGAATGTAGAACAGTTCAAACAAAATATCTTGGTAATCCTAATATTATATATGCATCAAATCATAATGATACTTTTGGAGAACTAAAGAAAAGTATGCATAGTTTATTTAGTAAGTTCATAGTTAATACAAATGATATAACAGGTATCATTGAAGTTGGGGCAAGTACAGATATACTATCTAGATGCATTCGTAGTTTAAATAAAATTGAATATACAATAATTGATCCAGATTTTAAAGGGGATCCAACTGATTTAACAATTATTCCACAACTACTTGAAAATACGAATACATCTGATATTTCAGGAAATACAGTTATAATGAGTAACTTATTTGAACACTTGTATGATCCTGTAGGTACTATACAAAAACTATATAAGGAAAATATAAAATATATTTATCTAAACAATCCTGATTTAGAATATGGCTGTAAATCAAATACATATATTATATTAAATACAGAACATATTTACTATATTGAGAATGATTTTTTATATAAACTATTTGAAAATAATGGATACGAACTAATAGAAAAAGAGAATTTTAATACTCATACTATCTTTATGAAATTTCAAAGAAAAACTAGAATAGATATACAATATACTATAATTAATAAAACATCATATGAAGATACATGCTTATATTTTTCAGAAATGCTACGTAAGATACAAAAGATTAATAAGTTACTTGAAAATAAAGATAGAAAGTATTATATGTGGCCTGCTGCAACATATAATATAGTACTTTTTGTAAATGGTCTTAAGTATTCTATGTTAGCAGGATTATTAGATAATTCTCCTAATAAAATAGGGAAAAAACTGTATGGTTATAATATTGAATGCTTTGATTTTAAAAAAATCCTAACATCAGGTGATGAAAGTATAACAATTATATTGGGAGGATCAAGTGATTATAGAAATGAACTTATGGTTGAAAAAAAAGGCGTAGAAGTAATTTTATTAGACAGTATTTAAAAGTATATAAGAAATAAATCTAATAGGTAAATATGAGTGCTCCAAAGACTGTTTTTTGTGATATTGATGGAACATTACTTCCTCATACTGGAAATATTATACAAAACTTAAATAGTTCTGAAGCACTTGTAGATGTAATTAAATCAATCGCTCAATGGGATAAACTAAACTATAAAATAATATTAACCACAGGCAGACAGGAATCTACGCGCGAGCAGACAAAAGAACAGTTACGTAAAGCAGGTATTATGTATTCAGATTTAATAATGGGTCTACCTAATGGCGAACGTGTTTTAATTAATGATAAAAAACCAAATGGGCTGAGAAACACAGCATATGCAATAAATCTTGTTAGAAATGAGGGATTTGAACATATTGATCTTAATTCAAAATATGTGACAATTCCTGAGAAGGATTGTCTTCTAACTGATAAAAAATGGGTAGAAGAAAGTTTTATAGAATATAATGATAAATATGTTATTAAGAAGTGCATAAGTAAAAAAGATAGTGTTTCTCCAAATCAATATCATACGAAGCAAAAAGTAACATATACAGTTATATCTGGAACACTGAATATCATTACAAATTCTACATCAACTTCTATGGTAGAAACTATATGTAATGCTGGTGAAAGTGTTACAATTGAACCATATACTAGTTATAAGATAGTAACAGTAAATGATTCAGTTTTTCTAAGAATATCAACAAATGAAATCTGGGACGAGGTATACTCAAATAACTAAAGGAAACTCTCTATTTGTATAGAGTTTAAACTGTATTGCTGCTTGTTTCATTGCAAGAAGTTTACCAGTGGGTGTTGTATTTATACAATCTATAAAATAGTTTGTAGAATCGACAGGTATACTTTCAACCGGCGTACAATTAAAAATAGTAGAGTTTTTAAGCACATCTATTTTATTCCAATTTGAGCGTGTTATAACTTCATAGTCTATATGTAGGTCTTTACAACATGATTGTACAGTAGAAGAATACCCTCCATTTCCAAGTATATATAGAAATGATATACTATCTAGTTTACTGTTAAGAAATTCGTAGACTGATAGATAGTCTGTATTATATCCATAGAGTTTG
>Ga0078894_10003376_pt1 | contig 12130 bp, 8 predicted proteins | sample LauGreSu1BDMLBSD_2_FD_67506 | JGI IMG/M metagenome (GOLD analysis project Ga0078894, IMG submission 67506) | Freshwater lake microbial communities from Lake Michigan, USA - Su13.BD.MLB.SD (version 4) (version 4) | ecosystem: Environmental > Aquatic > Freshwater > Lake | place: Lake Michigan, USA...
CTTCGATGCTCCCTCAGGCGCCGGCGAAGATCCGCTGCGCGTCCTGGAGCGTGGCGAAGCCCGCCGCGGTCGGCATGAACTCGTGCGCGACGTACCCGGTGAAGCCGGTGTCGGCGATGGCCTTCGCGATCCGCGGATAGTAGAGCTCCTGCGTGGTATCGAGCTCGTGCCGGCCGGGGACGCCGGCGGTGTGGTAGTGCCCGATGTAGCGATGGTACGTCTCGATCGTGCGCACGACGTCTCCCTCCATGATCTGCATGTGGTAGATGTCGTACAGGAGCGTGAAGCGCGACGAGCCGAGCGCCTCGGCGATGGCCACGCCGAAGGGGGTGCGGTCGGCCTGGTAGTCGCGGTGGTCGACCTTGCTGTTGAGCAGCTCCATCGTGATGGTGACGCCAAGCCGCTCGGCGAGGGGGAGGATGCGGCGGAGCCCCTTCACGCAGTTCGCGATCCCCTCGCCGTCGCTGCGCCCGCGGCGGTTGCCGGAGAAGACGATCATCTGCGGGATCCCCGCCGCGGCGATCTTCGGCAGGAGCCGCTCACTCTCTGCGACGAGGCGGTCGTGGTTGGCGACGGTGTTCCATCCGTCCGGGATCGGCCCGGGGCCATTCGCGATGGCGCAGGCGAGGCCGTGGCGCGCGGGAACCGACCACTCATCCTCGCTGAGGAGGTCGATGGCGTGCAGCCCGACGCGCTTGGCCTCGCGGCAGAGCGCGTCGATCGGGGTCGAGGCGAAGCACCACCGGGCGACGCTCTGACGGTAGGCCGGGGTGAAGGGGGGTGAGGCGAGCCGCGGGGCGGCCTCATCCCGTAGGGTCGGTGCGGTGCCGTCGTGCGCGGCGGCGATCGGGGAGGCATCGGCCACCGTCGGGAGCCCGCCGAGGGCTGCGCCCGCGGTGGCGCCGAGGCCGGCGCGGAGGAGGTCGCGTCGGGTAGGGCTCACAGTTCACCTCGGTTGAGTCGCTCGACGGTGCGGGCGACGGCGCGTGCCGTCAGGGCCATGTAGGTGATGCTCGGGTTCTGGCACGCCGAGCTCGCCATGCACGCCCCGTCGGTGACCATCACGTTGGGCACCTCCCAGAGCGCGTTGTCGGCGTTGCAGACGGAGACATCGGCCGACCGTCCCATGCGGGCGCCGCCCATCTCGTGGATGCAGAGCCCCGGGGGCACGTCCGGTCGGTTCTGGTAGATGCTCGTCGCGCCCGCGGCCTCGAGCATCTCGGTGGCCGACGTCACCATGTCCTTCATCATCGCGCGCTCGTTCTCCCCCCACCGACAGGTGATGCGGAGCGCGGGGATGCCCCACTTGTCCTTCACGGCCCCGTCGAGGGCGAGATGGTTCTCGGCGGATGGGAGCATTTCCCCCCAGCCATTGATGCCAACGCCCCACGGGCCGAGCTGGGTGAGCACCTTCTGTTTCCAGTCGGCACCATAGCCCGGTCCCGACCAGCGCCCACGCCCGCCCGCACCGCCCTGCATCCCGTAGCCTCGCAGGAAGTCACGGCTCGGTGCGGAGCTGTGGGTGTTCCGGAACCGGGCGACGTACATCCCGTTCGGGCGATTGCCTTCTGTCTTGAAGTCCTCGAAGCCCGGGATGATGCCGCCGGCACCGTGGAGCATGTGATGGTCCATGATGTACTTCCCGAGAGTGCCGCTCCCGTTCCCCATCCCGGTCGGATGCGCGGCGCTCGTGGAATGCATCAGGATGCGGACCGACTCGAAGGCGGAGGCGCAGAGGAAGATCACGCGGGCCTCGTAGACGATCTCCTCGTTGGTCCGCGCGTCGATGACGCGCACGCCCTTGGCGCGACCGGCCCGCGGGTCGAGCACGACCTCGCTCACCACGCTCCACGGGCGCAGCGTGAGCCGCCCGGTGCGTTCCGCGGCTGGGAGGGTGGACCCATTGCTCGAGAAGTACGAGTGCGTGATGCACCCGCGCTCGCACGGGCCGCAGTAGTGGCACGCGGCGCGGCCATTGTGGTCCTTCGTGAGGATCGCGGCGCGGCCGATCGTCCAGACGCGCTCCCCATTGAACGCCTTGAGCACCTTCTCGCGCACGTGGCGCTCGGCGATGGTCATCTCCATCGGCGGGAGGAACTCGCCGTCGGGGAGCTGGGCGAGGCCTTCCGGCTGGCCGGTGACGCCGATGAATCGCTCGACGTGCGCGTACCAGGGTGCGAGGTCGGTGTAGCGAATCGGCCAGTCGCACCCGTGGCCGTCCTTGAGATTCGCTTCGAAGTCGAGGTCGCTCCAACGATAGACCTGCCGCCCCCACATGATCGACCGCCCTCCGACGTGCCGGCCGCGGATCCAGCGGAAGGGCGCGTCGTCGGGGGTGGTGTACGGGTTCTCCCGGTCGTTGACGAAGAACTTCGATCCCCACTCGTCGCAGGCGTAGCATTCGCGCTGCACCGGCTGGTCCCGCTCGAGGGCGGTGCGGTCGCCGTAGCCGCGGAAGCGCATCTGGTACGGCTGGACGTGCTCCACGTAGTCGCGGGCGGGGTCGATCGGGCCGCCGGCCTCGAGAACGAGGGTGCGGAGGCCGCGCTCGGTGAGTTCCTTCGCAGCCCACCCGCCGCTGATGCCCGACCCGACGACGATGGCGTCGAAGGTGCGCCCGCGCTGGGCGTTCGCCCCGAGAAGGGTGGGGAGGCGGTCACGCATGGGCGTGCCCTCCCGTCGACGGGACGACGGTGATCGGGACCGCGCCGCGGAAGTGCCCCGGCGTGATGTTCACCTTGAGCACCTCTTTCCGCACGCGCTCGCTGGTCAGGTAGCCGTGGAGGGCGAGTCCCTTGATGCGGCGATACGCCTTCTTCGCCACGTGCGCCGCGTCCTCGGGGCGCTCGGCCCAGGCGAGCTCGCCGTCGCGCTGCACGGGATCCATCGCCGCCCAGCGGACGCCGTACGCGGCCTGCGCGCGGGCCTCGAGGGCGGCCAGGCCGGTGCGGAACTCGCGGCGTTCGGCGTCCGTGAGCCAGTCGGCGACAATCACGTCGATGAAGGCCGGGACGCCGACGTCGAGCGCGCCTGGGGTGTCGGTGCGGGGCAGGATGCCGTCCACCATCGACGCGACGAGCGCCCGTTCATCGGCGGTGAGGCCCGGGCCGCGCGGTTGGGACGTCGCGGCGTGGATCTTCGCGGCCCAGGCGTCGAGCGCGGCGTCGTCGGCCTGCGCGAGCGCTGGGAGCAGGGAGAGACCGGCGAGCTGCAGCAGGGCGCGACGGGTGATCGTCATCCGGCGGTCGGTCTGGGGTGAGGGGACGATGCGGTGCGCTACGTTCGCACCCGGGACGAGGGGCGACAAGGTGGACGCGCCGCGAACCGACGTCAGCCGACACGGGTGCCCGTGGATCAGCTCGGTGCCGGGACTGGCGCGCGCGCCGTCCCGGCGATTACTCCTTCGGCGCTGACCGCCAGGGGTACTCCGCGACTGCGGGGTTGAGACAGTCCCTTGGAACCTGACCCGGGTAATGCCGGCGGAGGGAGCGCGGTGGGCGATGGGGCCGGCGTCGACCGTGCCCGTCGCGCGCGTGCATTCCGTCGTGCATCGCCCTCCGACCTGTCGGAGCATGCGATGTCCGTCCTGCGTTCTGTGCTGCTCGCCGCCACACTCGTGTCACCCCTTACCGCGCAGGCGACCGCCCGGGATTCGGCGCGGACCGCGCGGCGCGACTCCCTCGACGCTGTCGTCGTGCGTGCGACCCGCGTCGGGGCCGCGCCGCCGACCTCGCAGACGCTGATCGATCGCGCCACCATCGAACGCACCTACGTCGGACAGGACGCGCCCCTCGCGCTGCTCGGCGCGACCGGCGTCACCGCCGCCTCGGATGCGGGGGCGTTCAGTGGCTACAGCTCGCTTCGGCTCCGCGGCATCGATCAGACGCGGCTCGCGATCTCTGTCGACGGGGTCCCGCTCAACGATCCCGAGGACCAGGTCCTCTACTTCTCGAACGTCCCCGACTTCATGCACTCGATGGGCTCGGTGCGCGTGCAGCGCGGGGTCGGGGGGAGCGGATTCGGGCCCGCGGGGTTCGCCGGTGCGCTGAGCTTCGAATCGCTCCCGCTCGCGACCACGCCCGCGTTCCGCGAGGCCGAGGTGACGGCGGGGAGCTGGGGCACCCGGCGGGTGAGTGCGGCTGCGGCGAGCGGGGTGCGTGGGTCCGTCGCGGCGTACGGTCGCGCCACCGCGCAGACGACGGATGGCTATCGCATCAACTCGGGGAATGAGGCGCGCTCCGCCTTCGGCAACGCGGCCTGGTTCGGTGACCGTGACGTCGTGAAGGTCACGGGCTTCGCGGGCCGCTCGCGGATGCAGCTCGCGTACTACGCGGCCAGCGAGGCCGAACTCGCCGCCGACCCGCGCACGAACCCGATGTCGCCTGACGAGCGCGATGACTTCTCGCAGTCGATGCTGAGCCTGCAGCACACGCGAACGCTCGGGCGCTCCGGGGCCGTGACCACCACGCTTTACCGGAACGCGGCGGGGGGGACGTACGATGTCGCCGTCGGTGACGACCTCTGGAACTTCGGGCTCGATCACACCTGGGTCGGGCTCCTCTCGACGGCCACCTGGACCGCGGGGTCGGTCGCTTGGTCGGTGGGCGGCCACGCGAGCGATTACGCGCGGGAGCACAGCCTGCGCATCCGCCCCGTCCTCGCCACGGACGTGTACGCGAACACGGGCCACAAGTCGGAGCAGAGCGCCTTCGCCAAGGCGGTAGGCCGTCGTGGGGCGCTCGAATGGGTCGCGGACCTCCAGCTCCGGCAGGCCACCTTCCGATACGAGCCCAGCGCGGGGGTTCCGATCGGCGCCCCGGCGGTGACCTGGCGCTTCGCGAATCCCAAGCTCGGCGCGACGTGGCAGATAGGGCGTGGTAGGAGCCTCCACGCCTCGGTCGGGCGCGCCTCCCGCGAGCCGACGCGCGTGGATCTCTTCGCCGGGGCCGACGACCTCGATGCCGCGACCGCGGCCGAGGTCCTTCCCCTCACCCGGGTGCGGCCCGAGCAGGTCACCGACGTCGAGGTCGGGGTGCGCCAGGCGGGCGCCCGCGGCGCCGTCTCGGTGAATCTCTTCTCGATGCGCTTCCGGGATGAGATCGCCGCGATCGGCGCCCTCGCTATCACGGGGAGCCCGCTCCGGCGGAACGTCCCACGCTCCACGCGCGCGGGGGTCGAGCTCGAGGGGAGCTGGCGGCCCGCCGCGGCGTGGCGCGTCGATGGGAATGTGGTCTGGATGCGGGCACGCATCGCGGAGTACACGGACGAGGCCGCGGGCATGACGTACCGCGATGTACCGCCGCTCCTCACCCCTGCGGTGACAGCAAACCTGCAGTCGACGTGGGAGGGGCGCGGCGGACGGTCGCTGACCCTCGGTGCCCGCCACGTGGGGCGTGCGTTCCTCGCGAACGACGGGAATGCGGCATTGACCATTCCGGCCTTCACGGTGCTCGACGGCGGCATCGCGATTCCTGTCGGACGGCAGCAGTTGCGGGTGCAGGGGCAGAATCTGCTCTCCGCCACCGCCTACGCGGCCGGGTACACCGACGGGGCTGCGCGCTACCTCTTCCCGGTGGCGCCCGCGACGCTCCTCGCCACCTGGCAGATCGCGTTCTGACGGCGTGATGATGTGGGGCGCGCGACGGCGAGGTGCCGTCGTGCGCCCCGCGCACCAGGCGTCAGCGGCGCCGACGAATCGAGCGGATGCGGTCCCCTTCGAGGATTCCGTCGACGACGTCGATGCCTGCGATCACCTCGGCCCAGATGGTATAGTCCGCATCGAGCCGCGCGTTGTCGCGGAGGTTGACGAACCACTGCGCGTCACCGGTGTCGTGGCCGCGTGTGCTCATGCCGACCGTTCCGCGACGGTGCGAGACGGTGCCGAGTTCATCGCGAAGGGTCTCCCGCCAGCCCACATACTCGTTCGCGCCGGGACTTCCGCCCTGGATCACGAAGTCGGGCTCGACCCGGTGCCAGGTGAGCCCGTCGTAGTCGCCGGCCTCCGCGAGGGCGAGGAGCCGTGCCGCCATCATCGGAGCGACGTCGCCGCGGAGTCGTACGTCGAAGCGCCCGCCGCCGCTCGCACTGGCCATCGTCACGCGGAGCACGACGGTGTCACCGAGGGCAAGCCGGACGGCGTCACGGGGGAGCGCGACCCGTTCGACCGGCGGACGGTCGTCGGTCGCGGGGCGCCCCTGCACGGCGAGGAGAGCGACCCTGGCGTCGCGGGCGGAGGCGTCACCGCGCGCGACGAGCCGTTCGAACGCCTGGCGCGCGGCGGGTGCGGCCGTGGGGAGGGTGGTGCCTCGCAGCGCGATGGCAGCGGCGCGGACCACCTGGGCGCCGTCACGCCGGAGCGCTGCGACGAAGCGTGCGTCGTCGGCGTGGCCGGTGCGCGCCGCGAGGGCGTCGATCGCCGTCTCCGCGACGTTGTCGTCGATGTCGTCAACCATCGCCCGGAGGGCTGTGGTGTCCTCGAGCAGGGCCGCGGCCCGTGTGGCATACCGACGCAGCTCCGGCTGCGGATGGCGGAGCAGGTCGGGGAGGTACGCGCGTGCGGCCTCGGGGTGGAGGCGCGCGAGCGCGACGAGCCCGTGTGCGGCGGCGTGCCACGAGACCTCGCCGCGTCGCCGCGACGACGTCTCCGACGGGCGACGATCGATCCACCGGACGATGGTCTGCACGAGCGCGTCATCGGTCGCGCAGCTGCTCCGAGCGAGGTCCGCCGCGCGGAGCCGTACCGCCCAGGCGCTGTCCATCAGGGCGAGCCGCAGGGCGGGGCAGTCGTCGCGCAGGGCGGCGAGGGCGCGGAAGCGGAGCCGCCACGCGGGTTCCACCCAGATCGGGGCCTGAGGCACCTCGGGGAGCGTCGTCCGTGCGACGAACTTCGGATCGCGGATGCGCCCGTGGCCGCGCGCCGCGATGGCACGGATACGCCCGTCGGGGTGACCAGCGGCCTCGGCGAACGCCACGTCCGTGGAGTCGCGACGGTCCTCCGCGAGGAGCACACGCCCTACCAGCGCCGAGTCGGCGCGGGTGAGCGCCTGCGCATCGAGCGCCAGCGGCGCGGCGGCGAGGAGCAGTGCCAGCACGGGGCCAGCGAGCCGCATGGGCGGTCTGACCGCGGTCGCCGGACCAGCAGAGCGTGTGTTCGGGAGCCGCCCTGCGGATGGTAGCTGACGACGCACCAGATGTGCGGGCATGCGGGGGTCCGGGGTTCGGGTGCGCGATGAATGCCGCCTCAGGGCGGCGTGACCTTCCAGAACGCGATGCCGCTTGCCTGCGGGCCGATATCGACCGTGCCGACCTTCGCCCGGGCGCGAAGGTCGATCACATCGACCTTCCCGGGCGCGGCACCGACCCCCTCGCTCGTGACGAAGGCGTAGCGCGAGTCCGTCGACATCGCGACGCCGTGGGCGAGCGTCGTGCTCGACGCGAGGCGCGCCACCGAGCGGCCACTCGCGAGGTCGAAGAGCTCGATCTGCGATCCCTGCTTGAGGCTCGCGACCAGCATCGTGCCGTCGGGTGTGACCCCGAGGTTGTAGGGGCCGCGTCCCGTCGCGAATCGGCGGGTGATCGTCCACGTGTCGCGGTCGATCTCGAGAATCTCATCCCCCTTGTTGCAGGCGATGTAGATGCGTCGGCTGTCCGCGCTCGGCTGCGCCCAGGTGGGAGAGCAGCTGGCGGGGGTCATCGCGTGCTGGTGTCCCGCCATCGCGGCATAGCCCACTTCGGCGGGGTCGCCGGTGCGTCCGTTCGAGATGCGGCGGGCGCCGTCGACCCACATCTGGAGCATCTCGCCGCCGTCGGCCGGCAGGGCGCCTTCTCTCTCGCGCGCGAGGCGGAAGCGGCGCGACACGCGCTGGGTCCGGGTGTCGATCTCCACCAGCTCGTCATCCATCATGCAGGCGCTGTAGTGGAAGCGCCCGTCGGGGGAGACGCGACTCCCGTGCGGCATCGTGCAGGTGACGATCCGCGCCACCTCCGCGAGGTTCGCGACGTGCACGACGGAGACGGACGACGGGACCATGTCGCCGTGGAGATTGAAATTCACCGAATACGCGTAGCGCCCGTCCGGCGTCGCGTCGATCGAGGCGGGAAAGGCACCGAGGAGGATCCCGGGGCCGGCGAGCGTGTCGGGGCCGAGCACGAACTGCCAGTACTTCCCGTCGGGGAAGCCGTGCCCCGTCGTCAGATGCAGGAAGCGGCCGTCCGCGGAGATCGCGAGGCCGTGCGGTCCCTCCATCTCGGCGGGGAGCTCGCCGATCGGAATCTCTCGCTCGACCGAGGCGGAGCGTCCGTCGAACCGGATGCGGTAGATCTTGTCCGCGCTCTCGGCGCCGGCGTAGACGTGGTACGTGGGCGCCGCGGGCACCGGGGCGGCGACCGGCGCGGTGCCGGCGGCCGAGGCACGCGACGTGGCCGCACCGGGACGTCCCTGCGCCGAGAGCGGCAGGAGCGCGGGAAGGATGAGGGCGGCGACCAGCGTCCCCGTGGCATTGCGTGCGCTGCGTCTGACCTGCATCGTCCCCTCCGACTGAAGGCGTCCCTGACCCTCGACCCCACCACCGCGATGCAGAGTCTAACCGCGCGCCGCCTCGGCGTCACCGCCGCGCTCCTCCTCGCCCTCCCCGTCGTCCTCCGCGCGCAGGGGGCGGGCGATGTCCCCGTGGCGCGGCTCGTCGCGGAACCCGCGGCGATCGTGCTGAAGGCCGGCGAGTCGACGGTCTTCCGCGTGCGGGCCTACGCGGCGGATGGTCGCGAGATCCCGAACCCGTTTGTCCGGGTCACGGCGGGGACGCGCGCGGTGCGCTTCTCGGACACGACGGTCACCGCGACCGCGGCAGGGCGCTTCGAGGCGACCGCGACCGCGCAGGGCGCGGAGGGGCGCCCGGTGACGCTGGCGATCCCGGTCACCGTCACCTGGCCGGCGCTCACCGCCCTGACCGTCTCGGGCCCCGCGGGGACGCTGTACACCGGTCTCACCGTCCCGCTCCGAGCGAAAGGGACGCACGCGGATGGCACGGAGCGCCCGAACCTCCTGACCACGTGGACGAGCGCGAATCCGCGCGTCGCGACGGTGAACCGCTTCGGTGACGTCACCGCCGTCGCGCCCGGCACCACCACCATCGCCGCGACTGCGGAGGGGGCGACGGCGCGCCTCACACTGACCGTCGTCGCCAATCCGATCGCGCGGCTCGAGATCACCGTCGCGGAGTCGCAGGTCCGCACCGGGGACGTCGTGCGCCTCACCGCGCAGGCGAAGCGCGCCAATGGCAGCGTCGTCGCCGATGCCCCGATCACGTGGAGCTACACGTACACGCCCGATGATTCCATCGCCCCGGCCGGGATGCCCGGCGGCGCCGGGATCGTGCAGTTCGGCCGCTTCGCCGGCAACTATCCGGGCCGCTACACGTTGCTCGCCCAGGCCGCGGGTGTGACGGCGCAGACCACGCTGCAGGTGGTGCCGCGCGACGTCCGCCAGCGCATCCAGGTGACGAGCCGCGGGAGCATCACGAACACCCACACCTCCGACCTCTGGCCCTGGACCGGTCGCGACGGACGCGACTATGTGCTCGTCGGGACGTGGGGCGGGGACGGCTACGCGCTCGTGTTCGACATCACCGATATGGACCGGATCGTGAAGACCGACTCGGTGAAGGTCGATGCGCGGACGATCAATGACGTGACCGTCTCGCCCGACGGGCGCTACGGCGTCCTCTCACGCGAAGGCGCCTCGAACCGGCAGAACGGGGTCGTGATCCTCGACCTCGCCGATCCGGCCCACCCGAAGATCGCGAGCACCTTCACGCAGGAGCTCACCGGCGGCGTCCACAACATGTTCGCCACCAACGAGCATCTCTTCGCGGTCTCGGGCGGGGCGAAGTACGTCATCATCGACGTGAAGGACATCTACCAGCCGAAGTATGTGAGCGAGTACCGGCATCCGAACGCGCGGCTGCACGACCTCTGGGTCCGCGACGGCATCGCCTACTCGGCGCAGGGGGGCGTCGGCGTCGTGGTCGTCGACGTCGGGAACGGGAAGTACGGCGGCACCATCGAGCAGCCGAAGCTGATCACGACCTACCCGGTCAACTCCGGCCACGAGATCTATCCGTACGTGCAGCAGCGGACCGGCCGCACCTACCTCTTCATCGGCGACGAGGAGATGAGCCGCCGCGGGCGCACCTGGGAGGGGACGGGCTACTCGCTCTCGGGCCCAGACGGGAAGCCGCCGCGGAACGGGATCGCGCAGACCTCCGGCGGCTACACGCACATCGTGGATTTCACCGACCCGATGCAGCCGATGGCCGTGGGCCGGTATCACCTCGAGGACTACGGCGCGCACGACATCATCGTCGAGGACGACGTCCTCTATCAGGCGTACTATGACGGCGGCGTCCGCGTCGTGGACGTCTCGGGCGAGCTCCTCGGGAACCTCTACGACCAGAACCGCGAGATCGCGGTCTTCAAGCCGTACGACCCGGACGCCTTCACGCCGAACGCGCCCTTCGTGATGAATGCGATGCCCTGGAAGGGGCGAGTCCTCTTCACGGACTTCAACTCCGGGCTCTGGGCGGCGAAGTTGCTTCCGAAGCCGCCGGTGCCCTGACCCGCACCGTCCGACGCCTCTCCCGCCTCTTCCCGACGCACGCGCTATGGACACCCTGATCGCCTACTTCGCCGGCATCCCCTCGAGCCACCGCGCGCTCATCCTCGCGGGCGGCATCGCGCTCTTCTGGCTTTGGGAGACGGCGGAGCCGCTCGTCCGGGGCGAGTACCGGAAGGGGCGGCACGCGTTGGTGAATCTCTTCTTCACCGGCACGACGATCGTCGTGAACTTCGTCCTCGCTTTCCTGCTCCTTCGGGCGTCGGAGTGGGCGGTGGCCCGCGAGGTCGGGGTGCTCTTCCTCTGGTCAGGGCTGCCGGTGGTCGGGCAGCTCGTCGTCGGCCTCCTCGTCCTCGACCTCGTCTCGGCGTGGCTCGCCCACTGGGTGCAGCACAAGACGCCGCTCCTCTGGCGGCTCCACCTCGTGCATCACTCCGATCGGCACGTCGATACCACGACGGCCAACCGGCATCACCCCGGCGAGAGCGTCGTCCGCTTCGGCTTCACGCTCGCGGCAGTGGTGCTCACCGGCGCGCCGATGTGGATGGTCTTCCTGTATCAGTCGTTGAGCGTGGTGCTGAGCCAGTTCAACCACGCGAACATCGCGCTCCCGGCGGCGCTCGATCGGGCGATCAGCTGGATCCTCGTCTCGCCGGATATGCACAAGGTGCACCATCACTACGTGCTGCCGCACACCGACTCCAACTACGGCAACCTCTTCTCGGTGTGGGATCGTCTCTTCGGGACGTTCCGGACGATCGACCGGGCGCAGCTGACGTATGGGATCGACACGCACCTCGGTGACGCCGAGCACGGCACGGTCGGCGCGTTGCTCACCATGCCGCTCCGAAAGGGGACGCGCCGCCTGGTGGATTGATCTGGGGCGCCTGATCGCCCGCGCGGGCGCTCAGGCGCCGAGGCGGTCAGGCGACTAGGCAATCAGGCGCGGTTGGTCGCGCTACTGCGCGATCGCGGCGCCGTCGCGGCGCGGATCCGCGGCACCGATGCGCCGCCCATCCGGCCGCACGAGGATGGCGTGCACGCCACCGAATTGGATGTCAGCGACGCGACTCACGGGCTTGTAGCCCCGCGCGATGAGCGTCGCGTAGACCTCGCTGCCGAACCCCGGCTCCACCTCGACCTCGCGCCGCGTCGGCGATGAGAGGATGCGCGGACCCGCCAGCGCCGTCGCCGGGTCCTCGCCGAAGGCGAGCATCCGGAGCGTCACCTGCGCCACGGCGGGCTGGATGTACTGCGACCCCGCCGCGCCGACCACGAGCCGCACGGCGCGCCCATCGAGCACGAGCGTCGGGGCGATCGTCGAGTTCGTGAACCGGTTCGGGCCGCGCGTCCGCGCGGTGAGGTTCGCCCCCGACGAGTTGAGGAAGAACCCGCTGGTGTAGACGCCGGAGCCGAAGAGCACGCCCACGGTCGTCGTCGCCGAAACCGCGTTCCCTGCAGCGTCGACGACGGCGAGGTGGGAGGTGTTGCTCCCGGCGTAGGTCGCGAGGGGCGCCGCCG
>Ga0078894_10003377_pt1 | contig 12128 bp, 22 predicted proteins | sample LauGreSu1BDMLBSD_2_FD_67506 | JGI IMG/M metagenome (GOLD analysis project Ga0078894, IMG submission 67506) | Freshwater lake microbial communities from Lake Michigan, USA - Su13.BD.MLB.SD (version 4) (version 4) | ecosystem: Environmental > Aquatic > Freshwater > Lake | place: Lake Michigan...
CTACAGGCCCGACAGGCCCGACAGGCACAGCGGCAACGATTACTGTTGGTTCAACTTCAACAAGCCCTGCGGGTGGTGCGGCTAATGTGACTAACTCAGGCACATCATCTGCGGCAATTCTTAACTTTGTTATTCCTACAGGCCCAAGCGGCCCTACAGGCCCTACAGGCGCAACTGGCCCTGTTGGCCCTACTGGTGCTACTGGCCCTGTTGGCCCGACAGGCCCAACTGGCCCAACTGGCCCTACAGGATCAGCCGCAACCATTGCTGTTGGTACAACTACAACTTTGTCAGCGGGAAGCCCTGCAACAGTAACCAACAGCGGCACATCTAGCGCGGCAACATTTAACTTTGGCATCCCTGCGGGTGCTACTGGCCCAACAGGGCCGACTGGCCCGACAGGGCCGACAGGGCCGACAGGGCCGCAAGGCCCACAGGGTATTCAGGGAAATACAGGCCCTACAGGCGCTACAGGCCCAACGGGTGCGACAGGCCCTACAGGCCCTGTTGGCCCTCCGGGTTCTACAAGTTATGACGCAGGCACATTAAACGGCATTACCGCTGTTCAGTTCTTCAATAACATGGGGAATGCGCACAGCACATATACTGATTTTAATAATGTTGGTAATTTTGGTTTTAGATACCTACAAGGTTCAACCAATGGCCCTAACACTGGTGCAACTCAATATTATGGAATGACATTAGGCTTGGGGAATGAATATCCTATAAGTGATTACGCTACCCAATTTTATTGGAATCGAACATCTACTGGCGGCAATCCTTATGTGTCTGTTAGATTTCGTGAAGGAGGAACTTGGGGCGCTTGGGCAAAAATTTATGCAGGCTATGCTGATACAGCGGGTTCAGCAGGGTCAGTTGACTTTGCAAACTTAACAAACAAAGGCGGTGGCACTGGAACTTATACAACTAGTGGCGATTATCGCGCACCAATTTTTTATGACAGCAACAACACAGGTTTTTTTGTTGATCCCGCAAATGGTGGTTTTAATTTACGAGGTGGAACAAGCGACCGAGTAACATTTACAACTAACGACAGCGGTTATAGAGTTAGTAATGCAGAAGGCAATGCAGTTTCTGATGTGCGGCTTGGGGCGGCTTGGGGTTCTCCGGGTGTTTACAGTAGTTCTGATTTATATTTAATGAGTGGCGCTAGTGCTGTTTATTTTAAATTAAATAATGACAATAAAGGATACATGGACACTAGTGCAAATTTGTTTGCATTTGGTTCAATGCGTTCACCAATTTTTTACGACAGCAATAACACAACTTATTATTTAGACCCTGCAAGCACATCAAACTTAAATACTACTGTAAGCCAGTCATTGAGAATTGGAACTGATGCCGCGTGGAAAATTCGCGGTAACAGTGGCAATGTTGAGTTGGCATTTGAATATTCGACTTCTTCAGCCTTATCTGATGCAAACATAAAAGCGTATCTTACGGGTGGAACTTTTGTTGTAAGTGGAGATGTTCGCACACCAATTTTTTACGACAGCAATAACACCGCATATTATGCAGATTTTGCTAGTACATCACGCATAAACACAATTACTTTTGACCAATTGCAGTCAAATTCTTATAACACGCCAAATCAATTGGTAACTGCAAGCGATCAAAACTGGACTTACGGGTGTTTTAACAGTGGTTCTACCTACTTTATGCAGGTCAAGTTTTACGGCACTAATGATGATAGTCGTGGTTTTAGAGTTCTTGATACAAGTAATTCGGTCGTTGTTTGGCGCGTCAATGGTGCGGGTAATTCAATTTCATCTGGCAATGTTACTGCTTATTCAGATGAACGCCTTAAAACCAATTGGCGTGATATGCCAGAAAACTATGTGTATCGTTTGGCGAAAATTAAGGTTGGTATTTATGATCGAATTGATGGCAACAAAATTACACAAGTGGGTGTTGGGGCGCAATCGTTTCAAGGATTATTGCCTCAAGCCATTGATAAATCAGACGATGAAATGGAAACATTGTCTGTAAATTATGGTGGTGCGGCATTGGCTTCATCTGTAGAATTGGCAAAATATGTAGTAGCGTTAGAAGAACGCATTAAACAATTGGAAACAAGGATTTAAAATGACAATTACTTACACATGGGCCGTAACAGGCATGAAGGTCACTACAGTTGGTACTGAATCCGATTATGTAGTTCAAACCTATTGGACAAAAACAGGCACAGATGAAAACGGCAACACTGGTGTTTTTAATGGTGCTACGCCACTTGATCCAAACCCAGATCAAACTGATTTCATACCTTACAACCAATTAACCCAAGAAATTGTTTTAGGTTGGATTCAACCAATAGTTGTTGATGATTATGAAGCCCATGTTGATGGCGTTATTGCGGCCCAAATTGCGGCTAAGATTGACCCCGTGGTTGAACAACCATTGCCTTGGGTAGAACCAACCCCAGAACCAACCCCAACCCCTTAAAAGGATAAGACATGAACGATAAGATAAACATTGGCGAAGTAACTGTTGCTGAATTCAATGTAATTATGAAACAGTTATCAAATGGTCAACTAGGTGAGTGCATTGATTTGTTTATGAAGTTAAGCAAGTTAGGCCAAGAATTTCATGCGGCACAGCAAAGCGGAATTCGCCCACCACCACCATTTGCCAAACAATAATATAAAAGGATAAGACATGAGCCATTTACCCATCTGGTATTTAGGTAGCCTTGATAACGATTCTTGCAACCAAGTGATTGCTGAACTATCTAACATTGAAGTTAACGATGCCAAGATGGGGGCTAAAGGCGAACAAGAAAATAAAGTTACGCGAAATACAAAAGTGCGTTTTGCTGAACCTGATTATTGGTTAGGCCAAGACCTTGAAAAGTTTGCGCTAGAAGCCAATCAGGTTTGCGGATGGAACTACGAAATTACGCAAAAAGAGAATATTCAATTTGCTGAATACGATGTAAACCACCACTACGCATGGCACACAGACACTTTCACTTTGGCAGGCAATCCACTTGATCGCAAAGTGTCAGTGGTCTGTTTGTTAAACGATGGATTCGAAGGCGGTGAATTTGAAGTTCGTTTGTACAACGATTACAAAGCACCATTGGCAAAGGGAACAATGATTGCGTTTCCAAGTATTCTTGAACATAGAGTTTTGCCTGTATTGTCAGGATTACGCTATTCAGCAACAATGTGGTTTAGTGGCCCAAGATTTAGGTAAGGTATGACACTTGCAAGTTCTGGTGAAATGAGTATTGGCGGTACAACTGCAAATCGTTCAATCAATGTTGAACTTGGTTTGTCGGCTACTGCCAATTCATCTTTGAATCAGACGAATTTTCGTTCATTAGCAGGCGTTACTGGTTCTGGCACAACCATCAGCATGAGTAATTTTTGGGGCAAATCTGCCATCACTATTTCTTTGGCATCGTTGGCGGGTGTTTATGGCACTGCGTACCCCGGAGGTACTGCATACGCTGAACTTATCTTTAACAGCAATGGAACTATCCAATATGGCACTAGCGATGGCGGTATTGGCGGTGCGGGTTCTTGGGCAACGCCTACAACCACTGGCATTGGTTCAAGTTATTGGATAAGATTCACACAAACTAGCAGTTATGGCGGAACAACCGAATATGGTTCTGCCCGTGGTGTTTGGAATCAAATATCAAGTTCTTTGTATTTTGGCGTTTCAAGAACGGCAAATGGCGCAGGCGGTCGAGCATACACAGTGCAGATTGCTTCTGATAGTGGCGGTTCTAACATTGTGGCCACTGCAACTGGCATTGAATTAGGCGCTGAAATTATTTTCTAAGAGTAGATTATGGCAACTATCAATGAAACAGAAGCACGGCTAAATTCGCACGAAGAAATCTGCGCGTTTCGCTATGAACAAATCAATGCAAGATTGAAACGCCTTGAAGGTATTTTAATTAAGGCATCGGGCGCTTTATTGTTGATGATGGCAGGCATGGTTTTTACCTTTCTGTCAAAATGAATGCGATGGTTTTTTGCGTTGCTCATTGGTTGGATGTTTTGGGCAAATGCAAAAACCCCGTGCATAGTTACAGATTTTTACGCGCTTAGTTGGATACATGAACCAACACTGCGGCACATGGAATTGTCGCAGTGGTTAACGACAAATGGAAATAACTGTTCATCTGAACAACTAGTGGGAATTTGGAACAACCTTGCCATGTTGGCAGGCGTTGCTGATAGTGCAGAACTACGCGGAAAGATTTTGTTTTATTACGCGAGGGCGGTCGAAAGGGAAAAGAAATGATTACCTTAAATAAATGGTATCCGCTTGTTCAACCCACCTACACTGCTAGGCAAATCGCTTTTGATAAGGCAGTTGAGAAAGTTCAAGAAGATTACAGATATGCAATGGAATGTCTTAAACAAGTTAGAAAAACTCAAGATTTGGAAGTGGAACTCTACAACAAGCGAGGCCAACAAAACGCCATCGAACTTGGATCATTCGAAGATCGCAGAAGATTCCAAATCTTTGTATGAGGGCAATATGGAAAACACAACAAGCACCAAAGAAAAACTAACCCTGTATGTCACATTGATGGTTAGCACGACACTTTGCATTTCTGTTCTGTCAATGGTGTTTGCGTTTATGTTGGGCCTGTGGGCAAAAGAAGTTGATAACGCAGAAATCTTTAAGATGATTTCACCCGCTTTCAGCACATTGATTGGCGGCATGATTGGTTTTCTATCAGGCATCAAACTGATGCAAAACGATGAGGATAAAAAATGATTGGACTTGATGCACTGTTAAATGTTGGCGGCAAATTAATTGACAAATTAATTCCCGACCCAGAAGCCAAAGCCAAAGCGCAACTTGAATTGCAGAAGATGGCGCAAGATGGCGAACTTGCCAAGATGGCCAATGAAACTGAACTGTATAAGACTGAACAAAACAATCTTACAGAACGCGTAAAAGCCGACATGGCTAGTGATTCATGGCTAAGTAAAAATATTCGCCCTATGACCCTTATATTCCTGTTGGTGGCCTATTCTGGGTTTGCTATTGCATCAATCTTTGAATACGAAACCCGCGGTGCTTATGTTGAACTACTAGGCCAATGGGGAATGTTGGTAATGTCGTTTTACTTTGGTGGCCGCACTATGGAAAAAATTGCAGATAAGGTGAAAAAATGAACTTAACACCACACTTCACATTAGAAGAACTGACACACACCGACCACAGAACCTTGGACAACACCCCAAATGAAACTGAACTTGCAAACATTCAAAGATTGGCAGAATTCTTGGAAGAACTCAAAACTGTTCTTGGCGGTAAGCCGATTATGGTTAACAGTGCGTTCAGGTCGAAAGCCGTAAACGATGCCGTAGGCAGTAAAGACACATCACAACATCGCATTGGTTGCGCGGCAGATATTCGCGTTCCATCAATGACCCCTGACCAAGTTGTTAAGGCAGTCATTGCATCTGGTTTGGGCTACCATCAAGTCATAAGAGAATTTGACCGATGGACACATATCAGTATTCCAAATCAAGTTGGTGACACACCTAAAAAACAAGCACTAATTATTGACAAACAAGGTACAAGACCATTTGTTTAAATAGTGCAAGTTTTGTGTAATTCTCTTTTGGCTTTGATGTAAGCAATGTGTGCTTCTTCAGGTGTTTCAAAAGTACCAAGCCAAAATTTCTTGTGGTTAATACAAATACGACTGAACCATTTTTTGTTTTGGTTGCTATAAAACGCGCCAATTAAATTTGCTTTATTTGTTGAATAGGCAACACGCATATTTTGTTGGTTGCCACTTCTTGTTACATCACGCAAATTTTCTATGCTGTTGTCTTTTTTATTGCCATTTATGTGGTCAACAATTTCAGGCATATATCCATTTTTGTATAGATAAATTAAACGATGCAACAAATAATGTTTGCCGTCTAACATACAACCCAAATAGCCATCACCAACTTTAAAACCAACAGGTTTAATTTTAGAAGCACCTTTACGATTCCCTAACCAATAAAGTTGTCCATCTTCATATCTAAAAACCGATTGAATGTAACTTTGTGTAATCATGTTGAATCTCACATGGGCGAATCAAGATAAGTTGTGGCAGATGGTGATTCAATCCACTTTTCCCCCGCTAAAGGTAGCCACAACTAATTTTACACTTCTTTAACAAAGATGCCATCTTTAGTTAGATGGCCTTTGCGGTGTTTGATTTCTTCATAAGCACCTTTGAAGCATTCGACCAAATCTAAATCGGCACAGGCGCAACCCATCACAAGGGTGACAAGAATGTCGCCATAGGCATCGGCCATTTCAGCGCGGTTGCCGTTTTGGATTGCTTCAAACAATTCGTTTAGTTCTTCTTCGGTTTTCATTGCCTGCGCGTATGCGGTGCTGTTCTGCACAATGCCGCGGGCTTCACCCCATTGAATAACTTTCATTTGTACATCTGCATAACTCATATTGTTTCCCTGTTAAATCGTGATTGCATCACTTCTTCTAAGTTGAAGTGGTCTTTAAAACATTCGCTAAAGTAAACTTGTTTTTCACTAAAGCCAACTAGCGTTCTGTCAAACACAAATGCCTTTTTAGGCAACTGCATTTCACCCCGCATATATTTAATGCCTTTGTTGGTGATACGCCAAAGGCCAGAACCTTTTACATCTTTATTATCGTTTGGGTAATTTTCAATCAAAGCCCAATAACGCAAGTTTGTGAAACTTTTTGATCGCATAAATTCGCGTGGTGCTTGCGTTGGTGTATGTGCCCAACCATCTTTATCACCATTGATGAAAAGCCAAACCAAAAATTTTGCATCTGTTTTGGTGATGGAATAGCCGTTGTACTTTCCAAAGCGCTTACAGCATGGGCATTCAGCGCCTTCGCCTTCTAATTTCTTTTGGTAGTCAGAACGCAACTTGTGCAGAATATCTGTTTCAAACAAATCAAACATTTTGTAGTGTCCTATATTGAGGGGTACTAGCGTTTGCGTTCCCCCTGCATCAATCAAAATGGGGCATCTTCATCAATGAACACAGGCGCTTTTTGTTGTGGTGTTGCGCGTGGTTCAAGTGGTGGCTTTGCACTTAACCAACCATCCCAATTAACGGGTATGTGGTCAATCTTCAAACTGATGCCCTGTTGGCCTTTATCCCAAAGCGTACCAATTTTAGAAAAGCGTTTTTTGTTGTTGCCTTGGGCATCTGTGTATTCACCAACCACAGCGATAAGGTCTAATTTATTGGACATGATTTAATCTTTCATTAAGTTTACTAATTTTGGCATCTAGTTCGGCTAAGAACTTCACCACTTCTGTTTCTAGCGTTGCCGCATATTCCGCATCAAATTCAACCCGTTTAACAAACAGTTGCAACCCTTTTGGCAATCGCGGGTCGAACGATACGAAATCACACCATTGGCGGCCAGTGCAGGCCATTTGCCATTGCATCTGCGTTATGTATTTTGTTGGTACTGTTTGAGTTAACAATGTTTCTATTGCCGTACTGGAATTTGGGCATTTGATTTCCAACAAACCAAACAGGCCAACCAAGCCATCAGGCGATGCCCCTGCGTGTTCAATTGTTGGATGTTCAACATACCCTACTTGGTCAACCAATACATCTGTCAAAGATTCATAAGCGGCACGGGCAAAAGGTTCTGTTTCAGTACCCCAAGCCATTGCCGCGTTTGTGTACGATTCTGCAACTGTGCCTGTCATTCGTTCGCAAATAAGTTGGGCCATGTAGTTATCGCGTGATGCTGAATAACCGCTTTTGGTTTTGGCAATTACATCCGCAACGCGGGATGCCGTAACATTTCCCAAGCGGGCGGCAAACCATTCTGGTGTTCCCTGTTCAATCATAATTTGGCCTTTGCTATATCTTTGGCGTTAATAACTTTTGTCTGCCAATTAGCATTGCCATTGCAAGCGGCATAGGCGGCTTTGTAGGCGGCCTTTAAACCTTCTTGGTCTGTTGATGCTTCAATGGCCGCTAAATGGTCTGCAAGGGCGTTTTCATCTACACCTTTGGTTGCCGCGGTAGCCATCTGGCCATCATCATCTTCTGGTGCAATGCCGCAGGCGGCCATCAGCGAACCCCTGCGGGCATAGGTCAGGGCAGACATATAAGCAGGCGGGTCATTTTTGGTTACAGGGAAATGCAACACACCGCAATCTAATGTTTCGCCTGATTCGTGGATAAAGATGGTTTCCACCATTACGCCACCAACGCATTCACGGGTTTTCTGAACCAATGCAATGCCGTTTGCATTTAGGGCATCTACAACCGCTTCAACACACGCGGCAAGGTCTGCGTACTTGTTTTTGAAATGCGGGTTATAGGCGTTCTTTAAAGCAGGCGCAAACGCCTTTTGTGCTTTAACCAATGCTGTTGATATTTGCTTCATTCTGAACTTTCTAAATAGTTGGTCAATCGTTTGATTCGGTCTGTATGGTAATCAGACATTCGTTTTGCGTATTCCATGCCGCTTTGGGCTTCTAAGAATCTGCGCTTGGCTTCTTCAAGTTCTTTGGCCGCAAGTTCTTTGGGTGATGGCATTTGCCACAGGGATTGGAAGCGTTCAATAAAGTTCATGCTTACCCCCGCCATGCTAAGAGAACACCCCAACCACCAAAGATGATGATTGCCAAAGCGCATTCGATTATTGTGATGATGATTTTTTGTTTCATGTTTTATCTTTAGATGTTAAGAAATGTGTTATCGCGTACAGATTCGTAAATGTCGTTCAAAGCGCGGTATTCGCCATAGGCAACAACGCGGTCAAAATCGGTTTGATCTTTAATTTGGTTTGTGCCATTGTCAGAAACAAAACCCCAAATTTGTTCCATCTTTGCAATTTGGTTTTGCAGTTCGTTTAGTAAATTTTCTTTGCTGAAGCGAATCATGTTTTATCCTTTGAGGGGGATTAAGCCCCCGTTTGATTTAGTTAAAAGAAAAATGCAAGCGTTCGCATTGTTGTTCGTATGCAACCGCTTCTGCGGCATCGCAATCGGATACATATTCATCCCATTGCGCTTTTTCTTCTTTGGTCAAATAAGTTAACCAAACTTGATAACCTTTTTCAACATCATCAAAAGAAAAAGTTTCAAAGCATTCACCTTCATCGTTAACGATGCAGAAATTACCAAAGTAACTATTGGGTTGGGGTCTTTCAACATAGTTGAAACTAAAAGATGGTGCGTTCATTTGATTTACCTTTCTAAAAGACCCTAGAAGTTAGGGCATGGGTGAATTATAAGCCAACTAATACACGGGTCAACAACTTTTTTATAAGTATTTTCCCTAGTGTGTGTTTTATGCAAATTTCTTGATAAACGCGTTTAACTTGCGAACCTGACCAACTGCCCATTTGTATTGTTCTTCACCATTTTCGCCCTTGTAATCTTCATTGTTTAGGTGGCCATCTTCATGGAAGCAACTAAGAACATATTTGGCTTCATGCACAATTTCAGCATTGGTGTAATCGGTAACTTGCTTATTGTCGTCACGGGCAATTTGCTGAAGGGTATTAGCCAGTTCATCAATTGCCATTGCTGATTTAAGAATTGCGGTCATTTGCTTTGCCTTTCTTTAAGACCCCAAGAAGTTCGGGGCATGGTGTAATTATAAGCCAACTTATATTAAGGTCAACACTTTTTTTAAATTATTTTCTAAGTATTTTCCCTAATGGGGCTTGCGCCCCGTTTTTATTTTTTGCTGTCGCCCCATCCAGTTTCTTGCAATACGCGAAGGTCAGGGGTAAGGCGTACACGATTGCCAAGTTCATCCCAACCCCAAGCGATTGCATCTGTAACAACTCTGATTTGGCGAACTTGATTTGTTCTGAACAATGGGTGGCTAGTTGGAACACAGGCGGCCAAATTAGTAAGTGAATTAATTTTGGCAGTAGCCAAAAAATCCATCATCACCATGTTTTGTTTAGCAGTAAGTTTTGTGTATTTAGACATTTGATTTCTTTCTATAAGACCCTGTGCGATTTGCTAGGGCATGGGTGAATTATAAGGTAACTTATAACTAGGTCAACACTTTTTTTAAATTATTTTCTAGGTAGTTTCCCTAACGGGGGCTTTCGCCCCCTTTCCTATCAAACTGCCTGCAACTTTCTCCATGCTTGGCTACCAATCCAAGTTTTGTAAGTTTTGCCGTTCTTGTCAAACTTGAAGTAAACCCGTGCGCCTTCAACTGATGTGCAAGTGCAGATGTTGCCTTGGGCATCAATCTTTTGATCGCGGGGCATGATGAATTCTGCGGCAGGCTTTTTTTCAACTTTCACCAATTCTTTGCCGTGGAATTCGTTAGCAATTTCAACCATGCTGTTGGCGAAATCTTTGCCCATTTGGGCGCTTCTACGCAAATCCCATTCGATAGATTCAAGGGCTTGTTTTTGCTCATAAGATGTTGCATCAGCAAAATTCACAACTTCTTTGCCATCAAGTGAATTTCTACGATTTTTGTTCAAAACGATTGTTGTTGGCTTGAAATCACCAGAAGCGATGCGGTCTGCCTTAATAATCATGTTAGTGGCTTCTTCACGAACTTGGGCAACTAATTTATCTGTATGTTCGCGGCTAATTTGCATTGGCACAAAGTTTTTGCCAGAACAAACACCTTGAAACCAACCGCATTCCACTGTGTAACCATGCTTGGCCATTCTGCCGTTAACGATTGCTTGTTCACGGCCACAGCACTGGCAGATTCCGCGGGTTTGAATTTGAACTGTTTGCATTTTGTTTCCTTTTTAAAAGACCCCTTTGTTTGGGGCATGGATGAATTATAAGCCAACTTATATCCAATGCAAGCACTTTTTAAAAATATTTTCTAAGTAGTTTCCCTAGTGTTGTAAATGTATTAGTTGGCTTATAATGAGGTATGACTAAATCAGAATTGTTAACAAAGGTACACAATCAAACCGAATTGGCAGAATTGCTTGGCATTTCCCAATCGGCCATCAGCCAATGGAAAGAAATTCCCGCGGCAAGGTTGTGGCAGTTAAAGTTGTTAAAACCCGAATGGTTCAAATGAATAAGATAAAAAACTATTTGCACTACAAAGCAATGATGATGGAACACCTTGCGTTTGCGGTAGAGAACCAATCAATACAAGATTCCCTGTATCACTTGTTTTGTTATCACAAGGTCAAAGATTTTGCACAGAGTTACTATTTTTCAATGACCCATGAAGAACGCAAAGATTTGCACACATTGATGATTCTTTGATACAATTTTTTGAAACACGGCTAGGTTGGGAGTTGCTACCCAACCGAAAAGGATTCCCACTTTTTCCCTGCCGCAGTTTCTTTTAAGTGGTTTTTGTAAGTGGAAAAAAATGCACTATTACCAGTTCAATATTGGTGACTATCAAAGTCACACATCACACCTTTCCGAAATGGAAGATTTGGCCTATAGGCGGTTGCTTGATTGGTACTATCTTCACGAACAACCAATTCCAATTGAAGTAACAGAAATAGCAAGACAGATTCGTATGCGTTCGCATAGCGATAGCATTACAATCGTACTGCAAGAGTATTTCGAACGAACTGCGGATGGTTGGGTTCATCATCGCGCAAACAAAGAAATAGCCAAAACTGGCGAAAAAAGTGAAAAGGCTAGTGCGTCTGCAAAAGCAAGATGGAACAAAAAGGATGCGAACGCATTGCCAACGCAATCCGATAGCAATGCTACACATAACACAAGACACATTACACAAGACACATTACCCAATTCTGTATCTAAAGATACAGGCGTTAAAACGCCACTTTCTACAGATGAAATTATTTTTGGTTATGGCGTACCTTTGTTGACCAATGCGGGAACTGCTGAAAAAAATGCAAGGTCATTTCTTGGTAGCCTGCGAAAAGTTCATGGTGACGAAGCCTTGGTAAACACACTACGCGATTGCATTAAAGCCAAACCTATTCAACCTTTGGAATGGTTGGCTAAAGCATTGCCCCCTGATGGCATAAAGAAAAACCCCGCAGATATTATTTTTACAACTGTGCCTGCTTCAAAGTTACCTGACCCTGCATTAGAAAAGATTAAGGCAGATGAAAAAATAACGCGACCACCAACGCTTGAAGAATTGGCAAAAATGGCCGCAATAAGGGCCAAAGTA
>Ga0078894_10003381_pt1 | contig 12120 bp, 14 predicted proteins | sample LauGreSu1BDMLBSD_2_FD_67506 | JGI IMG/M metagenome (GOLD analysis project Ga0078894, IMG submission 67506) | Freshwater lake microbial communities from Lake Michigan, USA - Su13.BD.MLB.SD (version 4) (version 4) | ecosystem: Environmental > Aquatic > Freshwater > Lake | place: Lake Michigan...
ATATAAGCTATACACATTTTTTTAAAAAACAATCTTTTATTATTATAATAAAAATACCATGAAAGAGTCAATTAAAAAACTTTTTAACGATCTTCAGTTATTATTTGCTAATAACCCCAATAAAGAAATGCACTTGTCCGCAAAAATTACCTTTTTGTTTTCTTTATTCAGAGATAGCGAATCATCAAAAAAAATGTTTATCAACACTTTTAAAAATTTCCCAGATATATTTCCATACGCAATATCTTATATGGAAAACCCAAACTGCACATGCAAAGAAAATATAAGAGCTTTTATACAAAAAGAAATAGCTGTTGGAGTAGAAATATTTCTAAACTTGTTAGAAAATGAAGAGGATCAAAAAATTTTAGAAATTCTTAATCGAGCATGTCAATCTATTATAGAAAAATTAACAGATAGTGAATTCAAATTGTACGGGAAAGTTATTAGTATAAAAAATTCACCAGAAGCTTATTTAAATATTATAAAAAAATACAATGAGGATCCAAGATATTATTATAAGGGAATTCAAATCTTTAAAACACAAGACGAAAAAAATTTAGATCTTTATTTTTATTAAGGATAGCACGGGGGATTACATGATTTGGAGCATAACCAACCTTGGATACATGGAACACCACCTGTGCATTGAACTGTATATTGACCGCAATTAGGTTGGGCGCTGCTTTCGTAAGTAGCGGACGAAATAAACGAGCCCCTACACGTTGCATTTAACGCCTGCGTTGTAGCACTAGTATAATGCCAAGTATTATTTAGTCCTCCTTGACATGTATTGCTATAACCTGGACAGCACCCATTTGAATCTATATAATTCTGAGTACAGGAGGAGCCTGGACAAGTGTCTGAACACTGTTTGCAGTCCGTGCTCTTGGGATCTTTGATGTAATCAGGTCCCATAGAGCCATTAACTGTGTGAGTATTTTCTTTATATTCATAGTCCCCGACGTAGACATCCACGGGAGCACCGGTCTCGGGATTGATCGTGGTGACGGCAGGACAATTCGGATGTCCAAGGCGCTTTCTTTTATAATATTTAGTTTCAACGCATGTCTCGGCAGGCGATATGCAATTCGTTATTATAGAATTTTGTTCTGCGCAATAAGTACTAGCTGGAGCACACGGACCATCACCACTTCCGTTGGGGTCGGAGTAAGTGGTGCGATAATGCTGCCAATTGCCCCAATAGCATATCTTTTCCCATTGACAAGTCCAGCTATTCCAAGACCAATAACCTGAATTGTCTGGTGGAGGAGGCTGAGGACAAGGAGTAGCCGTAGGTTTAGAAGTAGCCGTAGGTTTAGGAGTAGCCGTAGGTTTAGGAGTAGCCGTAGGTTTAGCAGTAGCCGTAGGTTTAGGCGTAGCTGTAGGCGGCGGAGTTGGTGTCGGAGGCGGAGTCGCTGTAGGATCAGGAGTAGCTGTAGGTTTAGCAGTAGCCGTAGGTTTAGGCGTAGCTGTAGGCGGCGGAGTTGGTGTCGGAGGCGGAGTCGCTGTAGGATCAGGAGTCGCTGTAGGATTAGGAGTCGCTGTAGGATCAGGAGTCGCTGTAGGATTAGGAGTCGCTGTAGGATCAGGAGTCGCTGTAGGATTAGGAGTCGCTGTAGGATTAGGAGTCGCTGTAGGATTAGGAGTCGCCGTAGGACATGTTGGACAAGTTGGCGTAGGGGTTGGCTCTGGCGTAGGGGTTGGTTCTGGCGTAGGGGTCGGTTCTGGCGTAGCTGTTGGTTCTGGCGTAGCTGTTGGCTCTGGCGTAGCTGTTGGTTCTGGCGTAGCTGTTGGTTCTGGCGTAGCTGTTGGTTCTGGCGTAGCTGTTGGTTCTGGCGTGGGGGTTGGCTCTGGCGTGGGGGTTGGTTCTGGCGTAGCTGTTGGTTCTGGCGTGGGGGTTGGTTCTGGCGTAGCTGTTGGTTCTGGCGTAGTAGTACGAGTAGGCTGCAAGAAAAAAGTAGGAGTAGGAGTAGGCTCTGGTGTAGGGGTCGGTTCCGGTGTGGGGGTCGGTTCCGGTGTAGGCAAACAGCAATTGCACGTAAGTTTACCATCAGTTATTATAACTTTATCATTACTAAGATAAATCGGAAACCTTCTCATAATTTAATTACATTAATATACATCTCAAACCTTAAATAGTTACCACATAAATAACAGGAAAGCTATAATTCGCAGCAAGTGTTAAATAATAAACAAAATAAATATCATTTTCTGATCCAACATTTGAAATTGTTTTTTTCGCAAAAGAGTTCGTTATATTAAATGCGGTAGAAGAATCAATTACTCTTGTTAATTCTCCATACGCAGATGGATAAGCTATAATTATCCTTTTTGTATCAGTTTGAACTTGAATACCAAAAACAGATCCATCAATTAAATTATTATTACCAACCAAAGAAGTCAAATCTGCCGCAACTGATGGAATATTATTTTGATTATCTGCAACATAGTACAAATTTCTTCTCGGATATAAATTTACAGTATTAGACCCAAGATTGTACGCTGTTTCCTCCCACCCTTTTTCTATAAAAACCTCACTCCACGCATCCGGAGCATTTCCCGTTCCGGTAAATATACTAGAAAAATCCGCGCTATCTCTAGAAGCCAAAGGGTCAAGCCAAACCATTTTCTGCGCACTTTCAGCAGCCGCCCACTCCGAAAAAGAAACGTACTCTAGGTTATTTTTTCTTGGCTTAAGTTGGAAAAATTTATTCTCAGATAATACATATACTATCATGCCTAATTTTCTTCTACCAGAAGATAAGCCATCGGCATTCATTATTTGACCACAAGGTATATCATACATGTATTGCAAAGTAGGCAGTTCTATAAATCCACCTATTCCCAAATGAGAAAAATGAGTTCCATTTAGATAATTTTTAGGCCCTATTTGAGAACCTATCATAAAACTCCCTGGCTGAATTGGCAAAACTTGAGGCATAAGATTAATTAATGAATTTATGTAGTTTAGTTGAAGTAGTTACATTTTCAGTCTGGGGACCCCAAGCTTGATATAACTTATATATTACTCCATCAATATAAAAATAGCCTTGTAAATTTTCAAATCTTCCATTTTCAGGAATCACCGAAACAACAATATTATCATCTGTTACTTCTAATAAACTACCATAAGCAGCAGGTATTAAGAAAAATGCCAAAATATTATTAGAGGTTTGTCCAGGCTTTTGAAGCCATGTTAAATCGTATATTATATCTTTATTTTCATTAGAAAAGGGGTTATAATAATACGGGGTAATTCTATCTAAAGAGCTGATTCTTCGATTAATATATTGCGTAAAAGACTCTGTCTGGGTACCGCTTCCGCTATTGTATCTAAACGTAGTTGAATCGTATGTGTGAAATACAAAATCATCTTCCGCACCTTCTCTACTTATAGCAGCATAAAATATATAGAAAGGAGTAGGAGGTGGTGGATTCGTTGGGGCAGGGGTTGGCAAAGGAGTCGGTCCAGGAGTAGGAGGGGGAGTTAAAGTTGGACAAATTCCACCAGGACAAGGAGTCACAGTTGGACCCGGAGTAGGAGTAGGTTGACAATCCGGCGTTTGAGTTATTTTTTCTGCAACATTTAATTTACCTTTAAAATAAGTAGAAAAACAATTTCCCGAAACAATTTTTATTTCATAACTATAAGATCCACAAGGCATTTGCATTTTCGATCCGTCCACTTTTTTCAAAACTAATTCTGCGCCGATAATTGATTCTTCGGCATCAATAATCAAGTCTCTAATCTCAACAGTATTATATTGAGTAGACCAAGACAAAATCTCTGTGCAGTTTTTTTTATTTTTTACATTAACAATAACATCTCTACCGTTAAGATTTAAATAGTTTCCATTTTCATCCTTTGGATACAGGATAATAGGACCGTAATCCTCTCCTTTATAAGCTAATGGTAAATCGTATTTAACTGGAGTCATTTTTTATTTCAAAATAAATATTTTAAGTAGTTTACACTATTAAAAACCATGTGATTAAATAATAAAAGAAAAAGCCCCGATAAACGGGGCTTAGTCTTAATTTATTTTTTAATTGTTTATTAAACAATGATACCTGCAACCGCTTTTGAATCAAGAGCAACGCGCCCCTCTTCAAGTCCGCCGTAAAAGCCGACTTTACCAGAACGAGCCAAAAATTGGTCGTCAGGACGGAGATTAAAGCTTCCGCCAGTTTCAGCATTAACAGCCAAAGTACGGATAAATGATCTACGTGAACGATCAATTCCAATAAGAATTTCATCATTACCGGCGAAAGGAGTACTTCCAGAAGGTGTACCATCTGGCTTTTTAAAGTCTTTTGTCCCAGAAATTTCATCGAAAAGAACATTGTACTTACGACCAACGCCAAGCTCAAGAAGCTCATGCAATGTAACACCCCAAATGTCTGTCATGCCAGCGGCATTGAAAATGCGCTCGCGCACTGAATCAGTGAGAGGGATGCCGGTAGTATTTGTACTAATGCCTTGCTTACTATTCACGGGATTATATGCAAATCCGCGAATTTGCTCCATGATTTCAGGAGAAACATAAAGATCTGTTAAGCCTCTTCCTTCATTACCGACAGGAGTAGTACCATTATAAGCAGAATTTAATCTCTTAAGAAGGGTAATAGCCTTATTAATATCTTCGACTTGGAAAGTTCCAGCGGTTTGGGCTCTAAAAACGTGATTTACCCCTTTTGTCTGGGCATCAGCAAGCATTTTAAGAACAACATACCAAGCGTTTCTTTCTTGCTTGATAAGAACATCGTTAGAAAGTCTTTCAAGACCTCTAGCAACAACGTCCAAACGGCACTTGCGAACATAACGCTTATCGAAACTAATAGCTGAATCAAGAGGATAAGTTGAAACCTTGATCTCTTGGAAGCTTCCAATCTGTTGAGTAGGAAGACCTCCAGCAACTGTTTGCTGCCAAACAGCAAAAGTACCCTCTGGCTCACCATAATAAAGGTCAACTGGAATAGATGGAGAATCATCTTCATCATAACTCATGTCCTCATAGAAAGCTGCAGCAGTACCAGCCTGCAAAAGCACTTCTTGAATAACTGGAGCAATAAAAGCTGCGAAAGCGTCCTGAGCTTCAAGAGCCTGAACCTTATTGCTTGAACCCATAGCTTTTACGAGTTCAATCTGCTCTGGTGTTTTTTCAAATTTGATTTTCATATTTTTATTATATTTTTCTAAATTTTATTTTTTATATTAAAGCTTGATGTCAATTAACACAAAGCCATTTTGATCCTTCGGACCAAGAGCCTTAGCAACCATTGTATTAGCAGTATTATCAACTCTAAGCTCGCCGTTAGTATTCACGGCAAGACCGCTGCCAAAAGCTGGAGTTCCAACGACGCCGCTGTAAAGGAACAAGCCGCGCTTAACGACAGGAACAGCTTCACCGCTAATAACAAGATCGCGCTCAGCAGCCTTGCGGGGTTCAAATTTTAATGGATAACCATTCTCATCTACGCTTCTAACGTCTTTAAGTGTCATTCCAAGAACGCTTGTTGCAAGAGTTCCAGAAGCGGCAGGAGCCACTCTACTTGAAACGTTGAATCTTGAGGACACAGTTCCGTCGATGAAACTGTCATTTCCGAATGCGGACGGAGCAGAAAGATCAAATCCGCTACCAACAGCGGTAACGAAAGTGCCCTTATTGCCTTCACCCTGGAGAGCAAAAAGGTTGATAACCTCATGCTCATCATAATCTCTAAAAGGTCTAATTGTAGCCATATTTTTATTTATTTAATTTGTTAAGTTTTTTGTTTATTGTTATTTATTTTCTACTTTGATAGTGTTACTGTTGAAAGCTTTAGCAAATTTCTGCCTAAGCGAATCCTCGGCAACTGCACCATTTGGAAGAGCAACTTCTTCAGCTTCAACTTTTTCAAGTATATTAGCCACTTCTTGCTCTTTGTTTTCTTGCTCTGAAGCAACTGCCTCAGTAGATTCTTTTTCTGATTCAGAAGCTTGGCTTTTTTCTTTCATTTTTTCTTCTTCAGCCATTTTCTTCTCCGTCATCATTTTTTTGTTTTTACCTTTAGCAAAAACATTAAAAGCTTTATACCATTTTTCAAAAGCTTCTTGGTCTAAATTTTTAATTTGTTCACCGATAACTTCACGCTCTTCATCATCTAAGGCGAATTCTTCATCAAGAGTTGTCATTCTATTTTGGAATGATTCTTCTTTTTCGCGAGCTTCAGCTTCAACTCTAATTTTTTCAAGTTCAGCTTTTAATTGTTCGCCAGTCTGCTTTAGCTCTTCAAGCTGAGCTTCAAGTTCGGCTTTTGTTTTCTCTGCTTCAGCAACAAGCTTGTCTTTAGCTTCTTGAGCTTCAGCAAATTTTTCTCCAGCTTTTTTAATTTCCTCTTCAAACAAAGCGCGAATATCAGTAGCGCAGATTTGTTTTAAAGAGTCATCAGTTAAATCTTGGATTGACTTTATAAGCATTTTATTATTTTCCTTTTTATTTATTTCTTTTTCAAAAGAGTTAGAAGCAGCAGCTAAGTTATCAGTGTCTAATTTATTTGAAATTATATTTGTTTCTACAAGTTTTTCTTCTAATTGGGAACTTTCTAATTCTTGTTTTATAGAATATGAACCTTCTTCCGAATCTTCATTTTCCCCTTCCGAATCTTCATTTTCCTCTTCCGAATCTTCATTTTCTTTTTCTAGATCGTCCGATCCGAAAACTTTAACACCCTTCACATCGGCAGCAGGATTATTTGTAAATCCAATACCTAACGGTAAAACTTCACCTATTAAATTAATATAAAGAGGCTGACCATCGTCGTCAATACCTTTTCCACCAAAATGCATTAGTTTATTTTTTATTTCAGAAATTGCAGAGTCATCAGAAATAATAGAAGCCTCTGATAAATTTATAGAACCTTTTGCGATATTAAAGTTTTTAAAACCCATCTCCCAGCTAGTTGAAATACTTAAATAAGACCCAGAAGAAGGATCAGAAGATGCTTCTAATTTTTCAGCAAACTCCTCATTAACGACCCTCCAAACAAATCCACTTAAGACTACATTAAATGCATCCTTTTTATCCTTTACTTCTTCTAAGGTTAATGGTTTATCGGTTCCATATTCGCTAAATCCATAACCAGTAATCAATCCAGCAACATTTTTTCTTTTGTGCTCGATATTCATTGGTTTAAATTTGAAATTCTCAACAGATGACAAAGCAACATCAGTAGAAATGACTTGACCATTTTTATTTGCTCTATTTACAACAAAAGCATTAAAAGCAACGCCAATTAAATCATAGTTTTTTTCTAAATCAATTGATGAATCCAAAAAAGGCTTTAATGAATCTATGCCGGCTTTTGCAACAGTAAGATCCTTCTCTTCGGGTAAAAAAATCTTAACAGGTTCAGATGCGAAAATAGTTTGAAAAGGGAATTCTATTTTTGCCGATGGTCTATATTCTTCCGCAATAAGGTCACTCACCCAGATATAAGAATTTTCAAATTTTGGCATGATAAAAAATAAATTATTTTTATTGTAATTAAAATTTACACAATTATATAAAAAATGTCACAAATAATTTTATATATTAAGCACAGGATTCTACTAGTACAGCTTCTGCTTCTCGCCTCTCGATTAACCCATCTAAGTTTTTACCGCGCCATATTCTTTTCATATGACGTAATTCATCAGCTATTTTTTTATAATCTTTTTTAGGAACGAGAACTTTTATGTTTCTCATTTCTAATCTTTTCTCGCCAACCAAATTAGTTCCCCTATTAAAAACTAAAGAAACAATCGCGCCATAAGCATCAGGGCACAACTCAGACAATCCAGGAAATGTTTTTTCTGCTAGTTTTGTAAACTTAGTCCAAGTAAGCGATTCGAAAATTTTTAAGGCTTTTTCCCAGCTAACACTAATGCCTGCACCTCTTAATTTTTTTGTATATTCTCTGCCTTTTTCAGAAGTTTTACCTACCGCGCCCCTTATTAGTTCAATTTCTTCTTTTTTTAGAAAATTAAAAATATTAGCTAATTCATTTTCCGAGTAATAAGCACAGTCTATTCCAATTCCAATAGTTGGACCAGATGCTCCGCCAGGCCAGGTGAACTTAGAAAGATATTTTTCATAATAATTTTCTCCGCCGCCAACCTCGTATTTTAATAACAAATCTAGAGTTTTCTGCGACGGTTTAGACGAGTTCATAATCATCTTCCTTTGCGTTAGTTTGAATAACAGTTACCGAATTAATTGCCTCATTTGCGCTTTCTATAGCCGCCTTTGAACTACTTCCATATTTGAGATCTACGGCAGCTTGAGCGCCCACATAAGAGGCAATAATAATTGCTAAAATTTCAATGGTCTTTGAAAATATAGTAACAAAGCCGCTTATGAATTCTGGTTTCTGTGGAATAAAAAACATAATACCCAAACTAGCAAAATAAAAAAACGCAAGGATTAAAACCGAAGTAAAAACAATATAAAATTTACTTGAAGCCATATGATTAATGGCTCGCATTTTTTCGATATCTTCAATAGGGGTATTAGGCGGAGCCATGTGTCCGCTTAAATAAGAAACCAACGAAATTGCTGTATTTTTAATAGCTTGTATCATAATATATATTATTACGTACTATTATTTTTTTTCTATAGAAACTATTGCTACATATCCAGATAGCATTTTAGCTTCATTTTCTAATTCTTTATATAACTCATCTGAAAGTCTTCCATCAGTATCATTAAAATCAATTCCTAATATAGCAATAAAGTCTCCCTCCAAACAGATAATAGGAAACATATAAGATCTATGAACGCCTCTATGAAGCCAAAAATCTTTAAATGCATTTTCATGAGCGCCGTCTGTTTCTACAATTACTCCAGATTGCGTATCATTCATTTCTGTTAGCACTTTACTAAAAAAAGATATTGGAAGATTTTGTAGTTTCATTAAATCGGTAGACACGCCAGGCTTGGTAGATTCAAAAGTCGCTGATAACTTTTTCATACTTTTATTCCCTGGGTAAAAATTACCACCATTATGAAACTGAGCTATCCAAACCCTATCTAAGTGATACCTAGACTGCAAGTGATTTAAGGTAGAATTAATTTTTTGTTGAACGCTTATAGTAATATTAAAATCATCGCGTCTTCTTGTTTTATCTCTCTCTTTTCTTGAATTTAATAAATGCTTAAAATAAAGTAAAACTATTGGACCAACTATACCAGTTAAGAAAGCTACTAGTACCGGAACTGTTTCTGAATTAACGAATGAAAAAGCAAGCATACTGATATATTATAAAGATGTATTTTTATTTTATATTAAATACATTTTATATTTAAAAAATAGACCCAATTATAAAACCAAAAATAAAGCCTGCGCCGAACAAGCACTGAGCCGGATACTTACTTGTTAAATTATTTATTTTTTCGACTACTAAATCCATTTTTGTTTTCATATTTAAAGTATTCCTTTTATTCTTAAGTAAGTAGCGCCACCTATTGCTAATAGCAAAACTACAATTATTATATTTCTTTGAAGAATGGCTAGATCTTTTTCAACGAGTTTTTTCTGCATGATATTCAAGTCTTTTATCATCTTATCGTTATACTCCATTTGCCTAATAAGCTCTTGGTCCACTTGATCTCTAACTGTTGTTAAATTTTCAAAGTCTTTTTTAATTTGAGCAAAGGTTTCTTTATCTTTCAAAAGCTCCTCATATTCTTTAGAGCTAACAACAACAACAGTATCGCTTTTATATTTTTCGGGTATAATCAAAACTCTTTGCTTGTTAATATACTCCGGAGAGTTTTTACTTTGAGAAGAAAGGACCGGAATAGTTTTTTTGTAAACTGGTGGAATTTCAACTCTTTTTTTCGGAGGTTTTACTAATCTAATTGTTTCTGTAGAATATTTATCAGCTAAGTCTATTCTAGCTTGATCAAGTGAGTCTTTGGTAGCATAAACAGTTCTGGATAAAGCCTGCGACTGTTTTTCGGTATAAACCGTACAAGCTGGCAAGAATAAAAACAATAAAAAATATATTAAATATTTATTCATAATTCTATTTATGAACAGCTTTGCGCTTCAATCCAGAACATGCTTCCGTCTTGAGCTGCCAATAACCATGTTCCGGCTGATGGGGGAGCAGGAAAAGGAAGCGTATTTAAAAAACCGCTTGGGTTGCTTCTTGGATAAAAAGAAGAAGTATCAATTCCGGTTATAAAACCGCTTGGATTTGATGCCAAATAATACTGGCTTCCGCCTCCGCCGGTGCTATCTTCGGTCCAGCCATCAGAAGATCCTGCTAAACTTAAATCTGTCAAAACATAATACTTACTTTCCTGCTTAACATAAACCTTAGTCGCTCTTTCTTTTAATTGATTAGCTTTTAAAGGATAAAGAGCATATAGATCTGCTAAAGAATTTACGGCGCTTCTAGTACCTCCTCTGACAAAATCACTATCGACGGCAGCATAGTTAGGATTATTGTGTTCTAAAATAGCTGGAAAAGTTAATGCCATAATTTATTTATTAATCCTTTCTTATGAAAAATCTAACTTATTGTTTGTAAATGCGCCGGGATCTACGCTCTTATAAACCGCATATTCTACAGCTGATGTATTAGCATTATTACCAGCTAAATTAGCTAATTTAACAAACGCATCACGAACAGGTTGAGCACCGTCCTGTATAACTCCAGCTAAAGAACCGGCAGAAGATTTATATACATAATATGTAAAATGATTTAACGAAGGGGCGGTAACGGGATTTATTATTCGAGCCCTGCCATCTTGTAAAACCATTCCGCTCGCCGCATCTATATTGGATATAGTAATAGACGTAGCAGTGCTAAAAACAATTCCACATTTATGATAAAAATTAATTGTTTTTTCTCCAAGATTTGTTTGTAGATTAGTAGAAGGAAGAGGAGTTAAGCCCAAGTTGTATTCATTGAATTCGTCTACAACTACTATTCTAAAACTTAGTTGATCTGCATTTCTATCTTCTGTAGTTAAAACGCTATATGATATAGACCCAAACGATTGAGTAAAAGCAGTACCAAGATTATTATCGCTTATTGCAATAGAGGAACCAACTATAGCCCATGGATTATTATTTATTTTCTTCTCAAATCTATAAGATCTAAGTCTCACATAATTACTATTTTTAGTAATCGTTATATTAGATCCAGAAGCTGGCTCGTACACGGTCGCAGCATCCCCTCTATATCTTTTGTCTTCTCCAATACTTGTGTTAGACATTGTAGGGGCTTGATAGGAAGAAGGAGTCAAAGTACAAAGTAAAACACTTTTGCCTCCCAGGCTATCTTCTACCGTAAATCTATAATAAATAGGAGTTAGACTGTATCTAGTATGAGATATATTATCGGTTTGGTTTATATTGTCAGAATTACCTATAAAGCCAGTAGTTTTATTTAATAAAGGAGTAGACCAATCCGCATCCGAATATATATCAGGATTACTTTTATTTGCTTTTTCTATTTTTGCTAAAGCCGGACTTGCCCCATTTGTATTAATTGTATAACTGAATGTTGAAGTAAGAATTTTTGAACCGGAAAAACCAAAAGGTATAATATCGGGAGTGAATGATAAAGTTGGAGGTTTTGCATTAAAACATGCATCTATTATGACATCATTCGCAGTTTTTCCTATCGCTACAATTGTATTTCCGTCTACATACTTTCCAAAAGTTTTTCCATTTGGCAAAGACACAGTTATATTCTGAGTAAATGTTGCGCCGCCAGGACCGCCACCTCCGCCAGGAAGCCAATCGGCATCATAATCATCGCCTGTTAATTTAGTAAGAACCTCTCCAGGTTCTCCACCCGGAGGCAATGCTCCTGGAGTTTTCTCTATTGGCTCAAAATAAGAAGAGTCTATTGTTTCAAAATAAGACATTTTTTTATTAATTTTGTACCGTGCAAGAGCACCAGAACGAGCCCACACCGCTAGATATAGCTCTAACATGGCTTACTGGAGCCGATAATGTTAATCCACTATTATAACCTACTTTATTTCCAGTGGATCTAGTTAAATCGATCCATCCATTTTCAAAAAATGGGCTAGGAGCCTGAAGTATAATTCCGCCATTTCCGCTTAAAAAAAATTC
>Ga0078894_10003383_pt1 | contig 12118 bp, 17 predicted proteins | sample LauGreSu1BDMLBSD_2_FD_67506 | JGI IMG/M metagenome (GOLD analysis project Ga0078894, IMG submission 67506) | Freshwater lake microbial communities from Lake Michigan, USA - Su13.BD.MLB.SD (version 4) (version 4) | ecosystem: Environmental > Aquatic > Freshwater > Lake | place: Lake Michigan...
GGGAAGTGCATGTCGGCCGCGCCCTTCCAGGGACGCACCTGCCGGCGCTCCCCGTCGTGACGCATCTCCTGCCAGCGCGACTGACGCATCTCCCACTGGGAGCGTGCGGCCAGGGCGGCCCGGACCTTGTCATGCAGCTTGTTACTCATCGGTTCTGATCACGCGCCTGGACGGCGCGGCTGAGCATCAGGACTTCCTGCTCCAGCCGGAGATACTCCGACTGGCTGTGCCAGGTCTCGTCCTGCTGCGGATTGTAAAGACCGTCCTTGGTCTGGACCGGAATCCCGGTCTTCAGCCGGAGGATCCGCGGGGAGCCTTGCAGCGAGCCCGAGGTCCGCTTCGAGACGCAGGCGCAGCCGGTCAGCGCGAAGCTGGTCAGCAGCGTCGCCAGAACGTAGGCGGAGTATCTCGTCTTCGGTAGCATCGGCTTGGGCTTGGATGTCGCGTAGGAGCTCCCAGCGGGCCCGGATTCGGCGGACCTCGCAGAGGTCGCGGAACGCACGGGCCAGGTCCAGGAGCAGCCCGATCACTTGGCGGCGTCCTCCTTGACGCAGGCGCAGGGGTCCTTGGTGCAGGTCGCGCAAGGGACGGCGGCGGGACGCGCAATCTTGACCGAGGCGGTGAGGTCGAGCGTGTACTCGAGGAAGCGGAACCACCAGGTCGTGCGGTAGCCGTTGATCTTCGTCTCGCAGACGACGCCGCCCACGACGTTCATCACCGGCTTGAGCAGCAGGCGCAGGCCGCCGATCAGGATCAGGAGCGTCGTGATCCACCCGCCCTTCCCGTTCAGGGCGTCGGACAACAGGCCGGTGAGGGCCTTCTGGAGCTCGGCAGATTCCGAGGGGGTCGTAGGGGGCACGTCGGCGCCGGCCGCGTTGGCGGCGACGAACAGGCAGACGAGCATCAGGATGGGGAGTTTGTTTTTCATCAGGGTAAAAGGGTCAGCCGGCATAGGAGCCGTCATGGACGCCGGAAGAGGTGGCCTCATCGGCGAGTTCCTGGCGCATGCGCTCGTCCAGGGAGAGGGCCATGCCAGAGGCCATGAAGTCCACGGGGGCATGGGCGGGGCTACCGCGCATGCAGCCCAGGAGGGCGTCGGCGCGGTCAGGGGAACCGGCGCCGCGGCGGCGCATGTCGTCCTTGGACTCGAGGCCCAGGCGGCCGTCGGACTTGCGGTCCATACGGCGGTCGCAGAGCTGCATCTTCGTGTCCTCGTCGATATCCAGGATCACTCGGCAGCGGCGGATCTCTTCCGCGCCGTCGTGCCAGATCTCGGAGCCCCAGTTACGGTAGACCTCGGCGTCGTCGGGAGCGGAGCCATTCCGGCAGCGGTTGATTTTCCAACCCTGTTCTTGAAGGCGGTCCAGCATGGGCGCGCCCAGGCCGTCCGCGTCGGCGTAGATCTCATGCGGGGCCAGGTTGAGCTCGCGGAAGCGGGAGATGAAGCGGCCGACGGCGGCCATGGTATCCCGGTCCTGGAAGGCATCGACGATGCGGACGCGATTACCTTCACGGAGGGCCAGGACGTTCTCGTCCCCGCCGGCCGCAAAGTCGCAGAACGCCCGACGGCCGCCGGCCGGGTCGAAGGCGGGCGGGTTCTGAAGGCAGCGCTCCAGGTCGGAAAGGGACAGGACGAAGCTCGCGTCCTCGTCCGTGAACTCGGCGAAGACTGCCGAGCGGACCATCGGGTTCTTCTCGCCGCGGGCGCCGACGACGACCGTGTTCTTCTCGTGGTCGGCGTGCGGGCACTGGCTAGCCGGGATGACGAACCGCTTGAAGGGTGAGGACGCCTGGGTCTGGCTCTTCCAGAACTCACCTGTGGCCGCACCCGGGGAAGAGGTGTAAAGAATGCGCTGGTAGGTGCAACGGTCGAAGGCCTCGAAGATGCCGGTCGGGACGGACTTGGCTTCGTCCACGATGATCATGAGCGGGCCGGGACCGCCGTCCTTGGCGATGGCGTCGCGGCCGTGCCAGCCTTCGGCACGCTCAGGCTTGTCGGTCGTGAAGCCGATCCAACGGGCGCCGTTGGGGGCCGTGACCTCGAGGGAGGACTCGTTGAAGTTCCAGCCCTTGAGCTTGTGGGCGTGCCGGCGAAGGTTCGGGAAGAGCTGCGCGCGGACCTGGCGGTCGACGCCGGCGGTGCTGATGACGGTGGAGTTCGGGAAGGTCGCCAGGTGCCAGAGGATCAGGCCGGTGATGATCGTGGAGGTCTTGCCTGAGCCGTTGGCGGTCCGGAGGGACACGCGGGCGCCAGAATCCTTCATGGCGTCGAACACCTCGCGCTGCCAGGAAGGGTTCTCGTCGACGGTGTAGAGCACCTTGCCGTCACAACGAACCTCCCTACCCTGAGAAGGCGCACCCTTGCGGCGGCCGTCGTAGACGGGGATGCCCAGGAGGTACTTGGCAAACCCGTAGGGCGAAGAGATGAGATCGCGCTCCTTGGCGGTCAGGACGGAGCTCATGCGGGCACGGCCTCCCTGGATTCAAGGACGCCGTCGAGGCGGGCCTGGGTGATGGCCTCCAGGAGCGCCGGCTCGATGACGCGGCCCCCGGTGACAATGGTGGTATGGTTGGTTACCTTGGACTCAGGCAGGCCCTTGCCCATCGCGAGGAAGGCGAGCTTGGTCCAGTCGGAGCAGATCCGGCTCAGGCGGTCCTCCTCCTTGCGGGCGTCGGTGAGCTCGGCCTCCGCGATCTCGCGGGCGACCATGTCGGAGGATTCGTCGACCTTGCGCTGCGCATCGGCGCGGCGCTCACGGGCCAGGGCTAGGTCGAAGGAGTAGGACTCTGACTTGCCGAGGCAGTCGCCGGCCCGGGCGGCGACGCGTTCCTCGGCCCGGTGGCAGAGCTGCATGAAGACGGACTGGATATCAGGGCGGCGGACCAAGTCGCTCGCGATCCAGGCGGCATTGCGAGTGCTGTAACCGGCATCAATGGCGGCCTGTCGATAGCGGCCATGTTTCATTACGCCCTCGACGAAGATCCGCTCGCGCGGGTTCAACCGGAAGAAACCGAGAGGAAGGGAGGAGCACGGGCCTTCCTCATCACCTAGCGTGGGGAGGCTGAGTTGGGCGCAGCCATGCGATGCAGGCTCGTGTTTTAGTTGAGGCCCCGCCTCCGGCGTCGGTTCGACTGTGGGCCCGTGCTCCATGCGCACGAGACAACCCCTCCGCTGGAGAAAGTCATCGCGACTGACCTCCCACAACGTGGGAGGTGTTCAGCGTTGACGCCAAAAAGGCCGATTCGGCAACTTGACATAAGGCATTCATTTTAAAATGCTTATGCATGAAGTTCACGATGTGGCTATTTGCTGGCTCCTTCCTGCTTGTAAACTGCGTGTTCTTCTTCCGGTACCTCTGGCAACATGGAGATGGAGGCGGACTTGTAGTTGGCTCCGCAATAACTGCACTTGGGCTATCCGCTGGTACGGTTTGCCTGCTTAAGGCTATGGCTGCACTTCGTGCCAGCAAGTAGGCTCAAGCCCTTACTCCAACCTCTTCCTTTAATTAAATGAGCCAGATTTCGAACTGGGAAGCAGTCCTCTGGGTATACATATTCCTGCACCTAGTATCGATTGGGTCAGTAATATGGATGACATTCATGGCTACGACATTCGGTCGTACAGTCCAAAAGATACAGATCGGGAACGTCATCCGCCTAACAGCAAGGAAGCAAGACCCGGAGATAATCATCGGGCTCGTGCCGATGAGCGCATACCTACAGCTAAAAGAAACAGCCGACGGCGATGCGCCCAAAAGACCTTTCGCAGAGCGGGCCGCGAATGGCTTCGGCCAGTTGATACTACCCCTCGCATTTGCGGCGGTGGTCATCGGACCCGGGCAAATGGCAAACGGGTTCCTTGAAACAGCAAAGACCTACTTCATCTCCGGACTCTCGCCGCTTAGCGGGGCACCGGAAGTGCTGACTGCGTTCTGGTCGCACCTGAGAACATCCCCAATGTCAGCAATCGCAAATTCGGCGATCTTCTACGCCTTTATCAACGGCACATTTCACATCTGGGAATCATCGTTCAGATTGAATGACGACGTGGACGGAACAGGCTGGGACAAGGTCAGGAACACCATTGCGGCTATCCCCTTGTTCTTCTTGCTCGGCTGGGCCGTTGGCTTCGTCAAAGCGCTCTTTTGAGAACATAAATATGACCACGCCTGCCCAGGGAGGAGAAAACAAGAAGCCCGGCGATTTCATGGACATCGTACGGAGGGTCGGGGATGAAACTATCTCTTCGCTCAGGAATGAACAGCGGGGCCGCCAGGCCGATGAAGCAAGCCCGTCCAATAAAGTAGATCCTAGTGTGCAGGACAGGAGCGAATTTCGATCTATATTCCACGACGACGAGAACCTTCAGGACGAGCAAGAAGCCTTCGATGCAAATAACGCCTTGGATTCGGAGAAACAAGACGCGGACAACGACTCAGCCGACCAATTGACCTTCACGCTAGGCGCGCTCTACGCAGACCCCGCGACAAGGTCAGGCATGTGGAAGACCTGGATGGACGAGTTCCACGGGAAGACCCTGCTATTAAACTCACCTGAGGCTTACCTCAAAATGGTGGAAACCGAAGCCGACTGCATCATCTGGCTGGGCAAAATAGACCTCCACCGTGAATCCAAGAATGCCGGAGAAAAGGACGATAAAGAAATGGCGCGGCTTTCGGCCAAGGCAGAAGCTGCTTTTAGTAATCTCAGGAAACTGATCGCGAGCCACGGCCAGTAAACCCTAGGCCTCCAGCGGGGCAAACAGGGTCGGCCTACTTATCCCCGGGCTCACGGAGGTCCATCTTCACCCCGGCCTTCATCTTCTTGAACACCACGGCAAAGGCATCTTGCATCGACATCTCCTTGGGCGGGACTGACGGCCGACCGTCAGGCTTTCCAGCCCCGGCAACGCGTGAATCCGCCGCATCCTTATCAGCTTTATATCCATCGGGAGAATTGGCGTCGTCCATGCTCAACATACTCCCGACAAGCCAAACGTTGTCAAAGGTTCGGTCTTCCTGCCGGTTAAGGAGTCCGAATCTTGAGCAAAACCCTCTCGGGTGCGGCAGCCAACATCTTGGCCTCGCCGGGAAGAGTCTTAGCGAAGACCACTGCGTCGACCAAGGCCTTTTCGGCCTCCGCACGTTTTCCGACCTCCAAGAGAAATATCCCTAAACCCATGAAGGCGAACATGGCCCTTATCGGATCAGGGCATCTTTGTTCATGCCAGAGGGCGATGGACTTCCTCAGGCGCGATTCAACCTCCGGCCCTAGATTATCATCCGAAAGTGCCTGGGCGGATATGCGCCAGGCGTCCGCCAACCAAGGCAAGTCCTTCCCTACCCTTTCGGCCTCCTTGATTGAACGATTGGCCCAGACTTCCGACTGGGCGAACTTCTTGGACTCAAAAGACCGATCTGCCAAGGCATGAGCCAGAAGGGACGCGCGGTCGAAAAAGCGTTCATCCCGGCTGAACACGCCCAGTGCGTCCTTCTGCCATTCATCTGCTATGACGTCAGACTGGCAGCGTCGAAGGACCATCGACATATGCTGCTGGAAGAGAGCATGCAGGATCTCCTGGGCCTTCGTACGCTCTGCGATAAGCATGACCTTCTCGCGCATAACTTCAGGCGACTGGACCTTCAGCTCGACCTCTCCGAGAAAGGCATGAGCCTGCTCCGCAATCTTACGGTCTAGCGCGAGCAAACTTACCGTATCCTCCGGCACCCTTTCGAAAGCGAACATCTTGGAAAGAGTGGCTAAAGCCTCCCCACGTTCAAGATGCTACTGCAGACTCTCTAACAAGAAACCTGCTATTTCTGAGGCGGACAAACTGTCGTGATTGAAGAAAAACGCGCGTTTGAAAGCTCAACCGTATCACCAGGAAGGAATGAAAAGCCCTCCAAGTGACCAACGCTTACCTGTCCCGCATGAACATCGACATAGGCGCGCTTAACTTGATTCAGGGAATTGTCGCGGTAAGTTACAAGAACCCGCAAAGTGGATGACTGATCATTGTTTAAACGAATTATCATAACGCTGGTGTGATCCAAAATTGCCTCGCGCCACTTGACGGTGACAGGAAGCGGCGGCTTCGATACAGCGAAAGTCAAAAGACAGATGAAGCCGATGGCCAAGACAACCACAAGGGCCACAGCCATGCCGATAAAGGTTTTCTTATTTACGCTGATGACGTCAGGCGCAGCAGGGGGAGTGGACGGGGTAGGTTCCATTTCTCCGTGATAATATACCCTTATGATGATTCAATACAAATACATCAGACACAGACCGTTCCGGATATAATATCCTATGTGTTTTTATACATAAACTACACCCCGAACTGTCGCACCTACACGGCAAGAGCATCGACTTAACACGTAAACATCGCATCCCAAATGTCGCACGAAAATCAACACGCCGAGCATGCTCATGCACATGGCGCGAATCGGCCGACTATGATAGCGCCACCAAGGCTGCATTTATGTGGGAAGAATTAAAGCCGTCCGGCCCGATAGGATAACCCTCCTCACCGGCCATGGCCGAGGCCACCGGTTCGACGGCCGCTAGGGCCTCGGCCACTGCCTTACGAGCCTGGGAAGCCACCAGAACCACAGAGAAAGCCCCACCCTTGGGCAAGGTGCCGTCCAGAGTGACGGCGTCCCCGGAGATCCGAGAACGGACCCCCTCGTGGATGCCGACACAGCCAGGCTCACCGCACCCGCAGGTGAAGATGAAGTGCTCCCCTTCCCGGGTCAGGGCATCCGCCAGCCGGCGGACGTCCAGGACATACCCCTCGCCGAGGCGGGAGCCGTCGACGCGGAGCTCCCCGACCAGGTGGGCCGGCGACTTGTCGGTCGCAGCCACCTGGCGGAAGGAGAGAGATAGGATGTTGGTTTTCATGTTGGGATGCCGGGTCAGCCGGCGTTGGGTTTGAAGAGTTGGTTTTCGTCGATGAGGATGTCCACCAGGACGGCAGCGACGGCAGGATCGTCCGCAGGCAGGTCCTTGACGTGCTTCCAGCTGATGAGGTGCACGCGCCCAGACTTAAGTTTTACCGCCACGGCGCGGGCCGTGTCGGCGGGAATGTCCTTAAGGTCGATCTCGGGACCCCAATCGTCGATTAGGCCGAGCTCGCCGATCCAGGCAGGGGAGATGTTGATATTGTATTTCATGTGGTTGGTTTGGTTTCGCGGTAACGCACTGCGATGGTCCCCGAGGGAACCGTGCTTTGTCCATTCGGCCCTAGTGAGTATCGTCACCTAGAGCGGAGTCCTTGTCTGCGTCAGGGGATAACCCCCCAGCAGGACATAAGTTGCACCAACCAAACAGGGGACGCAAGCCCCCCGTGATATTGGCATAACTTCTGCGCAAACTATTCCGACTTTATCAATTCCTTCAACTTGGCCGTCTCAGCCTGAGCCCGGACAATCTGCTGATAAGACAAGGTGCGCTCCATACTGTCCCGAAGCCGTTGAGCCCGGGGGAGCTTCTCCTCACCGCTGGCAGCAAGATTAACCCATGCGTAAGCCAGGACTCGATCGACCATGACACCTAGTCCGTTGTTGTACATGGCTCCCATGTTATATTGGGAGGTAGCATCACCTCGGAGGGCAGCCTTCTGGGACCAGATAAACGACTCCGAATACCTTCCTGCAGAATAAAGCAACGAACCGTAATTCGTCTGGCCAGAAAGGTCCCCACCCTCTGCAGATTTACGGAACCATTTCTCCGCCTCCTGGAAGCTTCGGGGCACCTCTATCCCGTCGCGATGGATTACACCTAGCGAGTTCTGAGCAGATGCGCTACCTCCAGCGGCAGCAGCGTTAAAGAGCCTGAGGGCTTCACGGTCATCTTTGACAACACCCTTCCCCTCTTGATAGAGCGTAGCTAAGAACGCCTGTGAATCGGCATGCCCTTGAGCAGCTGATGATTTCAGCAGATCAGCCGCGGCATAGAAGTTAGGCACGTAGGAGCCGAATGCCTTCAGCATGGCCATGTGATACTGAGCCTCAGGCACCCCTTGGTCGGCGGCCTCGGTGAGCATGCGCTCCGCTGTTACACGATCCTGGGGCACACCCTTGCCTGAAAGCATCATTACAGCTAATTCGACCTTAGCGGCCCGGTTGCCTCCGTCAGCCGCCCTCTTGAAATAATGAGCGGCAGCCTCGAGGTTTTTTTCCAAAACCGTGCCTTTTTTGAACATAGAACCAAGTATGGCGTTCGCGACAGGATCCCCCTGCTCCGCGGCATCCTTGAATAAGTTGACGGCTTCCTGGATATTTATTGGGACACCCTGTCCTTCCAAGTGCATGGCACCTATGCGTGTCAGGGCAGCCGGATGCCCCGCCTTCGCAGAAGCTTTAAACCACTTTAACGCCTGCTGCTCATCCCGGGAGACACCAGTGCCGTTGGCATACGCGTCACCAAGCAGATATTGCGCCTTAGCGTCAGAGGCATCAGCAGCCTTTCGATACCAAACGACAGCGGCTTGCAGATCCTGATGCGTCCCTTGCCCCCTGGAATACATTATGCCGATATTCCGGGCTGCTACTGCTTTTCCAGCATCAGCCGCCAAGGTGAACCACTTCATAGCCTCGGCATAGTTCACGCTGGTGCCGGTTCCGTTGGCATATACTGAACCAAGCTCCAACTGAGCATCAGCATTACCAGCTGCCGCCTTATCCTTCAGAATGTCTAAATCACTTTTAGAACACCCCAAAAGCAACGCACAAACAGCAACGGCAATAAGGCTGAATACTTTGGAAACAGGGTTAATCATGAGAACGTATCAAGGCTTTAATCCATCACGTTGATCGTGACACGCGCGTCATCCGGGAGTCCTTCAAGGAACCTAGCTACGGCAACATCTAGTTGCGACTTTGAGTAAAGCGCGCCAGCAGTGCAACGGGTCATCTTGTCATCAGCATACTCTCGGTAGTCGACATCATGTGCGGCGAATATTGACAGAGGCCACAACCCAGCCCATGGCGACTCCGGCCGATGAACACGACCATGCATCAACGTTCGCGGCGCAATATCGGCGGCAGAACAAGAAACCAAGATTTCCGCCCGAAGCCGAAGGGCATTTTTAATATAGGGTGCGGCACCCCAGGCGTGAACGGCGACCATGCCGAACTTAGGGTTACTGGAGATAATCGGACTTTTCATGATTTCTTGCTAAGGGGTTGATGCTTCCTGGCAACACAAGCTAAGGCAACGGCGAACCAAGAGAAGATTCTTCATTACATAGTTACTAGTGCCTCATGGCATAGAACTTACTATATCAAATCGCAGAACTAGCTTGGTTATTGTTGCCAGCACAAATCGATTCATTAACCAGGTAAAACCAGATGAGAGACGAGCTTAAGGTACTATCGGTAACATCGGTGCTCATGCTCCTATTGGCGCTTGGTAGCATGCCATACGGTTATTACATTCTCCTAAAGATAGCAGTATGCGCCACGTCCATCCTGATGGCCTTGCGCCTGAAGATAGCCGGGGCTAATAAGCTCGCGCTCGCAGCCTGGGCCTTCGCGGCTCTTTATAATCCGATAGTCAGGGTTCCATTCGGTAAGGATACTTGGTCGGTCATCAACCTGCTCACGATCGCGGCAATTTGGCTGGCATACCGCAAAGCACGCATTCCGGACGCCGAGAAGTCATAAGAAGATCGTTGAGCTGACTACGGCGCCGTTAAGCAGAAACACCTTAGGAAGGCGTAGAAATCGCGCACTTGTGCTGCCCCCTTCCCAAGCTTCCGAACCGAGGGGTACGACGGTCTCGATGATCCTACCTCTGGCCTGACGTCGCGGCCTAGTTTACAGGCCTGCCTGGACGTACCATCGGTGGCCTCGTGCTGAACCAACGGAGCCAACCAGCCGCCCCGCTGTCAGAGTTGTCGGAGTCAGAGTAGAGGCGATGATTGAGTCCCACCCTACCATTAGTTTCCGCCGCCCCCTCCCCGTCTCCGAGGCGCCCCAAGATGGCCGCCTTGCAGCCGTAGATGCGGTTCCAAAGCGCCGGCATATAGTAAGGGTGTCCAGCAGCGGAATCCTCAGCCAACAGGATCTGCTTACGCGCCTTGCTGAGCTGCCGTGCATCCAGGAGCACCTGGGCATACAACCTCCGCAACTCAGGCAGACAATGGACCTGCTGCTGCGCGCTGGCGTTGGCCAGCCCTGCCTTGCACATATCTGCGACGAATCGCGTGTCGCCGCTTTCGGTGCCGAACTCGGCCAGGGCCAAGGAATAATAGGCGGCCAGGTTCTTGTTTCCTAGAAGCCTCCAGAGGAACAATGAGGCCTTTCTGAGCATGCCGGCCGCGATCCCGAACCCAAAGGCGCTCTCAACGGCATGCATCATCTCCAGCTTGTAGATAGCGCGCGTCACCGGACATCTGAACATCTTAAACCTATCGGCCAAATACTGGCTCCTAACGTCCATAGGCAAATATGGGCCCTCTACCCAAAACTTGAGCACCTTGGACTGCTCGGCTGCGACCTTCCTTCGGAAGCATTCGACAGCGGACGGATCCTCCAGGTCGACCTCCACCGGAGGAAAGGCACCCAAGTTGAACGCAGCCATGACCCAGGGATTCTCTGGCCGACCAGGCTCCTTGCCCTTGGACCGTGTATTAGGACCAGCCAATTTGGTTTTCTTATTTTTGTTTCGCATCAGGGGATGATTGAGAACGCCGGAAGAACACCACGTCGGCATGTTCGGCGATCCGGCGCTCGAGGGCCTCGGCGAGCTTCTCGTTGTCGAAGCGCTTCCGGAGGTCCTTGAACAGGAACTGCGTGGTAAAGACGGTAGGCCGCTTATGGGCGAAGCGGTTGTTCAGGACGCCGAAGAGGGCCGACTCCATGGAGGGCGTCAGGCGGTTATTCCCTAGGTCGTCGATGAAGAGGACGGGAACGCGGGACCATTCGGAGACGAAGGCGTACTCCTTGCAGGCGAAGGCCGACTCGACGGCGCGAAGCATGAGCTCGTGGGCTGTCACGTAGGCGCCAGGCACCTGCAGTTCGGCACTCCAGCCTCTCAGGACGTCGAAGGCGCTGCGCGTCTTGCCGGAGCCGCTAGGACCGCTCAGCCAGAGCCAGCGGCCGGCCTTGGCGGATAAGGCCGTAGCCTTGGCCCAGGCCTCACGGTCAGGCAGCCGTTCAGGCACGGTGAGGGGAAGGAAGAGCGGCGGTATCTCGGCCTCGATAGCCTTACGGATCTTCTGCCGGTGCTCCTCGCGGGCTTCGGCCAGCCAGCGACAATGCCCGCAAGGATTGTTATCTGGGCCGCAACGGCACTCCGGTGAACGAGGGACGGAGGGGATTGTCATAGGACGTTCGGCCGATGCCTTGCGCTGAATCCGTCACCTTCGTCAGGTGCGGATTGTTGGGGATTTTTGGGAGAAATACGCTGTCTTTGCTGGGGTTCCCGAGTGATGGTGCGGTAGCCGCAGGACACAGCCCAGGACACCGCTGAGATCAGACCATCGTCTCCGACCTGGTCATGGATCTCGGCCATCCTGCGAACGTCCTGCCTGAGCTTTTCTTCAGTCAGACGCATGAAGCCGGTGACGTGGGAGACCCAGGAGCGCCATGCTTCCGGGATACCCTTCCCTGCTTTCAGTTTCTCCGTCAGAAAATCCTCCCAGCCATCCGGCGCACCCCTGCCCCCTTTCTCCCTCTTCTTTTTTTCTGGGGGGATAGGGGTTATAGGGGAAAGGGGGGAAGTTTTTTGTACCTTGCTAGGTACAAGAACGCCGCCGCCGGAATTGTCTCTCTCAAGGAACGCGACCCGGAAGGCTCCGTCCTCGCCCTTCAAGACCAGCCCTAGTCGAACAAGGGACGAGAGCGCCCTGGTGACCGTCGGGTCGGTCGCATGGACCATCCTCGCCAGCTGGGTGAAGCTCACCGACTTGCCCCCGTCGGCGACGAAGGGTCCGCGGTCGTGATTCTCCACGGCCAGGATTGCCAGGCGCATGAGCGCGCCGAGCTCGGCTGGCCGAAGCTGATCCAGCCTCTGGTCGCTTAGCCACTCCGCCGGCCTGATCGAAAGCCCCCTGCGTCTAGCCACTGCTCTCTCCTTCCTCGTCTGCACCGGCGGGCCGTCGATGGGCCGACCA
>Ga0078894_10003384_pt1 | contig 12118 bp, 9 predicted proteins | sample LauGreSu1BDMLBSD_2_FD_67506 | JGI IMG/M metagenome (GOLD analysis project Ga0078894, IMG submission 67506) | Freshwater lake microbial communities from Lake Michigan, USA - Su13.BD.MLB.SD (version 4) (version 4) | ecosystem: Environmental > Aquatic > Freshwater > Lake | place: Lake Michigan, USA...
CATGGAGTGGCTTTCGAGTTCTCGTTTCCGGGGTTGTCACTCGCGTGCGTCACATCGATCGCGATGCCGACCTCAGGGTTAATTCCGTACGCGGATGTTTGCGCTCCACGAAGCCCGACCTCCTCTTGTACGGTGCTCACGGCATAGAGCCCTACATTTAATTTTTTCTTCGAGCAGATCCGTAAGACCTCCATCGCGACGAAGAGTCCGACCTTATCGTCGAGTCCTGGTGCTGAGATAAGACCGTTTCCGAGGTCAAGCACTGAGAGGTGAAACGTGGCGACATCGCCGATTTTTACCCGTTTTTCAGCGTCTTTCTTATCTTTTGCCCCGATATCGATCCAGATTTTATCAATGTCGTTTTTCGTTTTATCTCGCTCATCACCGCTCTGCGCGTGAATCGGTTTGCGTCCGATGATCCCCTCGATGGGGCCCTTCTCGGTGTGGATTGTGACTCGAGCCGCGTGAAGCACGCCGACATCGATCCCTCCGAGCGCGGAGACGTAGATGTAACCGTCGCTTGAGATGTGCCGCACCATCAATCCGATCTGATCGCAGTGACCTGCGAGCATGACTTTTCGGGGAGCCTTAGGATTGAGGGCGCAGATCACGTTTCCGTGAAGGTCGGTCTCAATAGAGTCGGCGTAGGCTTTCATGCGCTGCCGAACGAGTCGTTGAACGGGCTGTTCATGTCCAGTGGGTGATGGGGTCAGGAGCAGCGAGTGAAGAAAGTCTTTTGATTCCATCTGTCGAAAACCTTTTGGTGGTGTTGTCGAATATGATGATGCGCCGCCAAGTGCCGATGCACCACTCTTCATTTTTTGCTTTACGCCAGACGAGCTAGAGCGGCAAGTGGTTGTTCCGCATCAAGGACGCTGCCTCCTGCGCGAAGCCGCTGACGTGGAGTATCTAGAAGCGGTCTCATAAATACCCAATCGTGCAAAGGTAGAAATATACGTCAGGGTGCACGAGCACGTGCACGCATGACGTAGAGGTAGCCGTTTGTACGTAATCGTATTTTTAGTTCCTGGTGCCAGGCTACTTCGAACCGAAGCGGATATCCCAAATAAAGCAAGTCACCGCGTATCATTGAGAAAGTAGCTTGGCCCCAGGAAGATGACGATGCTACGATCTCGCAGATCGCTGGTGTGGGTGTTGGGAGGCGATTATTATCGCTGTCATCGGCGCGCTGCGTACTGAGATGGCGAAGGGGAAGGCGGCGTAATGGGCCATTTAGCGTCGCTTACGGGTACCCCTCAGGCGCTTTGAGTATACAAGGGAGCTCTGTTGTGAAAGATTTAAAAATTCTAGCAATCCTGTTAGCCGCGATTTTTGCTTTTGTAGTTCCGCCTGAAGAGGGGCATGCTCAGATTTCAAGCGGGGTGCCAAGACCGTCAATCGAATCTGTGCCCAAGGGGGAGCCACTGGAGTTTACGCCCTGGTGCCCTAATGGCCAAGCTCTCGACGACGTCCGAAAGTGCATCGAAACATGCATATCGGCGGCAAGTCCTGAGGACTGGCGGGCATACCGACATCTGTGCATCGAGGTAGACAAGGCGAGCTACTCTGAAAAGGATTGCGAGCGAGCTATTGAGCGTCTCAATGAAAAGCAATCGGGAGACTTTCCTGATGATGAGTGTCAAGAATTGTGCTGTCATTTGCCCCCACCAGATGCCTTCGCGGATAGACCAACCTCTACGAGAAAACCAGACTCCTTCGCCGACAGACCCACCGCCACAAGAAGACCGACATCATAGCAAGGTGAGAGTTAGAGACGCGGGAGCGCCGGTCGTGCTGACCGGCGTGTTGGGGGCTCTAGTTCCTGGTGCCAGGCTACGTCGAACCGAAGCGGATATCCCAAATAAAGCAAGTCGCTTCGTGTGATTGAGAAAAGTAGCCTGGTACCAGGAAGAAGAACGCCGATTCGGTGAAAGGAGCTCTTCGCTAACCAGCCCTTAAATACGATCTTAAAACGCAATAGCGTCGCGCGGTGGACGGTTACGCCATGAGGGCGAGATCTCGGGTTGATTCGATTGTTATCCTATTGATATCGTGTCGCTAATGCCCACCGTACTCATTCTCAGGGGATTCCGTTTCTTTTTTGTTTCGCTCGACCGGGGCGAGCCTGTTCATATTCATGTCGAAAAAGATGATGCATATGCAAAATTCTGGCTAAAACCGGTCAGATTGGCCAAAAGCAAGGGATTTAGCGCTACGGACCTTGGGAGAATTCGTGTTATTATAGATAAGCATCGTGGACTATTTGAGAGGAGGTGGCATGAGTTCTTCGCCGAGTAGAAAGGTGTCGTTTGAGCCACTGGTCGAGGATGTTTCCTTCACCAAAAGCTCCCTAGTTGTCGCGCTCTCTGATGGTCGAGAAATCCGTATGCCGCTTGAGTGGTCGGAGAGGCTACGCAAGGCTACTCCTAAACAAAGAAAAGGCTGGAGGCTAATTGGCGGCGGAGTAGGAATTCACTGGGAAAGCATCGACGAGGACATATTAGTCGACAGCTTGTTGCGTGGCTAGGTAAGGCCGGCAAAACCCCTTCCTACTACGAAAGCGGATCTTCCGGTGATCTTCGAGTTTTTGTCCTGAGATTGGGCCGTGTGCACCAAGCGCATTTACTAAATTGATCCGCTAGAGTGCCCCAAATGCAAATCGCAGATGTCGAAGACCTCGCCGGAGCCTTTGGCGTAGGCGGGCGCATCATTCCCACAATAGGCTTGCTGCTCCTAGGCGCTTGAAATACCGTGCGATTCAGGCCGGTAGTTTCTGAAGAACCCTAGCAGGGTGGTCCAGAGGGGATAAGCGGTCTGAAACATCCAGCACTACTAAATAGCTATCATTCCGTCGTGTCACCTCATGGCAGCAAGCGCATCTCGCACATCCCTTCAGCTTCAAGATATCGCGCTTATCCGTGACCTTGAGCGTCGCCTCACGCGGCGTCAGCGAGCGGGTGAGAGGCGGAACATCTCGTTGTTTCGACAGCGAAAGTTGTGTGAAACCGAGGCGGGACTTAAAAAACTCTCCGCCAAGCTTGAAAAAGCGGGAGGGTTTTCAATTCGACTTGAGCGCCTTCCATGGCGGGACACAGATGGCGAGCGACGAACCTTCACCCTGGCTCGAGCGGCGTCCACGGATATGTGGCCGATGGGTACACACTACTGGGTTCGGGATAACGCGCTGATCGGCGCCCGATATCTCTTTGCTCGCGACCCTAAGCACCGAAGGGAGGGAAAAGAGTTACTCCTCTCAGCGCTTACCTTTATGTCCTCAAAAGCGCAGCTCGCTCGATTTGAGAAGGTGCTCAAGTCATCGTCTCCCTCATTTCGGCGCGATCCTTCGAATTGGCCGTACATCTTCGCGGCTGTGCGCGACAATCTCACTACATCCCGAGAGGAGGGATGGGCGCACAAACAGGACGCGTGGCAGATCGCGATCTTCTACGTCATTGAGGCGATCGAGCAGGGGCTCCTCTCGGTCAAAGATCTCTCCGCGAAACATAAAAAATGCATCGGCTTGGCGATCCCGTTCTTGGCGAAAGTTGAGTTCTGGCGATGCGAAAATAGCGGATCGTGGGAGGAGCTTCCAGCGGTTAGAACTTCTGTCCGAGCGTGGGAACATCGGCTTTTGGTGAAGCTCGCGAAGGTCGCGGTGCTTAAAGAGTTCTCGTTCATCCGCGTCGCCTTTGAATCGCGCAAAAAATACCTATCCACCACACTCAAGCGAAAAACGCTCGACGGGGCGGTGCTTGAGATGGAGCGCAAGGTGGTGCGAGAGATGCTTCGCGATCTTCCGAATGAGTGCCCCGCGTACAAAAAAATGACCTTCGATATCGCGCGGCGGACGCGGCGCTCATCTATCTACTCTCTATTGATTATCCCTACTTCCTCGCGGCGCGATTAGGAAAAGACGCTGAGTGGGCGCACCGTTTGGAAGCGAAGATCCTTAAGGCCGTTGAGTCACTGAGCGATCCGGTGACCGGAGCTATTCGAAGGTATCGCGGAGACAGCTACCAGCGGATGGGCTTCTTTAGACATGTAACGATGGAGAAGCTTGCGGCTATCTACGGCTCCCCATCAGGTGACGCGAGTAGTCACTTTGAGGCTCGAAATAGAGCGGTTCCGAAAGGGCGCGAGGCGGCATGGACGCACTTCGTGTGGCAGCTTGCGGCGTGGAGTGGTGAGCGGTTTCTCGAAACCGGCTCGATGGTATATCGACGTTTGCATGACCACTACTTCCATCGGGGGATGGGTCTCTTCACGGGAGTGGGTGAGGCGAGCATCGACCAGGACGCCAAGGGAGCCCCCCGAGTTATCGGGATTAAGCCGGTGCGGATGCCCGAGTGTTACATCTCCGAAAAGACGGGGAGAGGGCGAGATCTCGTCTTTCCGTCCCCTCACACCCCTCTTAATTGGGCGGTTGGTGAGATGTTTAGTGCTTTCGACGTTCGAAGGACGGTCCTCGCCACTCACAAGGCAGCCCGCAAGGCCTCTAAAAAACGGTGATTGGAGCTTATTTTGTCGCTGTGCTAGGGTTTTAGGGTCACTCAGATTTGTTGTTTTTGGACAAGCATACTCATGTCAGTTGAAGAGAGCGTTGTAGAGCCGGTAGTCGATCAAGTAGCTGAGCGGGCAAATCGCCTTGTGAAGCTTGAGAACTTTAAAAAGGCGGGCATCCATCCGTACCCGGCTAAGTTCGATAAAGAGATCGACCTCGTGGACGCCAAGGAGCTCCCCCTTGAGGCGCCCGTCAAGACCGCTGGGCGTATCGTGCTCTTCCGTCAGATGGGAAGCATTACCTTCGCGCACCTCCAAGATTTCTCTGGCCGCATGCAGGTCGTGTTCAAGAAGGATATCTTGGGCGAGGAGTTGTACAAGCTCATCACCAAGAATCACGATCTCGGTGATTACATTGGAGTTGAGGGTGTTACCTTCGTCACGAAGACTGGTGAGAAGTCGATTCAGGTCAACACCTGGACCTTCCTTGGTAAAGCGCTTCTTCCCCCTCCTGGAAAGTACCACGGACTCAAGGACAAAGAGGTTCTCTACCGCCGCCGGTATCTCGACCTGATGTCGAACGAGGACACTCGCAAGCGTTTCGCGCTTCGCAGTTCTCTTATCCGCGCCATTCGTGAGTTTTACTGGAAGGAAGAGTTCCTTGAAGTTGAGACCTCGACCTTGATGCACAACGCGACGGGCGCGGCCGCTCGTCCCTACCACACGCACAACAACGCGCTCGATATCGATCTCGTGCTCCGTATTTCGCACGAGCTTCCGCTCAAGGAGTTAATCGTTGGTGGATTCGAGAAGGTATTTGAGCTTGGCAAGGCGTTCCGAAATGAGGGGCACGATCCATCTCACCTTCCTGAGCATACGCACTTAGAGCACTACGCGGCGTTTTGGAGCTACGAGGAGAATATCCTCTTCACCGAGCGGATGTTTGACTATCTCTTCAGCGCACTCAATCTTCCAAAGGTGATGCCTCTCAAGGATCGAGACGGAAACGAGCATCAAGTCGATTGGAGTACCCCGTGGCCTCGTATGGACTACATCGAGCTTATCTCTAAAGATTCCGGCCTTGATGTCATGAAGTATACCTCCGCTGATGAGCTTCGAAACGATATCCGTAAGAAGGGGATCGAGTTTGAGGGGATGGCCTCGATGGGTCTCACGACCTTGATCGATAACCTCTATAAGAAGGTGAGTCGTCCAAAGATCATTCAGCCAACAATCCTCTTCAACTATCCAAAGATCTTGCAACCGCTCGCTCGAGTGAACGATGGTGATACCAACCTCGTTGATCAGTTTCAGCTCGTTGTAAATGGATGGGAGATTATCAAGGCGTACTCTGAGCTTGTTGATCCAATCGATCAACGTGAGCGCTTTATGGAGCAATCCTCAGCTCGAAGCGAGGGTGACGAGGAGGCGATGGATATCGACACCGAATACCTCGTGTCGATGGAGCACGGCATGCCACCAATTAGCGGGTGGGGGATGGGGGTAGACCGCTTCATGGCGCTCCTTACGGGACAGGACAATCTCCGTGATGTTGTGCTCTTCCCACTTATGCGACCGGAGTAACAAAAAGGACGCATGGCAAAACGATCGTTTGAGGCACCTTCGACGGCGGAAGCCCTGGTGAAGAAGGTGCCGGTTCTCTTCTTCCTTGTGCGCCAAGGGGGTTCCTATAAGGTTGGCCGCCGGTGGGGGATCTTCGATACGCTCGCGGTACGAGTTATTGACGACCTCACCTTCACGGAAGGTGAGAGCTCTAAAGCTATCGTTGCGTTTACTGAGATTCCCTCGCATTCCAACGATGTCAAAGCCATCGAGATCCCAACGCAGATCGCGCTCGAACGGATCTTCTTTCACATTCAGGGGGTCTCTCAGCTCATTATCAATCCCCGAGAGGGGGTATCAGGGCTCTCCGCGCAACAACAGGGGATCGAGTGTAGTGTTCCAGAAACATTCTCTCCTGAGGTCGCTATCTCACGGTCGGATATTCCAGAAATTATCGGAGCCTTCGCGCTTCCAAAGCGGAAGGTTGTCGATATCGTTGAGCGAGGAGAGAGAGCGCTTCGTAAAAACTCACTCTTTGAGGCTTTGTGTCTCGCTCGCCGAGCAAAGCGACAAGATGCCGAGAATCACCGGCCCTGGTTTGTTGAGCTTATGGCGCTTAGCTTCATGGGGCTCCCCGACGAAGCGCTCTCGCTCTACGAGCAATACATCCTTCGAGGGTCGTCAGAGCCGGAGGCGCAACTTGTCGCCGCGAGATTTCGCCTCTTGTTGAGGCAGTATAACGAGGCGCGGACAATCCTTCATACACTCACCTTCAACGAGGAGCTCGGAGCTATCGCTTCATGCGAGTTAGCGCGGTCGTTTATCGCGAGCGGTGAATTTGATCGAGCTATCGATCTCGCGACCGGCGCGATTCAAAAAGATAATACCTATCTCGAGTCGTACTTGGTGCGGGGCATAGCTCAGCGGGGACTTTCATACCCCGTTGGTGATGAGGATGGGCTGCGCGACGCTCTTAAAGATTTAGAGAAGGTTGCCCAAGCGGGGGGCTTCAACGCACCAGAGGCGCTTTTTCACGCCGGAACGATCTTTGGGCGCCTCGGCGCTCTCGAGCAGGCGGAGATTGCGCTTCGGCAATCGCTCTTTCAACGTGATCGATACTCAAGTCGTGACGCTCTTGTGCGGGTATTGTGCGCGGCGAAAAAATTTTCCGTCGCTCGAGAGGAGTTAGAGATAGTGTGCTCGCTCGCGCCCTTCGTCACCGAGGAATTGCGAAAGGAGATCGAGACGCATCTGGCTAATCCTGAGACGAGCGAACAGGGAGGTGCTGGGGAGTTGTGGTCCAGAGAGGTCGACGCGGCGTTGAAGAGTGCTCGCGATTCGCTTCAGGCATGGAAGATTCCCACCAAGGGCAATCTTCAAGATTTCGCCGCGCTCGATGATCTGATTAATAGGTACGCTCCCGCGGGAGAGTTTATGGCCGGAGGAGCCAAGGGACACCTTCACGAGGTGGGTGTGGCGGCGGTCGGCCGCGCTATCGCGTTGCATCTTGGTGGACTCTTGGTATCGGAGTGCGGTGCCGCATGGATCGATGAAAGAGATTCCGGACGGATCGCGCTCACGTCAAAGCGCGGTGTTCGGTTGCCCCTTGAGAACTTTGTTCATGAGCGTATCCTCCTCGGGGCAAGTGGCGACAATTTCTCGTCGTTGGAATCTCTTATCGCTGAGGTTCAACGCGAAGGTGGTGTTGAGGTATCGATCGGTGAGTATCGTTCCGCGTTGTGGCATGAGGCCGGGCCTAAGGAGGTTGAGGAGTTTAACCGCCAGGTTGAGTGGGCCCGCGATAAAGTTGTCGCTCTAGGAGCTACTTTAACGGGATCGTTGCGTGACCTAGAGGAATTCGATCAGATCATTGAGAGTGCCTTTGAGCCCGGTGGCGCGGTCCAAGAGGTGGCGAAGCCGATACTCGGGGACGAGATCGAGCGGTTCGTTGTTGGCCTTGGCCTCTTGGTTGGCTCGGTTATCGCGCACAACGCCTCCGCGACCTGGTATACGCACGAATTGCCCGAGGGGTTCTCGCTCGTTGTTTCCGATCTTGGTCGAGTTTTTCCCGTCGCGCGGGCTCAGCGACGGGTGTACCTCTCCTCCGCGGCGGACCCAACCGCGACGCTTGGTAGTTTTGCCTTCGCGATCGCCGCCGCTATTATGGTGGCCCGCATTCGTGAGGGGATCTATCTTGATCGCTCTCATGTCATGACCGCTTTTAAGGAACTGCTCCCTCGGGTGTCAGAGTTTTCGGAGACGGAGCTTGAGGGGGTGGTCGACGCGCTCTTTGAGCGTGGTCGAGTGGCGTGAGGAATAGGGGCAGGGAGCCTACCTCCCTGTTACCCCTCATGAAATCCTCTTGATACTTCGTCCAATAATGCTCACTATTCCGTATACAGGGGACTTGAATATGTCCCATCTTTTGCCCGTCCTAGCCCCTACGACTACCTGGTCGTCGGGCGACGGGTACAAACTGGAGATTTTAAGGTCATGATAGAAGTTCGTGGGCTTTCCAAGAGCTATGGAGACTACCAGGCGGTGGCTGATATTAGCTTTACCGCTGGCAAGGGGGAGATCGTTGGGTTCTTGGGGCCTAACGGCGCTGGTAAGACGACAACTATCCGAATGCTAGCCACGTATCTGCCGCCGACCGCAGGTTCCGCGACCGTCGCTGGATTTAATGTTGTGACCCAAGCCGATGAGGTGCGAAAGCGAATAGGGTATCTTCCGGAAAATCCTCCCCTCTACGGAGAGATGAAGGTAGTTGAGTACCTTAAATTTATCGCTGAGATAAAAGGGGTCGCTCGTTCGCGAATCTCCGCTCGTGTTGACGAGGTGATGGAGCAGTGCTTCGTAGCTGATGTTCGCAATAAGTTGTGCAACCACCTCTCGCGTGGATATCGACAACGTGTTGGCCTCGCGCAGGCGATCATGAACGACCCAGAGGTTATCATCCTCGATGAGCCGACCTCGGGGCTCGATCCGAAACAGATCATCGAGATTCGAAAACTTATTCGATCGCTTGGCGAGCGCCATACGGTGCTTTTGAGCACGCACATCCTGCCTGAGGTCGCGATGGTGTGTGACAAGGTTGTGATCGTTAATCGAGGCCGTGTTGTCGTTGAGGGCCCATTAAGTCAGATCTCACGGGACAAGTCTTTGGAGCAGGTGTTCCTCGAGAGTGTGAGCCAAGACGGCGGTATCGTTGCCGCGGCGTAGGGTCGGTTGTTTTAGCAGATATTAGTGGAGAAGCTATATGCGTAACATTTGGGCTATCTGTAAGAGGGAATTGCTCGCCTTCTTTGTCTCTCCGATCGCGTACTTCGTTATCACCGGTTTTACGCTCCTGGTTGGATTCTTCTTCTTCAACCATCTCTCGTATTTCGCGCAGATGGTCGAGATGTCCGCGATGATCTCGTTGCGCGGAAGAGACCTCCCCAATCTGAACCAGACCGTCATCGAGGGGGTGTACCAAACAATGGTGGTTATCTTGGTATTCCTCATTCCTCTCCTTACGATGCGAACGATCGCGGAGGAAAAGAAGAAAGGGACCTTCGAACTTCTGATCACTTCGCCCGTTTCGGTTTCGCAGATCGTGTTCGGTAAGTTCTTAAGCATCGCGATAGTGCTTATCGTCATGCTCTCTGTGAACCTCATCTTTCCGGCTCTTCTCATGAAGTACGGAAATCCCGAAGTTCTCCCGATTATGTCAGGCTTTCTCGGATTAGTTCTGTGCAGTTTGGGATTCGCGAGTATCGGTATGGCGGTATCTTCCTTCACAGAGAATCAGGTTGTCGCTGGTGTTGTCAGCATGGTTACCCTCTTGCTCCTCTACGTCATCCAAGCTCCCGCTGAGTCCCTTGGTGGCACCGCGGCGGATGTATTCCGCTACCTCTCACCGGTAGATCAACTTCAGGATCTGCTCCGAGGAATAATCACCCTAAAATCTATTACCTATTTTGTGAGCTTGATCGTTATCGGGCTCTTCCTTTCGCAACGCGCCCTTGAGGCGTACAGGTGGCGATAGGCGTTTAAGGCACGTGCAAGGAGATTGAGAGATGGAAACAACGCTTCGTTTTTCTGGGTATATCGGGTCGGTCTTACTCGCCTTCGGTGTCTTGGGATCGCTCATCGTGGGCTCCTTTACCTCGCAGCCTCTTGTCGTATTGCAGCTCATCTTGGGAGCGTTGTTTCTCGTTATATGGGTTGTGACCTCGGGGGTGTCGAGCCTCTCGAAGGCGACGCAGGTCATCTCGGGACGAAGCGCTCGATTCGGCTATAACGCGGTGCTCTACACCGCGGTCTTTGTTGGATTGGTTGTTGTCGCGAATATCTTCGTCATTCAAAACAATCAACGGTGGGACCTCACCGAAGAGGGAGTATACAGTCTCTCGGAGAAGAGCGTGAACGTTGTGAAGGGGCTCACTAAGCCGTTGCGTCTTATCGCGATGGATACCTCAAAGATGATGAGTCTCCCTGGGGCTGTAGATCCCGAGCGCACGCGAGAGCTGCTTGAGCTGTACAAGTATCACAACCCAAAGGAGATCTCGTTCGAGGTTCTTGATCCACGCACGAAGCCCGTTGAGGTTGAGCGATTGGGGATGAAGCAGGGAAATCTACTCTATCTTGAATACGGCGAAGGGGCGCAATCCGCTATCAGCCGAATCAACACGGTTGATGAACAGTCTGTAACGAACGCGATCATGAAGCTCACGAAGGGGATCTCGAAAAAGATCTATTACATCGAGGGGCACGGAGAGCCGGATATCGGTACCGATACCGAGAGTGGCATGCGCTCGTTCGTTGACGCGCTTGAGGATGAGCACCTGACGGTTCAGGCGCTGATGCTTCCTCGCGTTGGCAAGATCCCGGAGGACGCGGCGGTCGTGATGCTCGCTTCTCCAAAACTTCGGCTTCAATCCGCTGAGCAGCAGGCGTTCGTCGATTACGTCAATAAGGGTGGCCGCTTGATTATGCTCGCCAACCCGGAAGATGGCGGAAACCCAGAGGTTCAGGCGCTCGCGAAACGATTTGATATAGAGGTTGGAAACGATGTCATCTTGGACGCGGAGTCGCAGATGTTCTTCGGAGGGCCGCAGATCTTCGTAGCGATGGGGTTCAGCCCTCACGCGATCACCTCAAAGCTTTCCGGTCGTCAACCTCCGGTGTTCTCATTCGCTTCAAGCGTTGTCGCTCCGAAGGGAGAGGCTAGCGGGGTTACCTATACAGAGCTACTCAAGAGCGGTCCGAATTCGTGGGCTGAGCGTGACGTCGCGAGATTGTTCGATCCGAAGGACGGCAAGGCTTCCCTTGGTGCTGAGGATCTGAAGGGCCCGGTGCCTATCGCTGTCGCGATGGAGAAAACCGTTTCGCAGGGCGCTGATAAGGAACCACTTGTATCCCGAGTTGTTGTCGTCGGTGACGCCACGTGGTTGAGAAACGATTCATTCGGATCGATGGGCAATCGAGACCTTATTCTTAATGTAGTTAATTGGGCCGCTGGAGAGGAGGGCGCTATAGCGATCGGACCGAAGCAGATGCGTCGCTCGATGGCTGTATTCTCTCAGTCCACCATAAAAACTATCTTGGCGCTGAGCTTCTTGGGACCAGAGTTTATGTTGTTGTTAGGGCTCTTCATCTGGTGGAGACGTCAACAATCAGTTGCCTAATCGTGATTCGAACGAGGGAGTGAGGCGATGAACTTTAAGAAAACCCTTCTCTTGGCTGGCGTGCTCGTCGCGGCGGTTCTCTATCTTACGAAGGTATCCGAGCCGAGACGAAAAGCTGAATTAGAGAAGGACAAGCTCTTAGGTTCAGTTGAGGTCGCGCAGATCTCGCGGTTCTCTGAGACTCCTAAGGAGGGCGCTTCGTTTTCGGTTCAGCCTATCTTCTCCGAGGGGGAGCGTTCATGGTCTCTCACCGATCTCCCAACGGCGAAAGTGGATGACGGGATTATCGCAGGGGTAATCTCAGTACTGAGAGGACTCGCGTTTGAGGGACCGATCTCGGAGCAGGAGAGCGGAAGTGACCTCTCCGTTTTTGGGTTAGATAA
>Ga0078894_10003386_pt1 | contig 12114 bp, 12 predicted proteins | sample LauGreSu1BDMLBSD_2_FD_67506 | JGI IMG/M metagenome (GOLD analysis project Ga0078894, IMG submission 67506) | Freshwater lake microbial communities from Lake Michigan, USA - Su13.BD.MLB.SD (version 4) (version 4) | ecosystem: Environmental > Aquatic > Freshwater > Lake | place: Lake Michigan...
GATCCAAATTAGTATCAAACAACATCATTCCATCCAAGGGAGGAATTTTACTTCTTTCTTCACTCGTCACCCGACTGAGCCTCAGTGCCGATGTGACGCTCTGTATGTCTAAAACACTAGTCGGGGCAACGGAGCCGATGCCTACAAAATTATTTGTATTTGAGACATACAGAGCGGTGTGATGAGATGAATTTCTGATGTTAAGAATACTATCCCCGCCGTCTCCTACAACGACCAACGTCGCATCTAAATGATCGGTTCCGATTCCAATCTTCCTTTCATTTGATACAAGAAATGACGTCAAATTCGCACACGTTTTCACCTTTAGTATTTCCGTCTCACCAGAACTCCGCACTTCAAGCTTAGCATTGGGAGAACATGTGCTTATTCCAACAAAGCCAGAAAAAGGATTTATCGATAGAAGCGTCGCGTCTGTTTCAAAACGATTGTTTACAAAAAATGGTACGCCATTCACGTCTGGACAATCCTCAATCGTAGCGATCCGTTGTTCGAGAGACGTCAACCCAGCTTTGAAAAAATCCCTTGTTTCGTCCCATCGAATACACACATCAGGCTTCTGTACTCTTCCGAATTGAATTCCGGGATCAGACGTTAACAGACCTGAGATTTTGTAATTTTTTCTAGTCTTTTGTGGTAAAAATGTGTTGTTGTGGCGGATATCTTCAAAACTCGATGAAAAAAGCATGTATTTTTGTATTTTTACCAAAAGTTTAGTTTTAAGAAACAAATTAAACTTTTATATTTTTTGGTTTTGAAATTGTCGAACCAGATGTTCATCCTTTTCTTTCGTCTTAAAATACAAATCGAGAACTTGTTTCTGAAAGCCTAATCTATACTTTTCGTTCCAACAATGCACAACCTGATTCATCTCCTCCTCCTGGTCGTCATAGTAAACTTGTAGAAGGCTCATGATAAAAGAATTTGCTTTTTCGACAAGTTGTTCATAGCTATTTTCTTCATCGAATAGTCTTTCAAGTTCGGCGATAAATCCTTGGTATCCAAAGTCGTTGATCGTTTCGCCATCGTCTAAATAGTCCCTAACCCACAGATCTTCTAGTTTCCAGTCTATCTCGCTACTGTAATAATGAAAGTCTGTTTCTGTCTCAATCACGATAAAATCTCTAATATAGGTACATATTTGCTGGTACATCATGAAATATTTTTTCTTCTTTCGGGTTCGATCTATTAATTAGCTTTTTGATGTTTTTTTTAAAAAAAATAAAATTTGGTTCGCTTTTTATCTCTTTCTTCGTAATCATCATTCAAGTCTATATCGTCGTCTTGATCTACATCAGGAATAGTCTCATCGTCGTCTTGATCTACATCAGAAATAGTCTTATTGTCGTCTTGATCTACATCAGAAATAGTCTCATTGTCGTCTTGATCTACATCAGAAATAGTCTCATTGTCGTCTTGATCTACATCAGGAATAGTCTCATCGTCGTCTTGATCTACATCAGAAATAGTCTTATTGTCGTCTTGATCTACATCAGAAATAGTCTTATTGTCGTCTTGATCTTGGATGAATTGAGAACGTGAACTCCTTTTGAAATTTTTCCTTTTATTGTTAGACATGTCGACGGAAACTTCCAAGTCGTAGTAAGCTCGGCCCTTACCCTTGTACAATTTCTGCATGCTGACTTCACGCGATAAACCCTTCTCTTTTCGCAATTTATGGTATTTTTTAAGAGTGTACCAATATTCAGTTATGAATGATTCAATATCTTCTTGAGACAGACTACTCAGCTTGTTCATTAATCCCTTGTACAATAGGGTTCGGTCAACATCCAAGTTGAGCAACCTCATGTCAAGAAACCAGATAGACCATGAAGCACAAAATCCAGGGTCGTTTAGCATTAATAGTTGAGGACCTTTTATTATGTGAGGGCAAATATCTAACATTCTATAATACGTAATACCAAATGTCCTCAAAAACTTCTCTTTTAAGATATCCTCCATTCCGCGTACATCGTAAAGTATCGCGCCATGGGGTTCAAAATGCTCGGCTGTTCTAAGCTTGCTGTTGATAATGATCATGTTTGCATGAAACCATCCATAATCTAGCGAATCATCATCAAAAGCTTTACTGCCAAAAAATGTAAAAAAATCGGTCGGATTTTTGAAAGAATTGAGCTTCTGTCTCAAAGTTTTTTCATTGTTGGTTTCGGGGTTATATTTCATGGTTTTTTTAAGAAGTTTTTTATCAATCCTAATAATGTCTGCAAAAACATAAACAAAATCTTTCTTTTCCAGACAGTCTTTGATCTTTTCGTCAAAATTGTCACTGTACATGATCATGTCTTCCATGAATTCTTCATATGTAAATAATCCATCCGTGTAAAAAATATAAGTCAAATGGATGTGGTCGTCGCATAATTTATCGCTATGGATGTCCTTAATGTATTCCATGGCATTTTCTACCTCATCATCTGCCATCCCCACTTTTTTGTATTGTCGTAATTCTTTTTTAATGCTCTCAGGATGTTTGAGTTTGATCATCAGGTCTTTCAATTAAATTGAGAAAAAAAAAGAAAAATTATATGCTTGCTTTTGTCTAAGAATAGGATATAATGGATACTACGAGCATGTTTAAACTCTTGCCAGATGACATCATCCAATCCATCCTCAGGAAGTTGAAGCCGTCATCAATCGCTAACATTTACTGGACTTATCGAGACGACAACGTCTTCGTCAACCGTTTCTTGAACATAATTCAAGCTTCCGATTTTGACCTCTATGAGATCAATAAATACATCTTCGAAATGGAGCGCAAGGAAGAACTGTCGTACGACGAGGAACAGGATCAGTGGGAAAGTATGTATGAAGATCCAGATGAACCGGTTGTTTGGGACAACGATGATACGTCCTTTGAAAATCTTATGGAAGATTATGACTTTGAAGAATTCATCAATGAAAGCAGAACACTCCGTGATGAGTATCGCTTCTGAATTTCACTCATACGTGTGAATGTTGGACTTTTGGTTTTTTTTTAGTTTTTCAAAAATTGTGAACAGAAAAGAAAGATAAAAAAACGTTTCTTTCAAATTCGTTCTACTACGCATGATTATTAGATTTAGAAATGTACCATTTATCATCAAAATAAGAATTCATGAATAGATCATTTATCAAGACAAGACCGTGTCCGGGCCAATTAGTATCCGGAAGTTGTAATAACAAGTCGTGCACCTATGCGCACTCGATTGACGAATTGAAGCATATGGAGTGCAATTTTGGAGACAAATGCACGAAAAAAGAGACTTGTTGTAACTTCAAACATCCAGGGGAAAATGTGGATGAATTTCGGAAAAGGATTAACTTTACACCTCCAATATTTCTACCATCTGCTCCCATGGATGTAGAAAACGATCTGCATCCAGCGAGTGAGTGCAACCTTTCGATCCAATTGCCACCGTTTGTGCTCGACCCCACTGATCCGATGAGCCATGTGGTAGCGAGCATGGCTTTGTTGATGAAAAGAGATGTCAAATGGGTTAATGAATAAAAATGAAAATGTCGTCTGTATTATTTTTTGGTCAAGGATTTAATTTAAATGCGTGGAACATGTCAACATCCAAGATGTCTTGTTCCGGAAGATGAGGTAAGAGAGGTCTTGGGGCAACAAATTTTTTTTTCAAAACTAATGGTTTATGGTTTTTATCACCGCCGATTTGATTTTTTTTATAGCTTGGTGTTTTCAGAGGGATGGATGGTTTGAAAATATTTTCTTGAATTCTGTCGAGTAAAAACTTATTTTGATGACTTGTTGTTTGCTTTTTGAGATCTTCCGGGATGACTCTTGTTTCGATGATTGGTTGAATATTGTTCTCAACGTTAAGAAAGATTTCTTTCGAATACGGTAGGGGTTTTTCTTCTGCTGCTCTGATCTGGCTCTTTACTCGCACCCAATACACGAAAATAAAAAAGCTCAAGACAAACAAGCCGATTGTTATAGCGCGTATGACGGATGATTTGTTCTGAGAGCCAAAGAGTGTTTTTGTTTCTCCGTAGATTGACGACCAGAAACTGTCTACATTTCTCAAACGTCCGGGCATAAGATATACTAAAAACTGGACATCCTGTAATGAAATAATAAAATTTTGGTTTGATCCTTTCCCGTCTTTTGTGAGCTCGGGTGGGAAGAAGTAGAGCATGACAGATTGTGGGTCGAATTTGGTCGACCGAATTTTATTTGTTTCATATGTTTTGATAATGTTCTCGTACGTTGTTTCCTTATCCCATCCGTTTGTGATTTTCGACCACTCATACACCTTCTCTTCGTCCCACTCGATCTTTTTACCGTTTGGGTTTTGATGCTCGTGACTTAATCCCAAAACGTGACCGAGCTCGTGCAGAATCGTTCCGACATCTAGCCATGCCATATTCAACGTGACTTCATCTAATGAAAAAAAGTGGTCAAGACCTACCAGGGACCATGTTCCTCGATCTCTTTCGAAACCGACCTTCACCACTGCGTCTCTGATAGAAGAGACAAATTCGAACTCTATGGGTACAATCGGCTCAATTCTCTCTCTGACGATGATACGAAAAGCGTCGTACGGTGAGAGGCGTCTGACCTTATCTTCGAGCGGATCAAGAATGACAGGCCGGCCTGTATTGTCTACTCGAGATTTCAAAAAATTTAGGGAAGTCCATGAGGCCGGGTTTTTAGGCTCGATGAAACAGATTGTGATTTTTTTGACCACAAACTTTCTCTTCTTTATGGCTCTGACGATGTCTGTCTCTGAAGAAACATGTGGTATTTCGATTATTTTTTTCGCCAGCAGATGTGTTATTTTGTCAATATATTCATTTTTCTCTAGCTTATCTTCATTCTGAAATCCTTCTTTGAAAGAAGGAAATTTTACTTTTTTTGTTGTACATAATCGAAGACTATTCATCAACCTATTTCTTTTTTTATTAAGTTTATCTTTTATTTTTTTTAAAATTTATCAATCTCGATGCCGGCGATTGTTTATTATTATTTTTTTGTGCACAATGACAACACGCGAAGAAAGACACAGACCTTCCTTTTGAAAATGATAATTTTTTCTGTCGCTTGTAATAAAAAAGCAAGAAAACTATGTTGGCTAATTTTCCAGATAATAAACTCTGCGCGATGGTGCTTAATGGAGCCATAGGCGACCAGTATGGATCTCCGATCGAGATGATGCCGTCTGAAGTGATCTTAGACAGATATGGCAAATATGTTGAAGACTACATCATCACGGAAAAAATAGAACATCGAGAGTATACTTATACTGACGATACGCAAATGATAATGACGTACGCTTGTTCCATGAATTCTCAAGAATGAATAGCATGATTCCCGATGATGCAGTTCATCCTAACCCGGACTATCCTTTCGCAGAACTGATCAGATACCTTGGATACAAAGGATGGCTAAGAGTTTATAATTTAGACATTAACGAGCGCGAGCAGTCAGATGAAGTAGTTATTTTAGACAATAGGGATGTCTTCCATCATTTGAGAAACACAAAGGATTGTGACATATCATCTCAGTGTGTATAATTTTATTTTTTTGACTTCTTGCAATATTATATAAATAAAACCCAGCCCATTTTCTACGCCCTGACACGACGCAGAGCGAATACAGCAGATATTTGCAAATATGGGTTTGGAGGATAAGGGCTCTCAGTGTCGTTCATAAACAGCGTCAGCGGCGAGCCGTCTGGTAAATAAACGCCAAACTTGAAATTTCCGAATGGATTGATACGGACTGTTTGTAAGCAGTTAGACTTGTCTAATGTTAGAAATGCGTCATCTGCCTGTATAGAAAAATCAGTGATAGGAACGCGGAATAATTTTTTGTTTGAATTGGGATTGTTAGAATAAGAAACATTCACACTATTTCCTCCAGCAGTCGATACATTCTGTAGTTCGACAGAAAAATACGGATAACTCGCTAGCGACCCTCCAGATGCAAGAATCACGTTCGGAATGATGAGATAAATCAGTTGTACATCGTAACAACTCTCTTGACTGATGATCGAGCCAGAGTACGAGAAAGGAGTGTAATTGTCCTTTGTGAACGGTAAAATCTCATATGTCTCTCCCTGAACAGGCGGAGACGCAATGTATCCGATCAGATTGATTTTGTACACAGGCGCGCCTACATACGAGTAAATTCCGAGAATTCTGTTTCTATTGACCCCTGATGTGAATCGAACAAACATGCCGTTATAGTAACCAGATCTGCTGTCTGAGGTCAGAGATGAAACAATGATACTCGTGCTTGTTGAGCCCGATTGGAATGTGCCCACTGTGACTGGAATTTGTTTCCTGATCGATATGATGTGCGTGTTTTGCCAGTTTGATCTCACTGGATAGATCGATGCGAGACAGAATAATCCATCGTAGTGAACAATTTTAGAATACTCGTTTAGCGTTTCATTGTACACATACCAGTCGTCGTAAATTTGTGACGCATATTCTCCAGTCGGGACAAAAATGAGCCCGTCGCTAAATTTCGTTGGACAAGTCAACGTTACCTTAGTTGCTGACTGCGTTTGAGTATACTCCTTGTTCAGACTAACCCTATAGAAATCGTGTGTCCCAGTGGTTGTCAAATATTCGGACGTTTGTATAAGAGCACTGTAAACAACAGACCCACTCGTGATGTTAATTCCACAAGCGCGGTAGTAGTTTGTTATCTTTGATGCGTTGAATGATACAGGAAATATGACCACTATGCTTGTTGTCGTCGACGAGATTGTTTGCGAAATTGCGCTTGGGAATAACGGAGGAGAATTGGTCATAATGACATTGTTAATATCGTTGGGACAATACGTCACCCGTGGGGCAGCATACGTTATCGGATCAACAGATGTGTACACACTATCCCGAGATCCTGTTTGGGAAATGAGCAACTCGAACTGTGACGGATTTGGAAACTTTTGTCGATCTCTATATGTACTGTCGATTTCTAAATATTTCAGCATATATGTTTTACCTTTTACTCTTTTCTTTTTTAGAAAACCATAACTTTTTTCGTCAACTTAAAGATTAGTATTACACGTAATATGTATATGTACCCGAGCGGTCAAAGGGGGTGGTTTTAAGCACCACTGCGAAATTAGCTTCGCAGGTTCAAATCCTGCCATATACAAATTACGTGTAATTCTAATCTAACATTTCATAATGAAAATCATTATGAAATTTTTCAAACATATATATTTTATTTGCTCTATTTATTCAATAATATTGCAGATATCTCATTTTGCCCGTACCGGAGGCGTCGATTTCCTAATAGACATCGGTTGAACGAATTTTCTCTTTCTAAAATTCCGTTTCTAAAAATTACAGGCAGATGACCGTCAAGACCATCACCCGTTGATGGGTGAGAACTTTTTGAAGAACAAACCAGTCCAATCATCAATACACATACAAACAAAAAATTATTTCGTGATCCAGATTTTTGTTTCAAAAAGTTAAGAAAATACATTTTTTTAATTTACCTGAAAAGATTTTTATAAGCTTATATATTTTTTTTATTTAATTCTTTATGAATAGATAAAAAAAATATTTTATGATTTCAAACGATAAACAACTTGCTTCCATAAATACAATTATTCCCACTGCATCACGAAGCATGTTTTCGGCTGCAAATTCTATCTACACTAATCCAGTCGTTTCTCTTGGTGCTAAGAAAGCGCTAACCACATCTAATACAACTGCGATCATTTCTGGAGAGAAGAAGCGGAACCAACGTTTAAATATGAAAATAGTCGAAGAAGATTTTGTTGAAAGGAAAGCGAGAAATTGCAATCCATGTCAAAAGATTTTGTTTATTTCTATTATGGTCTTACTATTGATGATACCTTTTCTTTTTATTTTCTTGTCATGTTCAAAGAAGGAACGCTTCTGCTTGAATAATAAACGATTGTTATTTAGAAAAAAATGAATTCACAAATACTTTTTTTTTTGATATTAAATAAAACCACCTTCTTTTTCAATGCTAGATCATTCATATTTTGAAACACGATCTGAGCTAAACGGAATTAAGAACGAAATGGATGGAATTCTTTCAATCCAAGACTGCATCTTGGAGGCGAGACGAGACCCAACTGTATGGAAAATTTCTTTTTTAAGTCTAACAACCCATAAATTAAGATGCTTTGTTCGTATGAAGACACCTGGTTTTTGGAAGCAAGTCCCGGTTTCGCCTTACACAGCAGACGACAGCGAACATCGGACATGGAAAGAAGAACAGCTACTTCAGTCATTTCTATAATCGTGATTGATCAACGAAAAAAAAAACTTTGTTTACAATCCATCCATGAAAAATAAAAAGAAAGAATAAAAAATATATTTTTTTCAAGAACGAGCTTTTTTCACCCTTTCCACAAAAAAGGTTGACGGAGAAGAAAAAATTATTTTTATTTTTTTCTGAAAGATGAGAGCTTGAGATATAGTAGAAGAGAAGAAATAATTTTTTTTCCGGAAGAAGTTGAAGGAAGTGGGAAGTAAAATTTTTTTCAAAAAAGTAAAAGAGAAGAAAAAAATTTTTTGAAAAGGTTACAAAAAAAGAAGTTGACGGTAAAAAAGCAAAAAAAGAAGTTGACGGTAAAAAAAGCAAAAAAAAAAATTAGTAGAAGTAGGAGTAGAAAATAAAAATGATTTCCAAAGATATGCTTAAGTATAACTTTAACTAAAAAATAAAACAGAGAAGAGAAAAAAAGAAATGTCAACGAACTTCGTGCGAGAGATCAAGTCGATCACTTTTGGTGTTTTGTCCACTGAAGATATCTTGAAGATGTCTGTCTGTCAAGTTGTGAACACGAAGTTGTCCGGTCCCGGCTCTGTGTACGACGAACGTATGGGTCCAAGTCTGGATGTGACGAAGCCGTGTATCACTTGTGGAAATGGGCCGCACATATGTCCGGGCCACTTCGGTCACATTGTTCTCAATCAGCCGATTATCCATCCGTTGTTTTACAAATATGTTGTCGCATTTCTGAAATGCTTCTGTGATGAGTGCTACAATCTTGTGGTTCATCCGTCGTACATGACCCTTTACCGGCTAGACAAGCTGACTGTCGAGGCGCGGTTTGATGCTGTTCAGAAGGTATGTGAAAAGATCGATGCCTGTTGGAATTGCGGCAAGATCCAAGCAAAAGTCAGCATTCTTCCAGCCGACAATTCGATCGTGAAGACACATCGAGTGATGACTGTCGATGAAGGGGAGACGTGTGGTACAACGAAAATTTCGAGCGTTCAAGTGACAGTTGAAGAGATCTTGAAGGTGTTCGACAGTATCTCAGACGACGATGTGCGGTCGCTTGGATTTAATCCCAAATTCAACCATCCAAGAAACCTGATCATGACCGTGTTTCCTGTGATCCCATCGTGTTCGAGACCATTCATCGTTGCTGATGGGAACATTTGCGATGATGATTTGACAAACCAAATCTGTGAAATCGTCAAAGCAAACAATGCGCTGTGTAACGAAACATCCGACATCAAGATACAAAAAGCGCTGCAGTCGTTGAAATTCCGGATCCATACATTTTACGACAACAGCAAGGGCAGAAGCAAGCACACAACGAGCGGACGCGCAATCAAGGGATTGAAGGAGCGGCTTACGAGCAAAGAAGGTCTCTTGCGGAACAATCTGATGGGGAAGCGCGTGGATCAGAGTGCTCGAACTGTGATTGGGCCGGATCCGTCGTTAAAGATGGATGAAGTCGGAGTTCCGTATGAGATCTGTGATGAATTGTCGATCCCTGAGATAGTGAACGAAAGAAACATTGAAAAGTTGACTTCGATCGTGAACTCTGGAGGGGCAAATCTGGTTGTGAACAACTCTGGAAAGAAAATTAATCTTTCTTATGCGACTTTCAAGAAGGGAACAGATCTACTGTATGGAGATATTGTTGTAAAGAATGATGGAAAGAAGAGGATCAAAATTGACGACAAAAACTACAACCTTCCTCTTCAACATGGAGATAAAATCATCCGAAACGGCATTCCTCTCGATGATGTGAAGTATAGCGAACGGAGAAAGTATAACTTGGAGATCGGAAACATCGTTCATCGAAAACTCATCAACGGCGACTGGATCCTTCTCAATAGACAACCGACCCTGCACAAGGGATCCATGATGGCAGTCAAAGTTGTGCGTCTACCTGGGAAGAGCATCCGCTTCAATACAGAAAAATGCAAGTCATATAACGCAGACTTTGACGGAGACGAAATGAATCTTCACGTTCCAGCAAGCTACGAAGCCATGATTGAGTTGGAAGAACTGTCATCAGTGAAGCAGAATATCATCACACCTCAGTCAAGCAAGCCAAATATCACAATCATCCAGGACACTCTTTTGGGGTCTTACAAGATGACGAAGGGATGGAAAATCATACCAAAAGAAAGATTTTTCCAAGTTTTATCTTTTCTTCCATCTAACTTTGTTCTCCAGAAAATTCAACACATCCGCAAAACGATGATCCGTCTCGGCTACAAATCGATGGCCTTCACGGGAAAAGGCCTGATGTCTGTGCTCCTTCCAGATGACTTTCATTACTCATGCAAGTCACAAAACGCCGAAGATGTAAAGATTTTTGATGGAGTTCTTTACTCCGGTGCCTTTACAAAAGAACACCTCGGCTCTTCGTACAACTCCCTCATCGCTCTCATCAACAAAGAGTACGGGGCTGATCGGGTAGCTGAATTCATAAACAACATCCAATTTCTTGTGAACGGGTGGCTTGTTTACGCAGGCTTCACAGTCGGAATAGGAGACTGTCTCGCAACCTCAAAGGAACAAATCGAAGACACCATACAGAAATGTTTCATCGAAGCAAAAGGAATAGAAGAAAGCACTAAAAATCCTTACATCCGAGAAGCCAAGATCACAGCCTGTCTCAGCAAGGCAAAAGACATCGGAATGAAGATCGCCAAAGAAGCTCTCCACCCAGACAACAACTTCGTCACCACAGTGACATCCGGATCCAAAGGCGATTACTTCAATATCGCACAGCTCACAGGCCTTCTTGGTCAGCAAAACCTTGGCGGAAAGAGAATTCCAAAAATGCTCAACAGAGGCAAAAGAACTCTTCCACACTACCCTCTCAATGATGTGCTGTCAGTCGAGGCCGAATTCGAATCACGTGGATTTATCAAAAACTCCTTCATCCACGGCCTCAATCCAATCGAGTTCTACATGCACGCAATCACCGGTAGAGAGGGTGTCACCGACACGGCCATGGGCACGGCAAAGTCTGGGTACATCCAACGCAAAATCGTAAAATGCATGGAAGATCTTCATAGCGAGTATGATTCAACCGTCCGTGATGCCAGCGGAACCGTTTTTCAATGCTCTTACGGAGAAACCGGCATGGATCCTTCGAAATTGGTAAAAACATCTGTTGGGATGGATTGCTGCAACGTTTCACGCATCGTCAACCGCTTGAATTGCAAGTTTGAAGAGAAATAGTCTCGTTTAATTCTTTTGTTTAGAAGGGGACGGATGGTTTTTTTTTTTGCTGACAACTTATAATAGTAAAGAAAAGGAAAGTTTTTTTATTCATTCTCGTTTTTTTTTCTAAAAGTGTGCTTGTAAAAAAAATATTTTTTTAATTAACTTGTGGAAAATAAAATTTACAATGAAGAATAAAAATAAAAATGTCTTAAATTATGTGTTTCTCATCTTAGCGATAGGGGTGCTTATTTTCCTTTTTGGAAAACTATTTTTTAGTAATGAAAATAAAACAATCTGGACTTATTGGGATACGCCTGACAATATTCCCGAAATCGTTCAGATTTGTATGAAACGAATGGAGAAGTATACGCCCGGATACACGGTTGTATTGCTCACTAAAAACAACTATAAAGAACATGTTTCCATACCCGATGAGATAGCTAATCATAAAAATTTTAACGATTCACATGCCAGATTTTCCGATCTAATCAGACTGTCCGTTTTAGCAGAAAAAGGCGGTATATGGATGGATGCATCTATTCTGCTGAATTCTGAACTTACATTTGATTTCAAGAAATACGAATTTTATGGTTACTATTTACAAAGTTTTACCACAACCATGGAATTTCCTGTCATTGAAAGTTGGTTTTTAGGTG
>Ga0078894_10003389_pt1 | contig 12111 bp, 19 predicted proteins | sample LauGreSu1BDMLBSD_2_FD_67506 | JGI IMG/M metagenome (GOLD analysis project Ga0078894, IMG submission 67506) | Freshwater lake microbial communities from Lake Michigan, USA - Su13.BD.MLB.SD (version 4) (version 4) | ecosystem: Environmental > Aquatic > Freshwater > Lake | place: Lake Michigan...
CTTTTGTTTTGAATTTAATTTTGTTTTCCATAATTGAGCGACCATTATGGACTTTTCTTAAGGAGAGATCAAGAAAAAAATTTGGAAAGAACGAAGGAAACAAAGAATGCCTTCACTTTATCATTATCTGGCAACGAATTACTCTCCATTAGCAATTTGATGGAGTTTTTCAGAATATCAAATGTTAAATTGATAGATTGTTGTTTTGCTTCATCTTTATTCTCTTGTTTGATGAAGCTCTCCAACTTGTTTATAAAATCATTCATGAATTCCTTGTTTGGATTCTTGAATTGATTTTTCTTGAAAATCATGTATTGATCCACATTTTTTTTGAAATGGGATTCAAAAAAGAATTTTATATCATCTGCCTTGGGTAAATCGGCTTCTGATCTCTCTGGACCAATTCCAGTGTTTTTCTGGACATCAAATTCGATCATTGTGAGTTGGGTCTTTCAATGCCTCTTCTACGTTTTTAACCACAATCGGATTAACCAAAGGATCTTGTTGCAGGGGTTCCGTCTTTAATGCTGTTTTTACATCCAAAATAACACCAATTCTTTTACTACATTGTGAACAGGTATAGGAGTTATCAATGTTCATTTCAATGGGAATTCTTGTTTGAACCTTTTTATCACAAGGACAAACAACATCTGCTGTGATTTTAGCAAGTTCAGCGGCGGCGATCATTTCAAATTCAGCTTCAATCAATGCATTTCTTCTTTTTACATGTTCTCCATAAAAATAGAATCCAATGAATTGTAAAATAAAGAAGAATGCCGATGTAATCCAAAAATTGAATCCGAAGTTAAGGCAGAATAGACCGCCAAGAATTGAAACGCAAATAGTTATAGCGAGGCTGTAGAGAAGTTTTTTGAGTATTTCTTTAGGCATGAATTATAGTTTATCATCCTTTTCTGGATTTTCAACTATGTTGTTCATGTCTTCCGTTGTGGAAAAGAGGATTTTCTGAATCTGATCCATTTTATCATTCAATTTTTCCACCGCATCAATTCTATGCTTCTTTTGATAGATTACAGGATTTCTCAATGCACGGCTCAGATCGACTCTAATATTTGCTGTTTTAGTGAGAATGTCACCAATTTGATTTAAAAGAAAATCCAACCCAAATGGAAGTTGTTTGGGAGCATTGTGGTCGAGAGTATTGCGATATCTGTTAATAACATCATCAACTGTAATAACTTGAGAAGGTGCATCTTGTTTTGCAATGCCCTTGACCCATTTGTTATACATTTTTTGGTCATCTTCCTTCAGAATGTTAAATTTTTCTCTCATTTGGTATAAATATTTAGCAACAACTACTAAATAATCTTATGGGAATCTACGAAAAATATTTCAATACACTTTTGGAACAAGACGAAGTTGAGGCTGCTCCTGTTGAGGTGACTCCAGAAGCAGAGGATGCTGCAATGTCTGCGGAGCTTGATGCAGGAACTCCCGCTGGTTCATTTGATTCCGATGCTGGCAAGGTAGAAGTGATCAGAAAAGAATCACTTGCAAAACAAAAAAGCATTCTTTCCGAATGGGTTTCTGAAATTGAAAGATTCGTTCAATATGTAAACGGAGTTAACGATACCTCCGTTCAAGCTCAACTTCACAATGCTGGTTGCGATACCTTGTTTGAAAAGATTGCATCATCAGAGCATCGTAGAATTTCACGTATTGCCGTGGAACTCAGCGGTCTTGCAGAGGCTCTCAAAGGTTATTTGATTGCTGGAGATCAAGATTAATCACTTAATCTCTGATAATTTAATCTTCCCTGTCATTCCATCATAGGAATTTTTCAGAATAAACTTATAGGGAAATTCAAATAGTTTGTATGCAATGCATACATCGTTCAGATCCTTGAACTTTCCATATTCTTTGGGCCAAATGAATACTTTTTTACCGCAATCCAGCAAACATTTGGTTTTCTTCTTGGAAGTTGCATCGTTCCATTGATTATCCAATACAAAAATTTGCTCATGTAGAGGAAACAATTGCATTTGGCTTTTTTGTTTTTCTGTAAATGTTTCCGATCCTGATTCGGATATTCCAGCCAATGCAACTCCATTTCTTATGAATGTGGAGTCAAGTGGGCCTTCTGTGATGAAAATGTAAGGTATTTTCTCCTGAACATTATCTATATTGAATACGGACCTCTCTGCATTTTTCTTGGATAGATATTTGGGTTTTTGATCCGATTCCAGCAACCTTCTGGATTGATAGAATATAACCTTGGAATTTTCATCATAGAATGGAATAATGAGCCTGTTTTGATGAACATAGTCATTAAGGGTGACATAGTATTTCTTGGGTCTATTTGCTGCAACCAAAAGCCCCCTATCATTTAAAGTATGTATTGCTTTTTTCACCACATAATCATCATCAAAATACTGCAATTGTTCATCGTCTTCCAAGTCAATACAATCACATGGTAGATCATAATCCACCTTTTTCTTGTTCACTTTAACGTGAAATTGCTCAATATTCACATTGTCATACTCTGTTGATTCTTTCATGACATCTGCAAATGAATCACCAGTTAATTCCATGATCCAATTTACAGGATTGCCCTTCCAACCGCAATTGTGGCAATATATTGAATTTGTTTTCACAATATAATAACAACGCTGTTTCTTCAACCAAGATTTACCCTCACGGCATATGGGGCAACTTGCTTGGTATGTATTGGAACCCTTGTTATGCTTCGGTGATCCCGCAAACTGATAAAACTTGGAAACGACGAATTCTTCTGGTAATGTAACCATTCTCACATCTTAATCCAGAGCTTGGATCAAGTCAAGGATTATTTTTCCTCTTGAGAGATCGGCGTAACGCTAATAGTTCCCTTACGAATGAAAGTGCCAGATGCTGGATCAAACCAGTGTGCTTCTTTCACAAGATTGTTACCAACTTTGGTTTCAATGATACGGGGAACCGATGGTTGACCGGAAATCGGGGAAGTGATAATTCTTGGTTCTACTTTGTTCATGAAACTATTTAGGATGTCAAAAGAGTTTTTCCATGGGCTTCAATCACTTTATATACATCTTTTGGTAAAACATTGATGAAATCCAATATCTTTTCACCCAAGCCAATATAGAATTTGGAAGTTTCAACTTCCCGCAATTCCATTTTTGGCAAGCTCACGAAAAACATTTTATTTTCCTTCTGTTCAAAGAATACAAAAATCTCACCGTGATAATCTCCTTTTAAAACACCATAACTGGAACCCCTGTCAATTACGGTTCTCTCTCTTTTGAAGAGATTTCGGAATTTCATCACTCAAGACCTTGTTGGAGAATTCTGTTTACAAGAGAATTAATGGCATCCGCATCCATTTGATTAACCGCATGGTGGATACAGACGGGTTGACCCTTCATGTCATAACCAAATACCATGAATGCTTGGAGATATTCCGAAAGATGAGTATCAATTCTATCGACAACTACATCAATGTCCTTAGCTTCTTTTTTAACCCTTTCAACGTAATTTTGAATGGATTGTGACAACAACTCATTGATTTGAGCCTTATCCAAGGCTGTGATCTTTTCGTTATTCTTCGAAGCCGATTTCACTGGTTTCTTTTTGTCGTTGTTGTCCTTGCTCTCCATTATCATATTTAGCCTTCGAATAAGGGCTTGTATTGGCATTGTTGCTAACTCCTGCTGAAAGAAGATGGGTCACGATAACCTCCAAGCTTTCAGTTTTAATAGAGAAGTTTTTAACAAATTTCTTGCCACCATCATTGATTTCAAACAAAACATCGCCAAAAAAATCTTTATTTTCATAACATGTGATGAAAACAGAAGAGCCACTTGGATCAACCAAAATGGTCCAACGTCTAGGATCATGTTCACCATATTCGGAAAACATTTTCCATACTATGAATCCAGAGTCTTTCAGTCTTTTGATAAAATAGCTTGGAGTTTTAAGGGAGTTTTTGTTTTTCTTTGTTTTCATTTGATAAGTGATGACATTACGTATAACATTTTATTGTAATTATCGAGTATTTCAAATATTACAAGACCCAATTTGACATTGATTTTAACAAGAATGTCTTTATTGGATATTTCCATAAGTCGAAATATCTCAAAACTAAAAGGAAGAGCATCTACGGACTCACCATCATAAGAATCAGATATTCTCAAAGTGATGGTATCTATATTATTACGTGTCTTATCAGTAAGTTCCGCATAAACACCTTCACTATCGGTGGAAACATATATCTTGTTGGAATCGGAACTGAAAACAGAACCCTTGATCAATTCTTTTATTTGATCATTTTTTAAAATGAAACTTGTATTAAATTGAGTTTCATCGAGTTTTTGGAGATTTAACTTTGGTTGCTTGATAATACCATCTTCTAGTAGATGGTATTTGAAACGTATGGACTTATCTTTGTAGGATAAATTGTTATTCTCTACCTCAAAGTTAATTTCCTCCGTTTTACCAATTGCATCAATTGCCCTTGTGAGTTTCTTAATATCTGGACAATTGAGCAAGGTATTTTCATCAATCACACTTTCAATAGGGTATTGTGTGAAGAAGATCACAGAATTGTCCGGTGTGCAAACCTTACAACTCAGCGTTTCCTCTTTCAATTCCAAAATAGAGGAATCTGAAATTTTGGAAATAGGGAGAAGGAAGTTTTTTACAAAGACTCCCTTGTTTTTAATTTTTAGAGTTTTTGACATGCTTTAGAATTATATCAAGTTTTCTCTCAATGTCAAAAAGTTTACTATGAAGATCGGAAACTTCCGATGGCTTGAAAAGGGGAAGCTCCATTTGATTTGGATCTTTTGGAGTTTGAGCTTGGACTTGAGGAATTTGAACGGGCGGATGAATATTATGAACAACTGGTTGCTGTGGCACATGTCCTTGATAATGAACAGGTGCAATTTGGTTCAAAATATTACTGGTAATCTGAGAAGTATTGTCCAAAACGGGTTGGGGATTCCCGTTTTGAACAATTTGGGGGAGGATGTTCTGATAATTGATTTCACCCTTTCTCAAAGTATTGGATGGATTTGTTATCAAGGAATCAACCTTTGTCCTTAATTCCGAGATTGGGCCAGCTATAATCCCCTTTAGTGCTTCTAACACTAAAGGGTGATTAGGTGGCAAATCCCCTTCTGGTGAGATTTGGGTGAGATCCATATTAGGCGTCTAGATCAGCAAGAAGTTTTTGAATGTTCTCATCATCATTCACATCTGTAGATGAACTGGATGATACAGAAGGCTCTGGCTCTGAGGAGAGATTCTGAACCTCTCGCACAACCTCTTGCTTCTTGCTCTCATTCAAGAGTGTCCTCTTGGTGAAGAAGTGTTCATCCAATACCTCAAGAAGCTCTTCATGAGACTTGGTTGGAATGATCGAAGTAAGATCGAATACATTGTTGTAAACGTCATTCATCTTCTCCTCAGTAAGACCTTCGATCTTCTTTGGCATTGTGAACTTGGAAGAAACATATGTGATATAATCACCTTGCTGTTCACTCTTGATCTTAAGGTTTACACCATTCTCAGAGAGATCAAAGATCCTTGCACCGAAATCTTCCGATCCTTCACCGTCAATGGCATCAGAAATGATCTTATGTAGTTGCTTGCCATAACGGACAATCTTGAGAGTTCCGTTGTTCTCTGGATTTGTTGGATCATCTACAACATAGACGTTAACAAGCCAACGCTCGTTACGGCGAAGGAGGTTGGCCTTGGCCTTCTCTTCCTCATCACCATTACGAAGAATCTTATACTTCGTATCAGTTATAGGGCATTTCTGGCCGAATGTTGCAGGAGACACAACGCTGGTGTATTGACCAGTTCCGAAAGAACTCCAATCATAGGTATAGTAATGAAAGAAGGTTTTTTCGGGTTGTGACACATTGGGAATGAGACGGACGGTATATGTCTTGTCCTTCTCGAACTTCATGATGTTTTTGGTTCCTGATTGGGTTGCGTTCTTTTGGAGCGCGTTTTTGATGCTGTCGAACATTTTTGTGTTGAATGTACTCATATAGTTTGAGTCTTTAGAATACCTCATCTCTGAGTTATTGCAAGCTTTTCTTTTAATATTTTTATACCATCCTTGGAAATCTTGAGACATTTCTTTGATGTATAGTATTTTGTACGAAAGTTGGAAAGTTTGGAAATCGTATCTCCCAGCATGAATTCCAAGAGTTCGTAGTTGTGTTTATTAACAATTTCCTGAAAATTGTCAAAAGATAGACAATTATAAATTGAAATGTTTTTTTCTTTGAGATGTAGGAAAACAGTCGCCATCCCATTTGTCATATGGTTCAGATAAGAATCCAATGAGATTTTGTTTTCCTTGCAAAAGGAATATATAAAAGACAATCCATCAATAACAGCCTTTCTCTGAATATCAGAATCTGGGTCGGAATATAGTTTCTTCTTCTGATAAAGATTGTATATCTTGACCGCTTTTTGGCTCAAGTAAAAATCCAAATTGAAATTATTTTCATCCTCATATACTTCATATGGGGCTTCAAAAAAATCATTCAAATTAACATATGGATTTCTATTGAAGAAATTCTGCAATTTAAGAAGGACTGGATATTTCTCCTCGTTTTGAATATCGGAGAAATCCTTTCTTAATTTATAGGGTTGATTCTTTCTGCTCCTGCTTACCCTTAGAAATGTATTGTAAATTGTTTCGATGTTTCTCACCTTAGAGAATCCAGAACTTTTTTGTTCTTCTTGTTATTAACAAATTTCATCACATATTTGGATTTATACAAGGTGGAATCGTGTTCCAGAAAAAGTCTGATTGCGGACATATCATTGTCGATATTGTGAAGCATTTTGAAAAAATCACGTATCTTCTTGTCCTGCATATAAGAAAGAAGGATCGATGCATAATTCATTTTCTTGTTGTTTAATATACTCACAAAACTGCAAAATGAATTGAATATATGTTCTTTTTCTTTTTGTTCTTTTTCTGAAATCATAATTTGATCTGTTTCTTGTCTAGTAATTTAGTGAATGAAATGAATTTTTCAGTAATAATTCCACCCGCTGTGTTTTTATATCCCCCACCATCTGCGAGACTTTGGGCCACCTTTGATAAATCAACATTGGAATGATGGTTTTTTCTGAAACTTACTTTTTGAGTTTCTGAATTCACGACAATTGCAATTTCATATCCCAAATTGGTCAATTCGGAAGCAACTTCATTGATACAAGTATCAGCAAATGTTGCAATAATCTTACGAAATACTCCCTGAATCTTGACATCTCCCACATAGAACTCAGATGCATCCACAATCTTTTTGATTTTATTCTTGTAGAAATCAATAATTTTTAGTTCCTGTTCATTAAATTGATTGAAACCGTCATTGAATCTATCTTTGAGTTTTTGAGTCTTGTCTCCTTGGTAGTTCCAATAAAGCATGTTTATACCAACAGAGAAATCTTTTTCTATGAGTCGGTATGAAATATAGTCATCCACAAGTGCAACAAATTTTCTTTGTTCCGTTGTTATTTTTCGATCCGAAAGCTTATCTTTTAAGTATCTATAAAGACCCAACACCGTTGAACCAAATTCCAACACTTCAACCTTTGCATTCTTATAAGAATCCCTGCAACGTTTAGCTTCTTGGTGGTGGTCGAAAATCTGGACATTTGGTTCATCAACCAAATCCATAATAGAACAAGTGTCCAAGGCAACAAAATAGATTTCATCGTAATCTTCCATTTTATTTTTCATCAACCACTTGTTTACATCGCTTCTCATATTCAAGTGATTTGTCATCGTATAGGAAGGAGTGTTCCAGAGATACCAATGCAAAAGCAAATAACAGGCTGAACCGTCTAGATCAGCGTGTATAAAAACATGAATTTTTTTATTGCTTTGCATTTTGTTCTATAATTTAGTGCAAGTACATTAATCTTCAAGTGCTTTTATGGATCTATTGAAATCGACTAATTCCTCTGTTTCATTTTGAATGTCCTCTTCTTCCAGAGTCAGGGTCGTATAATCAATCTTTAGAAGTGTGGAACCAAAGTTTGGACCAAATCGATTCTTTGCAATACCCATGTTGATATACCCATTTTCTTTATCTTCATCGCTTTGCCAGATATTGAAAATAGCATCTGCTGTATTTGCGAGACTTATGCCTTCTGAAATGTTTTCCAGACTTGGATTATCTTTGGAGAAAGCCGAGCGTGTCACTTGGCTTGCCGATATAATGGGAACATTATGAGTATAAGAAATAGCCCTAAGTTGTTCCGAAATATGTTTAATCCTCTCATACATCGTATCTCCATTTGGACTCGACATGAGATTCAAATAATCCAACACAAGGCAGTCTACTTTAATTCCTCTTTGGCTCAATTTTTTCAAATATGCGGATACTTGAAATGGGGTGAGGGTCGATGGGGGAAATTCTTTAATTAGGATCTTGGATTTATTGTTTTGTTTTTTAACATCTTCCAATTGTTCTTTGAGATTGTCGAAATCTGTTTTTAATTCAAACATTGGAATCTTTGTCAATTTGGATGCAAATCGCATACCATACATGATTTCAGACATTTCAAGAGAAATGACCAATGCTGTTTTACCTTGCATTGCAACATTCGCCGCAATGTTTCCAAGAAAGATGGATTTACCAACGTTTGTTTCGCCAATAAAGATGTAAAGAGCTTTACCATTTTCCAGTAAACCTCCACCAAGCTTGTTGTCCATCCATTTCCATCCTGTGGATATTTTGTTTTCGTTTTTAGATAACTCCTCAATGAAATAATCAACGTTATCCAAAAGATTAAGTCCAAGAGAAGGAGAAAGATTAATGCCAACCGCTTTTTCCATCTTCATGAGAAGATCCGAGGGGTCTAATTTTCCATCATCATTCTTTTCAGCTGCTTCCAAAAGGGCATTGAAAACTGATTTTTGTTTCAAAAATGTCTCTGTATTTTCGTAAAGCTCTTCTCTGTTGAACTTTGTGTCTTGAAAATCTTTTATTTTGAGCAATACGTTTTTGAATGACTCTTTGAGTTTCGGATCGCTCAAATAACTTTTAATTTCATTAAGAGTTGGAACTTCGCTTCTCCTGTAATAAAAATCCTTAATAATTCCGACAACGGATTTGATATCCTTATCGGAAAAGAGATCGTCGTTTAGATGGTCGATTACAGACGCTAGATATCCATTGTCAAAAACACAATTGTAAACAATAACTTTTTCATAGAAGTCCAGATCTAGTTTTGCAGCATTTTTATCCATTTGTTTTTAAAATATTCGTTTGATTTTTTCCAAGAGTCGTGAAATTCCCTGAGGCCTGGTGAGCTGTGATCGACCACAATAGGCCAAACCCCAATCTTCAACTTGTTCATGTTGCAAGTATTGGAAAAATCCATATCGTAATGATGGAACATGAGATTTTCGTCAAATCTTGTTTTCGTTTGTAGGATTTTTTTACAATTAACTGCCATAAACACGCCGTCAATAATGACAACTCTTGCAGGAGAAGGTCCAAAAACGGTCAAAAGCATCTGATTATCAGTGCCTTCCCAGCTGTGTCCAGCAAATCCTCTCAAATTGCTACGATCTGACATCAAATGCCAAAGGTTGATATCCTTGATTTGGGGATTAATACATCCCGCAACACCAAGAACATCGAATTTCTTCATGCCTTCTTCTATTTGATATGCTAGATCCATGTTTACAAATTCCACGTCATCGTGAACGAAGATCATATAATCGCACAACTCCCCATGGGTGTCAATGCAATTGTTGTAATATTGAGGCATTCCCAGCTTGGTATTATTGTGTAATAATTTTAAATCTATTTTTTGTTCAGAATGCTTGTTAAGCTTCTGAATGCTTCTGTAAATTTTTGTTTGACAGGGATCGGGGCTTCGTGATAGACTACAGGCAATAATTTTCACAAAAATATCATACACCAAACTATAAATAATTCAACATTTATGAAAGATAAAGATCAAGTCGCAATATTCGAATCCTACAGAGAAGACATCCTTAACAAGTTCAAACAGAGCTTGGAGGGTGATAAAAGAGAAGAATCACCAATCGAGCCTGAAATTTCTGATGAAGTTCCAGAGATTGAAGATAAGGAAGAAATCTCCGGTGAAGATCTGGAAGATAGTGATTTAGGAAATGATGTTGAAGATGTTGATGGCATGGAAGATGAGAAAATTGAACTTCCTAAGAAAAACGTAATCGTAAGATCACAAGAAATTTCCGTTGATATTGGAGCAAAGCTCCGTGAAATTGTAAGAAACATGCCTGATGTCGTTGAGGATGTTGATGTTCTTTCCGCAATTAAGGGAGCAATTCAAAAGGTTAACAGTAAATTGGAAGAAGAAGATCAAATTAAAGACACTCCTCTTTCGATTTATGACGATCTTTTGGCTGCTGGTGTTTATTCCGAAGAAGAGATGTCTTCCGATGAATTGGAAGACAAAGAAGCAGAAGTTCTCCAAAGCATGGATGACGATGATTATTTCGATGACGATGACTTCACTGGTGAATCGGAATTCGATGTCAGTAAAAAATCCCGCAAAGAAAGAGAAGATTTCCGTTCTGGAATGAGAAGGGACGTTGAAAGATCAAAGGCCGAGGATATTCTTCGCGGCATGGGAGTCGATTTCGGTGAAAGAGGCAATCTAGAAAACGACTATTAATCGTCGGAGTAATCAAAAAAAGAAACGGGTGTAATACCCTCTCTTGTTAATTGATACAATTCACCATCTTGCAGGGGTTCTAGCCCCTTCATTGGTTTACTGGAAAAAGTATTCTCGTAAACATCCGCATATAATTCATAATTGCATTTTGCAATAAAGACGTTTCCGTTTTCACAATTGTGTATCCATGTTGCATATTTTCCCTCAACCATGGATAATGCTTCGCTGATAACTTTAGAATCTATATAATCACTTTGATCATAAACATAATCGAGCAATGCAACAATTGCATGAGTCTGTGCAATTGAATCTGACATACTTTTGTCAGAATTATCTATAATTTCATCTTTGTTTGTGACCTTTCCGCAACAAGAAACGATCCATTGAACATGGAGAGATGGGTTCATATTGTCTGGATCAAATGTCTTTGTTTTATTTTCACTTATACCCAAATAAGTGTGGTATTTTTTTCTGGGAAACTTGAATTCATCCCAAGTATGAACTTTATAAACATCATATCTATCGTCGCTCAAAAACAACATGGCATTGTTGCCATTTATCTTTCCTTGATTCAATTTCTGAAGCTCAAGGAATGTTTTCTTGTTATTTGAACCGTAGATAGTACTCATTTTCCGAATCCAACAATTCTGTCGCTTTTTTCTTCTTCTTCGTAGAACTTGTTCTTTGTGCTCATATTGTATATTTCACTCAATGACATTGGTTCTTTAATGGACTCGATTTTATTCTCATCCATCTCTAATGATTTAGCGAGTTCTTTGGATTCTTCAACTGACAATTTATCAAACTTATAGTCTACCATCGTTCTACCCTTTCTCTTCAGTGCCTTATCGATCTTCGTATCATCACAGTTGTATGTAATAATAATAGATGCCTCTAGCATATCGGATAGAATGCCATCTGAAAGGTTCAAAATTGTGGAAATGTATTCATTATCTTGTCTTTCTCTGGAAATTAGAATCTTTTCAGCATCTTCCAAAATAAGGACACATTTCTTTTTCTTGATGAGAATTGAGAAAATGTCAGGATCAGAAATAACCTTTTCAACAAAATTGGTTGGAACAAATATGAATTCTTTGTTAACAACACTTGTTAGGTGCTTTACAAAGCTGCTTTTGCCCGTGCCTGGTTCCCCATGGAACATATACAATCCCTTGTGCTTTGTTTTAAGTTTTTCAACAGTTTCACCATATACTGAAACAAACTTCTTTCCGTAATTCATTCCAATTTCAATGTTTGGAACTTTAATATCTAATGGCACAAAATCATACTCCCCATATTGATCTTTCATCAATACAGACACAAAATTTCTCTCTTTATATTGAATCTTAAATTTGTTCAAGAAATCAAACTTTTCTTTCAAATCTGTGAGAAACTTGTAATTGGGATAATAAACCGTCACATTGATCTTTGAATTGTTTGAATTAA
>Ga0078894_10003391_pt1 | contig 12110 bp, 19 predicted proteins | sample LauGreSu1BDMLBSD_2_FD_67506 | JGI IMG/M metagenome (GOLD analysis project Ga0078894, IMG submission 67506) | Freshwater lake microbial communities from Lake Michigan, USA - Su13.BD.MLB.SD (version 4) (version 4) | ecosystem: Environmental > Aquatic > Freshwater > Lake | place: Lake Michigan...
CGGTTAGGGCTTCTTGAAATTTTTGACATCTTCTACTGCTTTCTTGAGCGTTTCTGCATAGTTAATGGTCTGTTGTTCGGACATTGCAATGGTTGTTTGGCATTCAACATAGCCTTTGGTCCAAACAGCCCAGGTCAATTTAAGTCTAGCAATCAATCCGTTAACTAGATCTTTCCAGAACCAATCGAACTCTTGTTGCCAAGTGTTGTCAATGTCATAACGCTTCTTGACCGTTTCAGTCCAGTAGTCTGTTTTAACAGTTACAAAGGTATTGACATTGACTCCTGTTTCGGCTGCTTCAACTTCAAAGTCAATGCTGTGATCGTCTTGACCACAGCCGCAGACAACCTTATAAAACTTTGAATCACCAAAGTCGCTAGTCTTCAGGATTCCTTCTGCCGGTTCCTGTGCTGATATTCTCTTTTTATCCACCATTTGTATGTTTCCCAGTATTGTTGTATTGTAACAGGATCTTGTTGATATACAAGTCGTTCTTCACAATTTTCTATCCAAAGATTCTGCACCCACATCCTGAATGGGCTCGCAGTCTGAGGGTTTTGGAGGTCGGTTCCAGCAATAGTCACATTCTTCATCACCACATTTCTCCTCTAGCCATAGGTTACAACTTTCACAATAGTGTGCATCATAATGCTCGTTGTATTTACAAGCACCTTGACACTTTGAACAGATTAAGTCCATAGACTTTCTCGGATTTTGATAAGACGAATCATCATAGCTTCGTCTTCTTTAGCATAAGCCTCTTCTATTTTACGAAGAAGTTTGTGAGCCTTGTCGCTTTGCTTTTTAAGCACAGGATCTTTTGGTGTGCTAAAACTTAGCTTACCACCATTAGCTTCTCGTTGTGCTTCGCAGGCAGCAGTCCAACCGCTGGCATCGTACGGATCAGGACGATTTCGATAGGTCACAGTCCACCAACGGTAAAGCTCTAGAATTTCTGTAGCAGCCTTGGCCTGATAAGTTGGTTCGCCATAGCCTTTGTCTCCGGGATTACAGCCCATATCTTCTTTGACTTTGAGTCCACTGGCCCAGATTAGATATTCGATACCTGCATCTGGACAGCGCCAAGTACGCCAGCGCAGCCAACCTTTGCGATACCAAGGAACATCATACTTGGTTTTCATTTCATCACTCCACATGCAGTGATGCCATGCCTGCTCTATTTCAACAAAGTCCACAAGCTCATTGAAAAGACAAGGAAGGAACCTACTGCCAACATCTTGCCATTGCCCAGGTTTGATGTCTCTAGGGTGTGCAGTAAGACTATGAGAGCGGCTGATCCAGCGATTGTTGATATAATAACGGATGTCATTAAGTTTCCTTGCAGGCCAAGTTACGAAATCCTGGATGTGACCAAGTGCTTCTTCAGCTAACCAATAGCGGAAGTTGTGTTTCATTTGGGCCATAGTGGTCCATTCATCCCATTCTTCTGAGGTACCCGCACTGAGCTTTTTGGTACCGCGAAGCCAATCTGCGAAAGGAGTACAACTCCAATAAGTTGAATGATGTGCCATGATAGTATATTTCTCTGTTGAACAACTTAATTATACTATCTTTTTAGAAACCTGTCAAGATGATTGTTTTTTGAATCAAAACTTTCTTTGGTAGCCTGCTAGATTAAGCATTAAGCTGTACTGTTCGTAGGCCTTCTTTACAGCTTCGTTAGTGTGACGATAATAGGATTCTTCACGCTCTTTGTCCATTAGTGTTTCAAACATATCGCGCATACCTTCTGAGTTGCGATGATTGTAGAAACGCTTTTCCAATTCCACAAGAGTCTTCAACCGGCTTTCTGGAATTTGTAGAGTGTATAGCGTTTCAGTTTGAAACGGTTCAATGTCGTTGCGGATAAGATCTGCCCGAGTTGGATCTGTAAAGAATGTAGGAGGACGATACCGAGCATAACGCTGGGTATCGTTTACTACTTTGACTTCGTAGTTCTTACAGAAGTCTTTTAGTTTGTCATCCATTTTGGACCAGACTCTCGCTCATTGGGAATATAGCAGCGATAGCTTTAGCACAGGCTAATGCAATCAGTTGATGTTCCTTCTGTGTACCATTACCTGAACGCAGTTCAATAAAGTGAATCCATGAACGCAAAGTACCGTTCATATACAGACGACTTTCGATTAAGCCTTCAGGTAACACAGCGCGAGCCTGTTCCTTGGCTATGCCATTAGCGATAGCCCACTCGTATTCTCGTTGTGCGGCATAGATGACTCGTTGTTGAGCTCTGTACCATTCGTTTTGTAGCAGTTGATCTTCCACTTCGACACTGTTTTGTCTGTTTTTTGGGTCTTGGAGTCTAGCTTCTCTTGTAACAAACTTAAGGTCCTTAGTTGGGTCAGCGTATCGTTGACTGAACTCTTGAAAGCTAAAGCTCCGGTGTCTAAGTATCTGTCGTGCAATATCGCGGGTGGTAGTGATTTCAACGCAGGCTGAGACCATTTCCAATGGGCTCCAGTGTGCGTGTTTGACCAAGTATCGTATAAGCTTCTCTGATGTCTCGGAGTTAAATTGATTGCTTGGATTGGACACACGGGCGCAATACGCAATGAGTTCCTGCGCATCATCGATGCCCAGATCTCTAAATTCCTCAGTGGGTTGACTGTAGGATACCAGTTTAACATCCATTATGTTTCCTTTAAAATCTTCATCAGCTTCTCTTTTTCGAGAAGGTCTTTTTCCATTTCTACATACTGTCTACGAAGTTCTTTTAGTTCTTCCCAGCGATCTTCTAGGGCAGGATTCGGGTGCAGTATGGCCAATCGTTCTTCCATCTTGTCCATAAACTGTTTAAGACTCTTTCCATCTACTTTGATATCAGTCCCAGCGGCCATATCAATACCGGTGTTACTGATATTAACAGTTGGGGGATTATTCCAGTTGTAGTGGCCTGTACCTGTAGTGGTATAAACCTGTCCACTTGTACCGCCAGAACCGATAGTATAGGGCACACTGTTAATATTATTAATACTAGTAACAGATGGTACGGTAATTGATCCTGTATACATTGTACTAGAATCTAAAGTAATGGTATCAGTGCCGTAGCCACTTATAGTATAAGTTGGCTGGGCACCGTAACCACCTAGATCTATTGTATCGACATCCAGAGCAGTAATATCTACTTCGGGATCGTTAAGATCTTTATCACTCACAATTAAGCCTTGGCTTCTTTTCGAGCGTTCTTTTCTTCTGTGATTTCGTTGCGGCGAGCTTTAACACCTTTAGCAACTTCTTGTAGAGCTTTACGAGCGCGAGTACCTGCTGCACCGTTGCCTGCTGTGAACTTTGCGTCCTCGGCTAAGAATGCTTCGAAGTCTGCTTTTAGTTGTTCTACTGTATTTGACATAATGTTTTCCTTAAGTTATGTGTCTTTACTTATAAAAGTAAGTGGTGTGGTCGGTAGGATTCGAACCTACAAGGGCTGTCTAGGACTTTGCCCAGCCCCAGCTCTCCTAAACGGAAAAGCGGGAGGTCTGCCATATTCCACTCACAACCACAAGTATAGTATATAACCTTAATTGCATTAATGCAAGTAATTATGCGTTAAATATCGTGTGAATAATATAGACTTTGCTCAAATTATGGAAAAAGGAATTGCCATTACCAGTTCCGGAACCAGTGGCGAGCCAAAATCATACTTCCAAAGTCCTGCCAAACTTCGTGCAGCCAATAAGGTAGCTAGAGAAGCTCAACAGATAACAAGCTCTAGTAAAGTCTATACATGCTGTAAGGTCACTCATGCTGGAGGCCTTCTTGCTCAGACATTGCCAGCTATGGAGATTGGTGCAGAAGTTGACATCGTTCAATTCAGCGCCTATCATTTTGTAAAGAAAATTTCTCAGTACACTCATACTCATATAACTCCATTACATGCCAAAGCAATAATGATGACCAAAGGTTTTCAAACATTGGATCTAACAGGGTTATGGGTTACCTGCGGAGCGGATCCAATTCAGTGGAATATCATCGAAGCCTTTGTTGAACGAGGCGCAACTTTCTTGGTTAACTGGGGCATGAGTGAAGTTGGTCCTATCGCTATAGGAACACGGTTTAATACTTTAGAAAAAGTGCAGGCCTATAAACAACTATGTCCTGCAGATGCTACGATTCTAGGAGATGTTAGTTATTGCAATTTTAAATTAGTTGATCAAGAGTTGCATGTTGCCGGAGAGATATGTATCTACGATGATTGGTATGCAACCAAAGATCGAGTGTTTGTCAAAGACGGGGTACTGTTTTATCAAGGCAGAACAAATAAAGAAGTGGATCTATGGACTCCAAAGAAAGGTTAAAGACAGTAGCATATTCGCATCAGCATAGAGAGCATCTAATAGAGTTCTGCAATGAAGCTGGTGAACAAGGATACAAGAACAATCAAAGTCTTGAAGCTATGAGATTAGATTGGTGCATTAGCACGGGCGGACAATTTTTCCTATCCTATCTAGGAGATAAAATAATCAGTGTCAGTGGATGCCATCCATTACCAGAAGTGGGCGATTATTTCCGTGTATTGTTTCGCGGAGCAACTTTAAATCAGTATCAAAACTATTACGGAGTACCTAGCAAGACACACATGGGGTCGATTCCTTTTTACGATCACTTGCCGTTACAACTAGACTGGGCCAACAAAGATCTAGTGGTAACAACCAATTGGGATAATCCAGACATCAAGTCTATGGGACACAGTCACCGCGTGTTTAAATTGCTTGCACGACAAGGACTAGTTACTTGCCTAGAAGAAAAAATAAATCTGTTTAACACAGATCAGTCTGTCTGGAAAATAAACATAGACGCATACTTTACAGCCAGAGAGGGATATAGGGTTAGAAATGGTTTTTAATAACAGCGATCAACTGATTTTTGTTTTAGCAAGTCCAGCCGGAGGCGGTTATCGCTTGGGTAGATTAGTCTGTTGTTTAGATAATGTCCATTGGTATGAAGCCAAGTTAAATGGAAAGAATCCCTACAGTGTTTATTATACACCTGAACTCAAAGGCAAAAACATCAGCCCATATCATTTTGATAGAAGAACTCAAACAGGAATGATTCCATTAATTGGCGAACGAGTTGAACGGTTCTGGGATAATCCTGAAGAGTATTATAGCAAGGTGTGGCCACAAGAAATGATTAAAGCAGGCGCTGATAAAATTTTAACCAGCGGCAAAAGTTTGTTGTGGGTGTTACATGACATGCCCAACGATCTATATAGATTTCCAAATGCTAAAATTATCAACTTAATCGATCCCGATGTGGAAGCAGTTATTGATAGATATATGATTACTACTGCATTGTTTCCTATCACTATCGAGAATCCTTCACTGAAGCCTGAAAGCGATAACGAACACTCTAGAAAATTAAAGGCTCTAGAAAAAATTAACTCAGCTCCTACATACAGAGATTTTTGGATGTGGGAAAACTATAATGTTGCTGAGTATTCTGAAGCCGTTAATTCGCAATATAGAATTTATGTATCAGACCTAATAAAGAAAAATGATAGATCACTGGTCAAACAAAATCCCAAGTGTTTGAACATTACTTGGGATTCTTTAGATGTTAATCTAATTAAAGAGTTTATTGGTGCAGGATCAATTGATCCCAATTACATCAACTTAATAAATCGCTAGTTGTCTAGGAACTGCATCTGCTGATATTGTTCCAGTGTAAGGAGTAATACCAATAGTTTCGTCAGTCATATTAAGTGTAACTGCTAGTGCTTCGTCGCTGAATGTAAACATGTCATTAGCATCTACATTATACCAAGTAGCTCCCACACTAGCCGCAGAACTATTAACAATTGCGATTTGTTCAGTTAATAATTGTCTAAAGGCAGTTTCGTTGTATTCGATGTGATGCTCGAGTAATCGTAATCCTGCTTCGATACTTTTAGCTTCATCTTCTTTTCTAACAAAAATAATTTTAGATTCGTTGGGCCAATGACTTCTAATGGCTAAGGCATGTTTAGTAACTTCGGTTCCGGATACAATAACTTCAGTTGGAACAGCTCTTGCAGTATCAAGAAAGCTTTGGATACGCTGAATAACTTCTTCAGCAGTCAAGTTACCGTCAATAAAAATCTTGTCCGGTCTTCCAATGACCATTCTGCCAGTACGATACCCTCTGTTGCGAAATGTTTCCTCTTGCAACTCTGTACAAACTTCCGTTATTCCGGTTCCAATGGTTCCAGCTACTATGTATATTCTCATTTTAACGTCCCAACTTTTATCTAGTATTTATTCGATTCTAGTGTAACATACTTTAATGGTATCTTTAAGATTAGGTTCTGCTTTGAAAAGTTTCGGAGCAGCTTCCGGGAATCTTTCTAGCACCCAATTTGTGCTGTAGTTGTCCCATTTGAGATTTTTTCTTTGGGCAAAATCTGCTATGTTTTTTGTTTCTTCTTGAATCTTTTCCCACATACGCTCTTCATTAACATACCACTTATATATGGGATAGTAAATGCCAAAGCCGCCCATGTGGAACCACCAGTCCTTTGCAGCCTGAGGTTCACGCCATACCAACAGTAGATCTTGTCCCTTACAGTTTTCCCAAATCCAATCTAGGTTGTAGGCAAACCAATGGCTCTTGATCTGTTTTAAAGGTTGAGTGTCATCGCTGAACGGCTTTAGGCATTCAGTAAAAAACTCTTCCTTGCTGTAGTTACTTAGATCATCGAAGCCGTGACCGTATTCATGATGCGGACCGAAGTAAGCACCATTGTGTGTATAGGCACGCCATGACTCATCTGATACTGTATAGTCTTTGGTATGCTCTATAGGCATACGATACATTCGATCAGGACTTTGATCAGTCATGTCATAGCCAGGCAATTGTAAACGCATACGCTGACAAATCATACTCCACGCTGATCCGGGAGCTCCTGTACATAAAATCAGTTTGTTCATGCTTGATACACCATTGTTTCGCTACCGTCTTCTTGTAATTGCCAGGCTTCGAATCCCGGCTCTCCGTCTTTCCTAGGACGATATCGCATCATGTGATTTCCTTTGTTATAAAAATTCCATGTCTTCTCAGTTAGGTAACCTGTTAGATGTACACTATATCTAGATTTGTTTGATAGATTACAAGTTGCATGAGGCATGTCGTTGTGATTCCAAGTAATACATTCACCGGCACGCCAGTGACTCCAGGTAGTATTGCCTACACTCCATATGTGTCCGGGTTTCCAGTCTTCCATAAAGATCACAAATCGTTTCAACTTCTCAGGTTTCCACGCTAGTTCTTGATCCTTGTCACGGATAACAGCACTATATATGTCATGATGCATCATTAATATTTGACCGGGACGTTGTATATGAAAACTATCATAGCCGTAGTCCCTCTGCGCACCTTCTTGTGCTTGATCAAAATCTAATCCTAAGAACTGACCTATGCGTTGACAACCATCACCGGGCTTTGCACTATCAAACATTATTAGATCTTCAAGTTTAAGACCTAACTTTTCAGCATCGTTGACCATACTGTGTGGATAGTGTGTGCTGGTCTTTTCCATATGTTCTGGAGTACCAGTTCGTTGAATCAAATTAATAGGACCAAAGTTATTGGCTTCTGCAAATTCTATCTCTGCTTGCCAATCGATACCTTCGAAGATGCCCAGACGATCAATAACACTGTCAATAGGATCAGGACCAAATCTAGTTTCGTCGTAGTTGCTGTAAGTCTTACCGTGTAGCCAACGACTAGGTTTACCTGTATCGGGATCAAACCAATCACGGGGATGCCTGAAAGCAGGCTTTGGGCCTTCGCCTCTCTTGTAGGCAAGATACTGCTGATCCCAGATGTGCTGACGCTCTTGCAATACCTTTTGTTTAATCACCCATTCTTCGTGCGGAATTTTTCTAATTAAATTTTTACTCATCTTATTTCTCTAATTTTGCACAGCTGATAGGATCTATAGAATATCGCTTTAGCTCTCCAGGCTTTTGCCACCACCAAACTAGTCTGCTGCTCTTAGGCGCTTTGTCAACAAAAGGTCCCTTGATCATAATTAAATTGTTTGCATCGCCGAACTCTTGTATGTCTTTGTCATTCCATACATAGTGTACATCGCTGTAAGGTATTTCTTCTTCTTTGAATTCGTAGAGTGTACGCATGACAATATAGCCTCCGGGCTTGAGCCAAGTAACTACCTTGTCTAGATTTTCTTTAACGAATTCTCTAGTTCCAAACTGTATGCTGCCCAGCACCAACAAGACATCTGCGCTTTCTGGTCTAAAGTTAATACTTAAAATGTCTGACTGAATATCAATCATAGGAAAGGGTTGTGGATCAAACCCTATTAGATTCTTAATATGACCTTTAAAGCGATTATGCCCGCAACCTACATCAATAACTAGGTCTGGATCTAGTGCATTTACTTCATCAATCAGGTTCATTCCGCTGTGCGTGTAATGCTGAAAGGCCATATAGCCGTCCCATCTTTTAGGGTTGAATTTGGCATTCAGTCTTTGTTGTTGATTATCCATTAAACTTTCCTATAGCGAGTTTGATAGAAGCAGGTTTGGGATCGTTATTGATAGACAATACAGTAAAGTTTTCATCAAAAATATTTTCGTCTGCTAGAATATTAAGCCAATTTGCCTGTATGCGATCTGCTATTCTATGTACGGATTCGTCAACAAGCTCAATTTTTTCTTTAAATGCTTCGGGGCCGCCTTGCCGTTCGATCATATCTACAGGATTTCCACTAAGCCCTATTTTTTTAAGTGCTTCTCTATCGCATCGACTTACGCAGACAAATACACTATCAGTATACTCTTCATAGATTTCTTTAAAGAATTTACACAACCACCAGCCTGCATGAATTTCATATTCTTCTAATTGGTCTTGTTTATAATTTATATCTATGGCATTCTTAAGTTCTTGCCAGGTAACATCGTTGCTAAACTTTACTCTTTTGTATACAGGATCTTGTTCGAATTGTTTCTTGAAGTCGTCTCGCATATACAACTCTTCAGAAATTCTAAGTATACCGCTTCCTGGGGCTCCGAATACAAATACCTTGGTCATAGAGCTCTCCACTTCCAAAATAAACGAATGTTAGATCTTCGTTGTCCTACGAAATTTGCGTCCATACGGTCCCTAATTCTTGCACTGCCTTGGGCTACAGTAACTTCACCTACAATTTCAAATCCTAATTGCGTTGCCCACGATTCTACAAGGTCTTTGCTCCAGTCGTAGTATCTTAGATCGCCTTTGTGATCTTTATCGTGATCATTTTGATTGGCTCTAAAATAAGCAACACCTCCGGGCTTGAGTAATCTTTTTACTTCTTTAAGTTGAGATTCTATAAGATCAGCTTGACCAAAGTTAATACTGCCTAACGCCAATACTACATCGGCTGTGTGATCTGCAAAGTGTTCTTTTAGATCCGTAATGTCTGCGACAATATCTTCTCTACAGCCTACTACATCGACACCTACTAGATTGTTGATCAGCCCCTTGTATTGATTCAAGCCACAGCCTAAGTCAATGACTAGCGAAGGCTCAAGACTGTTGATCTCATCAACCATAGTTACACCGTTAATAGGATACTTTTCAACAATCTTAGATAGGAATATCTGTTTGGAATCATCATCACGAACTTCGTAGTTCTTACGAAGCTGTGACACAAAGGCCTGTTTAACTGTTTCTACAATATTAGAGTTCATCAACATTAAAAGTTTTTGGAAAGTTTTTTAGAACTTCTAGAGTTCGGTCTGTTACTGCACCAGTGATATTTAATGTCGGACGGGGCTCGTGACCGAAGTTTGCGGTTCCGTGAGGGATGTCTCTCCAAGGCCATGTAAAGCAATCTCCTTTCTTCCAGCGCAACAACATGTTACCCTGTTGCCAAATGTGTCCAGGCTTCTGATCATCTAGGAACACAATCAAGCGAAGCATCTTGCGTTGATCGTAATCGCAGTCGGCGAAGCGTTCGTAGTTGCCTCTTTGACCTTTCATTAGTGCGCCAAAGTTGTCCAAGTGATAATAAAACATCTGTCCAGGGTACTGTATGTCAACTCTAGACACTGTGGGAATATCTAAATGAAATAGGTCAGCAATCTTTTTCAGCTTGCCTACCAGCTCTACCTTGGCACGGTTAAAAACAATGTAAGGATTATCACCTTCTGTAACATAACCCCAACGGTCGAAATCATTCTTTTCCATTTGGTTATTGTTCTGCAATCTAGGCTTGCCTCTAAGATCAAAGCTAAACGGTTTAGCCTGCTCAGTCATGTGTGTTAGGTCATCGGCCCAATTACCTTCAAATCGTGTTAAGGGTATGTACAAAGGATTAACACAACTTCCTAGTCGTTGATCCTCTCGGTCCATATCGAAGTGATAGTTGCTAGTTGACTTACACCATTCATAAAGGCTATCGTAGCCTTGACTGCTAACAGGCGGCTTAGTTACAAGGTTGGTATATTCTTCGTAGAAGTTGTTGTCGTGGTTCATATCTTGTTACCTAAGGGAATTAGACTTTCAATGCTGTGTACTGTTCGTTTGGTAAATGCGTTATCAATTAGATTCAATACAGGATGCACTCCTGTATTCTTATTGGGATTATACACAGTGAACAAGGTATGTCCGATCAATTGATTCAGGGCTCCTATTGCAGAATTATTAGCTTCGGCAGTTTCCAGTCTAGTAATATTTTTACTTAGACTGTTAGGTTCAAAGTATCTAAAAGATTCTTCAGTAGATTCTAAGTCTACCATAGAACAAATGTCCTTGATTCCGCCTTTGATGATTTTTAAATTCTTTTCAAATATAAATTTCAATATGAAAGCATTTTCTAATCGTATTTGTCGTTTCATACGCTCGTCATCTTGGTACCAAGTGTATACCGGAAATGCAATGTTCCACCCGCCTAGATGACTCCACCAATCAAAACAGCTTTCGTCTGGTGCCCACACTAGAATGATCTTTGCTTTAGGAAAATATTTTGTGATAGTGTCTAGGTTATAGGCAAACCAATGACTCTTGATCATCTTGATTCCATCCCAGTTATCGTAGGGTCGCGCTATTTCTCGCACAATTTCTTCTTTACTTAATTCGTTTAATCGATCAAAGTCGTGTCCGTATTCGTTGTCGGGACCAAAGTAAACACCAAAATGCCAACCCATACGCAAGACTTCTGCTGTCTGTGCCTGTTTGTAATAGATAAAATACTGTCTATGGTCAGCTTTATCTTGACTGTTTAATTCTTTGTGATATGATAGTGCGTTAAGTAACCCGCTCCATTTACTACCCGGAGCACCAGTAGCGAAGATCAAATCCTCACCTTGGTAGTTTTCAAAATCAAAATTTTCTAAGTTCATATTTTTATACTTTGTGTGTTCAATGCTTTAGTGATAAATGCTTTTGTTACGATTGTTTCGTGTCCAGTAATTTGTAGAGTTACTCTTGGAGTATGTCCGGCGTTGGCTGTGCAATGCGGAACATTAGGCCAGTCGAATGTATGTATATCTCCAGCTCTCCAACCTTGTAGGCTGTCGTTGCCAAATTGATAAAAATGACCAGGAGCCCAGTCTGTTAAAAAGATTACAATTCTTTTGATTGTTTGAGATGTGGCATGCTTTGGACTCCACGAAAATGCAGATAGTTTATCAATATGCTGAGTGAAAACTTCGCCAGGGTATTGTACATGCACACGAATTTTAGGAGTTGGGCCGATACCGATCATAGCAGCCATGTCTAAAAACTTTTTAGGTATTTTATCTTCGTGCAACATTCTCAATAATACAATATTTGGATCGCAGTTGGCATTTATTAAGTCCTGTTCTTCTTGTGCAATCATAGGACTGATTGTATACCTTTTGTTTTTTAATCTAGTACGCCAAGTTGCTGGTTCGGCAGTCGCTAAAACTTCCGCAAGTTCTTGACTCCAGTCTCCCTCGAATCTACCTAGTCCGTGTAATTGATCCCATCTAGGATCAAACAGTGCTGTATCAAAATGATACTGGCTAGACTGTTTAGTAAATTCCCAACTGCTGTTTTCTATCATAGAGAAATTTCTCTTTGATTTCTTGCTAGGTTTAAAAACTCTCGAGTCTTTGCGCCAACCACACCAGTAGTGAGTAAAC
>Ga0078894_10003392_pt1 | contig 12108 bp, 13 predicted proteins | sample LauGreSu1BDMLBSD_2_FD_67506 | JGI IMG/M metagenome (GOLD analysis project Ga0078894, IMG submission 67506) | Freshwater lake microbial communities from Lake Michigan, USA - Su13.BD.MLB.SD (version 4) (version 4) | ecosystem: Environmental > Aquatic > Freshwater > Lake | place: Lake Michigan...
CCCCAAAACCCCAAAACCCCTTTAGTTTGATTGATTAATTTAAGCCAATAATAAATAAAATGCTCAAGAACTATCTCCAAAACTTGCTTGTCGGGCTTCTCGACGAGTACGTTGAGGACTTTACTGCAAACGACATTCAGATTGACTAATGGAACGGTAGAATCGCAAAGGAAAACGTAAAACTCCGATCCACCGCTTTCGACTGGATTTTTCAATCAGCATTTGGCGCGCCATGCGAAATTGTTCAAGGCTACATAAAAAAGATAGTAGTAGATGTGCCCTGGACCTAAATCCTATCCAAACCAGTCGAACTCAAGATCGAAGAAATTCACATCATACTCAAATCGAAGGATCACTACGACAGGGACTTCGTTAAGAGTATGCTTCTAACCGCTAAGAAAGAGCAGGTCGATAAGATCCTAGCAGAAATCAAAAAGCAAACCGAAACTAAACTAGCTGAGACAAAAGACAGCTACCTGAGCAAAATGTTGAAAGTAATTTGGGAAAATCTAAGGATTAATGTGCGCAACATCCACATAAGATTTGAAGACACTAATGTGAGCCGCTGCGATCAAGCCTTCAACTTCGGCTTTATGGCGGAGTCCATTAGCTACTCAATGACTAACAATCGATTTGCAAAAGCTTTTCTGAACATCGACGACAAAATTTAGGAGTAGAAATCTTTTAGTCTGCTTCTTGTGACGAAGTTTGCCATGTACTGGAATTCGAATGCTCAGGTAAACTGGACTCATAATAAGGAGTTCGTAAATTTGACAGCGCAAGACACTATTGACTTCTCAAAGCGTCACACCGACAACTTAATGAGGAAGCATTTCGCCAACAAGAACGAATTCAACAGCAACAACACGGGCGTATTTCTTGTTTAGCCCTGCAACTGGAGCATCAAGTTTCGGACAAACCTAGCGCCTCACATCCGCCCTGAACTTCCAGAGAGTACGACTGTCTGGGAAAGTAGTGAAATTACTCTTACACTAGATGAGGAGATTTACAAGGACGTGTAGTACTTAACCAAATTTTTCGCTTGGCACGCCAACTCGGTCAAAAAAACTGGTTATCTTAAGTACAGACCGCCTTATAACCAATCAGTAATCGGAAACGCTCCCGTCTTTTGGCGGTATGCAATCAAGGCAACTCTTTATATGCTCAGAAAGGAACGCTAGAAATCTTCAAAATCGCTTTAGCAAAAACGATAAAACGAAATGATACAACTTGCCGAAATTTATAAAATTGAAGCCATTAACAAGTTTATGAAAGAATCAGGACAAAAAGAACGTCTATTACTCACAAAAAACCTAGACTTTGCGAATGAAGCCTAAATAACAAAAGCTAGAAAGCATCTTGAATGCAAACTGACTCCCGAGTAGATTGTCGTTGCGATCAAGCAATCCGAAAAGGAGTCTCAAACGTACATCCATGATCATTAGCAGAAGTCAGGTTGGCGTGCGTGGGTGCCAACAGTGTTAAAAACCTCTTATTGGACCGGTGGTGTTGCAGCATAAGTTGATCAAAGTGCCCAGTCTGATTTAATGGAAATTGAATTTTAGAAGCAGGTAGATCTTCTACTCTAAAAGTCAAAACAAATTGACTCAAGCCTCGTTCAACACCACTCAGACAACAGCAAGCAAATTTCTTCCCACTTTGTTTTCCAAGTTCCTCTGTTCCAAACTTTGGTAGTCAACAAATAAGATGGCGCCTACAACGCCAAATGCTTTATGAGTCTTGCTATCCAAGACTTCTTTTACTAATCAACTGTCCTAAAAAACTTGTAGACTCAACAGATTATAAGTATTAAGAGTTTTGAAATATCTGACAAACACTTGCAATCCCCAAAGTTTTAACGCATAATATACAAAAAACATGTGCCATAGACTCTGACAATTAACAAGCGTGCCCTACAAAAGTACTAAGCTGAGAATTATAACAACGGTTTTGGGCAATAGGAAGCCGATGAGGAATCTAATTTGAACGTAAACAACGGTCTACCGTTAGTAAAGTAGTTTTAGGAAATAATTCGACAAGCAAGTGATTGCGACTAGCTTTATCTACTGGCGTAGTTCACTTGCACACCAACTAGTAAAGTCGACAGTTACAGAGTTGACATCCTGATTAACCCGGTATCGTTATTTTACAACAGAGCTTTAATCGCACGCACAGAAACATTCCTACACCAAGCAACAATTAACAAAGTCCAGAACGCGACTGCGGAGGCGGATTTTGACGAGCGAGTTTAAGCCCTACAAAGGCGCACTGAGAACTAGGTAACCGAACTTCTCAAAAAGTCAGAGTTCGAAATTTCTTGCACTCTGAAAGGGATCGACGTGATAATACCCGATGACACAAGCTTTGATCAGGCAAAATTTATCATGATTCAGACTGGAAATATCGTGCTGAGATCGAAACACGATCTAAATATGCAACCATCCCAGAAGAAACTTGTAGATTCTTACTTTCTATCCCAATTGGACCAATCAACTTCTTAGTCGTTGCTAAATAAATTGAAAACTCAAACCAATCGGGAAGAATTTTCGTTAAACCTCTCTGAGATCCAGGTTTTCTACTTTTAGCAGGCGACACAACTAGAAGCTGTTTAATATAACGAGACGAGCAAAGAAGATGTTGAGCGGCTCTACAATATTTTACGCAAAACAGACGTACAGATCTAGGTTGTAAAGTGTGGTGCACCAAGTGGTCTTCCAACAGAGTTATCAGACTAAAACTTAGAGCTCATTTTCATAGACTCTCTAGTTACGAATGTGGAATTCAGAACTACAAATAGGGAACTCAAGGAACTTATGGGTTTTGTTGACAGGTTTCAACACTACCACGCAGAGCTTTCAGATCAAGTACTAAAAGAACTTATTCAAATTAAGTTTGAGGCTCAAATGAAAAAGAATGTTTCGAAAAAACAAAAGAGCCACACTCTACTTAACAAACAACTTGGATCAGTTTTTATGAGTCAGAAGAGTCTAGGAAGAGCCGGAGAGCAGTCGGTGCGCAGTTTGTAAGGTTCTGACTCGAATGAAGATGAGTTTTACGACGCTTAAGACTACTTTGATCCAAAAATAATTGAAATGATTGACCGTACGAAGGGAATAGTCTAATCAGAAGCCACCGATGTGCCAGCTAAAAAAGTTGCTTCTCAAATTTACTTGCTTCAATTGTAGATTGCCAAGCTCAAAGTAACTCTCATGGAGTAAAACTAGTAACTTGGTCCAGAGCTTATCCTAAAGCAGGGGAAAGGCATTCCATTTATTTGCTTTGAACTTTCAAGAGCCACGTTTGACGTTCTCCAAGCAGAAAGCAAACTTTCGCTTAGTTTTACATTGAAAGAATACTGTCTTTTGAACACAGAAAAACAAACAGCCCCGCAGATGTTGAGTCGATCCGGTAATTTTGACATGGCCGGTCTTGTTGGCTTCTCTCAGCGCAAGGAGTCAATCGACTTAGAAAGTCAGCAAATGGGCGAAGGTCAGCATATTTTCGATTTGGAAAATGAAGACAATCTCGAAATTGCAGATCAGCTATTCGAAGACGTAAACGATTACTTCATAAGAGCATTTCACTCAGAATCAGAATCTGCAGGTAGTTGGTCAACTTTGGAAGTAGGTTTACTAGAAGTCGAATTCTCCGACTCAATTATCCGCAAATCAATAGAAGTATTGTTCAATGGATGGCCTTAACCAATCATTCGTAATTATAGCAAAAACAAGACACCAGAAGTTGCAGTAAAGCCACCCTGCAAAACTTAAATTTAGGCTGACTTGGAAGGCATAGTAGTGCGAATGCGAGTAAAGAAAGACGTTTAAACTCTCAAAATTTTAGGCCTTAAAATTGCTACGACGGACGATCGCGGCATTTCAAGCTGCTTAAAGTTTTCCCTTGACGACTTCCAGATAATACATCAAAACAACGAGCTTGTCTTCAAACACAACCTAATAAATGAGTATTTACCTTCGGACGAAGATATTCTAGGGGAAGAAGATTTTCACATTCTGAACATAGAAGTGATTGAATCCAAGGCAGAGAGAGAGTTAAAGACTGTGAAGGGCAACTTCTCCAACATGCTCCTTATTTTGGAAACTCCAAGTATTCTTTAGATGGTACAGAACTTGCACCAGATCTATAAAACGGTGCGGCCCTACTTGCCGGTCCCGAGTTCAACTTCACCACCCAATCAACAAATGCAATCTTAACAGCAACTTAAGTTAGATTTCTAGATAACTGGCAACTACTTTTAGCTGCCTGTAAAAGAAAGCAAAAATGCTCTTTTCTTTCAGATAGATAGTTTACAAATTTTTGTCCAAGAAGACGCCTCAGTAAAGCTTTAGATGAAGTCTTTTAACGCTTTTGTTGCAAAACAGATCGACCAAGAAAACCGCTACTTTCTTTTCGTAGTGGATGATACAAACATCGAGTTTGGAAGCAACATGCTCACGATGATGCTTGAAGTTGGGAAGTTTTAGCTAAACTTGAATGAGAACTTTATACTGTTTCTGGCCTCACTCACAGAGTATCATTTTGAGGAAACCATGAATATTGTACAGTTCGCTTAACAAGTAGTTAGTAGTGATGAGTAACCGATGCTTTCTGCTCCAAAAGCTTAACAAAAGTGGGTCAGTGACGATTTGCTCGATTTACTTTCTCAATCTAGTCCTTTTCTCTAGTCTGTAGTCGCTACTCTTGGCCAAACTTAGAAAAAGGTTAGCGTCGAAAACTATAAATTCATGAGAATCGGACGAATAGAACTATAATGGGTGAATGGAATGTCATTTGATGACCACGAAGAAAATTTTGTGACTCTCCACAATCGCAACTTCACGAAAATAATTCTCGAGTAGCTTAATAGAGACCGAACTAGTTTAGAAGTTGGAAAGGAATACGACTACGAGCCCACATACAAAGAAAATGACTAGTTTAAGCAAAAAACTCTTAGCCCATCTCAGAATGAAAAACAGTACGAAAGATTGCTTTTTAGAGTTGAAGAAGTGAAAATTGAAACAACAAGTACGCCCAGTTAATACAGCTCCTTACAGATAAAAACAATAGCCCTTGAGAATGTGACATCAAACTTGGTACAAAGTCTATGCGTAATCTAACCAGGTGCAATCAGCCCTTCTTTTTAGATTTTGTAGGCTGTAGAGAAGATAAAAGCGACTGTTCATATTGTAGATGTTCGCATTTGTTAGTAACACGTAATTGTACTTAGTAACATAGTAAAGGCGGCTTACAGTTGCAAGAACATTGTACAAAGAGGCAAAAAACGGAAGATGTTTAAAGCTATATTCGGTGCGTAGAACGTTGGGTCACAGATGTCTTAAGAACAAAAAGCACAGGATTTCTAACTTAAAGTGAAAAGAATCAGGTTAGTTTGTTACGAGAATGAGATTGGGATCTAAAATCGGACAAATACTTCGCAAGAGAAAAATTCAAACTAATCGCCAGGCTAAGTTTTCATTGACACGATGACTGCCAAAGCAGTTGAAAAGTTTACAACATCGGATGAGAAGCAAAACTTCAAAGGTAATGGAGTTGTTGTAATTGAAACTGGTCTTAGTATATCAAATTAGCAACCATAGAGTGATTAAGACGAGGAGGACGCAATCTTGAATGGTTTATCCCCTGACATGCAACTAAAGTGCAAATTTTTCGCTTTATAAATTTATCTGAACGCTAAACACACTTCAGTTGCCGATCTTCTTGCTGGTGAAAAACGACTTTTGATTCTTTACCCTGTCGATATAAACTTCGAACAACAGTTTTACTCGAAGAAAAACTTGCAAATTACTGACATCTAGCTAAGTTTGATTGAATTTGAACTCAGTTTCAAGTAAATATTTTTCCTCACAATACTTGGGACTAAAATGATTGACGCTTCAAAGCCAATTACACAAATACTTGAATAGATAGAGTAAAACACACGTGGAAAACGTAGTCAAGAGCCTTCTACTACACCAAAGTTGAGTTCGCTCTAGACTATTTAATTTAGTTCAGTTTACTTCGCCCTAATTAAAGAGACCGCAGATCTAACCATAGATTTCAATAGTTAAGGTGAAAACACAATAAATAGCATTCCAATGCTGAGTCTTGAGTTGAAGTGGCTGGAAATAAAGTAAAAGACCCAGATGACTGGCCTTACAACTACAGACATCTAGTTTCCCCTCGAACTTTACTACTTCAACTAGAAGCTCAACTTTTTTGAGCCCGCGCTCGAGAGAGTAATCATCAAACTGTATCACGAAGCAGGAGGACAGTCAGAAAAGGAAATTCAAAAGCTTACGATTGAAGATGTTCTCAACCTTAACTTCTCAGTCGCTTTGTATGAAAATTTTTTTCTGCTAATCGATAACTTCAAGCAGGAATTTGGAGAGTACAATCGACAATCAGAACTCAATAAGAAGGACTCGGTCTTCGGGTCTAACTTCAAGCAATCATCAGCCGAAAAGCAGCCTATTTTTGATGACCATTTGCAAACCACAGGTCAAGCAATACTCTTTAGTCCATCCAGTTTCTTCATAAAGAACAAAACTGGAGAGTTGCTAATGTTCATGGCTGGAAAGAAACCTGCTTTCACAGAGCTACAACCGAATGAAGTTTTACCTCTTGACTTTTAGAAAACTTTGATTGACGATTAGTCTGACAGACTCGCTGCAGTTGACGATCTCGATAACACCCTGAGCAGCAATCGTGAATTGTTTGAAGGAGTTCCATCGTCTCAAATATAACCGAACTCAGATGCACCCTCATCGATGCAAAGTTCTACAGACGAGGATGAGGACTCAATGAGTAGCTCAAGTGACGAGCACAATTACTTTGCGAACATGGCCGTTAATTACGCAAGAAAAGGACATGATTCGAGAAAACCAAGTTCACCATACAGGCGAGGCTAGTTTAAATTCAAGAAGGGGGAACCTAATCGAGTTTAGCTTTAGGTCTCGATACAAAGAGGAAAACAAATGGAGAAAACGCTAAGTTTCGAGATAAACTTTGACAGTCTGAACTGTCAGAGAGTCTATCTAGATGAATAGAGATAATTGTACGTGATTTGCCAAACTTAGATTAAAGAAGGTCAAAAACATTTAATTGTACGCTCACCGATGCAAGTGACCAACAACTTACAGATTCCAATTGAAGTCTAGTTACTTCAGCTTGGAACGATGGATCAGAAATCGAGTGACAGCAAAATTTTGGAAGAGTCGAAAGATGAAAAGCCAAGACTTTTGTTTTAAAAGCAGGCACACGATTTCAAAATGATCGTGAAGCCAGGCTCTAGCCAGATTATTCCTCTAAAAGCTTGCAGTTTTGACAATGTACAGGTTAGACCAATCATCTCTCTAACAGAAAACTAGAACTCGGCTGCAAGTTACAAACATGAATCTTAGTTCGAATGGTCTCAATGTTCTCGAATTTGTTTACTCTAAGACGAAACTATGATCTTTGAGTAGAAACCGATTGTTTGTCGATCTAAGATGTCACGAAACAATCGAATCGTGGATAGAAACAACAATCAGGTGTTCTTTGTTCTAAATGCAAACACTTACAGCATCAGGTCTTACATAGATTTTAACACTCAGTAGACTGAGTTTATCAGTCTTCGATATTTGAGCATAACTGCACCGTATACGGTTTAAAACTTGATTCCAGTCCCAATCACAATGCTCTTCAAAAACATAGTAAGAGAAAATGATCGGGACAAACAACTATATGATATGGACCTTAAACATAACTCAAGTCTTCAAGTTCTCTATCTCAACCCTTTAGGCAACTTTGACTTTTCAGTCACGATTCCTGGGTTCTAACAAAGCAATTTTATCGCATTCAAACTTGAATCGGACGAAGACTTCGAAATAGCGCCGGATCTTCTGCAGAAAAACTACATAGACTCCGGATTCGAGGCTCAAGCTGAAGACCAGCAATCGCTGCTTAAAAAGGCACAGTGGCGATTTGTGAAGCAAAAGAGATTGCTTCTCCAACTTTGTAGCAAGTTTTAGTCTTAGTTCAATATCTGCGTTAACATAGCATTCGTTCAAGGATTTTACCACATCAGTTTCTACGCTAAGTACTGGTTCCTTAATAACACATAAATGCCACTCACTGCGCAGGTATCAAAATCCACTTTTAGTTTTCCGAGTCTAGAGTTGCCATTCTTGAGCACTGATTTCGACTTTGAAACAGTAAAACATTTTGAACGCGGTGATTAGCCTGATTCCAAAGAAGCAAAGAAGGTAGAGATAGAAGTTGCAAGACCTCGCCTCGGCAGTGGTGAGACTATTCAAACCATTGAGACACAGACAATCGCAGAAAGTAAGGCGGATTTGAACACCAGCAAAATCAACTATGAAAAACTGAAAAACGTTATGGGCATAAATCAAGGCGATCTTGCAGCGGGCACGGGAAGCTACGATATGAGTGCGCAGTAACGTCTTCTTTTGATGCGGCTAAAACCGTGGGAAACGTATCGTGTTTAACACTCATCAGTGAAGGCTGGTTTGCTAGCCGCCCTTAATCAAGAAGACATCGATCGAGTATCGAGCATCTATTTCACCCAGGAGCTTATCAAAGAGGAGCAGAAGGACGAGCCTGAAATGCCAGTGCAAGGTTTTAGAAACCTTGGCTCAATCACGAACATCAACGACTTCCAAACTGCGAGAGGCTCAGTAGTTGATTTGGCACACACGGCCCGTGACCATGAAAAGTCTTCCTCTATTCTGATTCAGAGTGCAAGAGATAAGTCCTCCGAAGGTCAGCGTCGTCAGGTGTAGTTTGACTAAGCGGTTTAGAACCAGCAGCTGATGTCATCGCGTACTACTGTTTTGAATCGTGCTGAAAAACTCACTAAGATGTCCAAATCGTCCATTTAAGTTACTAACTTCACTCAGCAAATTGAGGAATAGCAAGCAGTTCCACTCAATCATACACCACTGTCCAAGTTCGACATTTTTCCGGCGCCGCTATAGGACAAAGACCAGCTAAAGCGCGTTATTCTGTTCTCAGACGTACCCACGGAGGAGTCACAAGTTGCCTCTCTCGGCGGAACTGGGGAGGCAATCGACCCGTTTGAGCAAAGTCAGTAATTTTTAAGGTTGAAGATCTGCAACTCGGAGTGGTGCCAACTTCCATTCGACCTAGCTAAACTCCAACAAGAACCAATCAAAATCAAGGACGGTTGTAAGACAAAATCCGGGCCGCACGGTCACCAACCCCAAAGTATGTTTGAGATTGTTTCAGTGGTTACATTCTTGCCCCAGCCTTTTTCTTTTTCTAAGCTCATCTGCTTCCAGCCCAGATACCTTATGGTGAACAGGACCTTCCAAATTGTGACTGTCGTTCAAGCCTAGTGTGAAGACCTTGGTGCGTTCAAGATTTTCCCCTAGGAAACAAGCGTGTTCCATTGGACTGACTCCACCAAGTTGCTCGAAATCTGCGTCAAGATCGACGACCACGAGTTTTCGGGCAACATGAGGATTGACGGCATTGGTGAAATAAACTTACGGCTCAAAAACACACAAGGCAAAGACAATATCATCCTTAATGTTTCGATCAGCGAGGAGACTAACAGTTTCTACATCGTCTTCTCAGACGTCAGCTACGCACCGCCGTATAGAATTGAAAATCTAACTAAGACCAGATTCAAAGTTCAGTAGATTTAGGGACGTAGTGATGACTTCGACAGATTAAACGCTTTCTAAACGATGTCGTTTGCGTGGAGCTATCCTCTTCAAAAGAAACTGCTAAAGATTTCACTTTCCCACCTGCAAACCGAGGAGGACTTAGGCAGTTTCAACATCGACTCAATTTCAAAGACAGAACGGATTGTCCTCAAAGATAGACAAAACAAAAGGTAGTACGTTTTGGAGATCACAAACGAGAAGACGATCAAAGTCGTCAGAATTTTGTACCCTTAAACAATCGCAGTCGACGAGGAAAAGGCCAAGTTAGAGAAAGGAGGCAAGGCAACGAAAATTCAAGTTGTCAAGCAGAAACTGATGATTAACCGACTCGGCTTTTCGATAGTCAATAGCCAGGCCAGGGAGTTATGTTACGCTTCGTTCAGCAATCTAAGAGTATGCAATGAGACGACACATAAACACTAGAAAATGTCATTCAAGGTCGGTGATTTACAAGTAGATAACTAGTTGTCTCGCGCGTCTGACGCAATTATCTTCAAAAGAGAATCACCCTCCCGCACTGGCAGCCATTTCCTGTCGTTGAAGTTCCTCTACATAAAAAACGAAGCTATTGAGAATCTTCTTTACTACAAGTACTTCATCTTTGACATTGTCCCGTTCGAGCTGAGTCTTGATGGCAACTTCTGTGACGAGTCTTATAAATATGCGATTGATGTGTTCTCACTGGCTACGAAGTATGCGCTGCGAATGAAACAGGGTGAAATCGTGGGAACCCAACAGGTATTCCAGGATTTTGAGTTCGATCCCACGGCGATACGGCCAATTCAAAACGTTGAATAAAGTTCAAGTGAGGTGGATTAGATCAAGAGTGCGTTCAACGAACTAAAGAAGAAGGGCCAACCATACCTGGAAACGGCGCGTGATGTGCAAAAGATTTACTTCGAGTAATTCCAAATCAATGAAATCCGTCTGAGTTTCTCCTTTAGCTCTTCACCACTACTGTTCAGAGAGTTCACGATGAACCCGACGCTAAAGTTCTTAATCGTACTGCTGAGCAACTTGAAAAACGTAAGACTAAGATTCGGCCGGTGCTACCTTTAAAACTAAAACTTGCTACTGTCAATTTTCCTAGCCCAGCTAAAGAGGTTCTACTGGCACGAGGTTTCTAATCACACTCAGATATTCAAGATCGTTTCATCAATGGGCATCTTCGGCAACCTATCTGACACGCTTCAAAACATAACTACCGCATTCAAAAGCTTAATCTACAGGCCGTTCGATACAGACGAAAACAAAATTAAGGCAGTTGTCGTAGGAAGTCTCGTGTTTATGAAGGACTCTGTTTCAGCTCTATCCGGGTCTGTTGTATCAGTGCTAGACACTCTCAAACAAGGGCTTACTTTTTTGGTGCAGTATGGGTTCGCAAGTTAGGACGGAAACGACCAATCAATTGTTATGGATAGAGATCTGTTCGAGGATGACATTGAGTAGGCGTCCAGACCTCTAAACAATCACTTCAGTACGCCTTTGACAACGATTGACACTCAAAACCGTATTTGGCTCAAAATCCTTACTCGAGAGAAGCAGAACTACGACGTTAAGAAACGAATGCTAAAAAAACAGAAAGAAGGTATGGAGACAGATATCCAACCGATTAACAGCATTAAAAGGACCAAAGAGTCAGGCGGATTTGTTTATTCAGCGGCTGTTATGACTGCAAAGGGCATCGTTTACATCCCAAAGAAGTTGATTTAGACATCGGCGGGCTTGCTGAACATAATTCTACAGGACGAAGACACTCCTCGCACGATTCAGAAAGTAAGACCGCCGCGCTTTGTCAGCTTCACCATGGAACTTGAGCCCTACAGCAAGAAGAAGGCTTTTGCTCTTGAGATACTAAACGATATAAATCTCAACGTCATTGAAGCTGAAACTATTCAAAAGTTGTACACTATGTCGTAGAATGTTGTCATAATTACTGGTAAGCGAGTCATTTGTGTGGAAGAACAAGTTTAACGGCTAAACCCTATCAACGGAGATTTGACTTCGAGTTTCAACAGCAACGGAGTAGTTTACAAGCACTGGAATGTATTTTTCCGAGATATTTTTAGAGTCAGCATCGACATAATTGACAGAGAAGCGAGAGTCATCACTAAGCAAGATCTCGAAAGAATACTGTAGGGCGGAGATGAGTAGACTGAGCTCAAGATACAGTTCGTCCTCAAAATTCACTTTATGACGAGCGAAGATCATCATGGCTCAAAGACATCATCCTAAAGAAAGGGAGCCAAAGGTTTAAATCAGTTCGGAGGTGATGAGAGTGGAATATCGATGGCTGGTCTGAGAGTTGCTAGGAGAGATATCACCGCCAAAACCAAAGACTTCCGCATCATCAAACGTATTCTGAGAACAATGGAGCAGCGCTTGAAGTGACTTAAAACTCCTATTAACACTTAATTAC
>Ga0078894_10003393_pt1 | contig 12106 bp, 7 predicted proteins | sample LauGreSu1BDMLBSD_2_FD_67506 | JGI IMG/M metagenome (GOLD analysis project Ga0078894, IMG submission 67506) | Freshwater lake microbial communities from Lake Michigan, USA - Su13.BD.MLB.SD (version 4) (version 4) | ecosystem: Environmental > Aquatic > Freshwater > Lake | place: Lake Michigan, USA...
ATATAACGAAGCGAATCCTGTCACAGCAGCAAACAGCACGAGAGTCGACAGGAACTGAGTTGAGTGGACCGAAAACTTCAGCGTATTGGTCATTAGGAAGAGGCGGACCCCCTCATTCGTCACCGGAATTTTAAGCATATTCACTAAGAGTATGCCGCCGACACCGAGGCTCGCACCAATCGCCGCGGCGATTATCCCGAGGAGGCAGGCTTCTGCCACAAACATTTCAACAATCATAGTCTTCGGCGCACCAATCGCCCGCATGGTTCCAATCTCTTTAGTCCTCTCTCTGACCGCCATCCACATCGAATTGACGATCCCCCCAACGATGATCATCGCAAGGATGGCTACGACAAAAAATGAGACGAGGTCTAGAGCCCTAGTTACCCAAAGGACAAAAGAAACTTCATCACTCCAAATGGTCAGATCTAGACGCTGCCCCAGCCAATCTTCTCCAGAAACCTTGTCAAATTTGAAGAAAAATGGACGAGGATCGTGATCCATCACAGTGAACCCAGCCTTAGTGAGATCAGCACGTAGCCGCTCCATCACCGCGGTTGCTCGGTCAGGATTAGGCAGGTACACCATGACGACGCCGGTGCTGTTGTCTTGAATGCGGTAGAGATCGAGAACGGTGCGTCGTGGGACAAAGATATTCCAATTACTCATAAAGCCGATATCAGCGGCTATAGCTACCACTGTCAAATCAACTGTATTCGCCTTAGCTCCCTCGACCACCATAGTTATGTTGTCGCCGATGGTGACGCCAAGTTTCTTGGCCTGAGCAGCAAAGATAAGAACACTATTCGGTTTTTTAAGATCAGCAAAATTACCTAAAGCCTGATCTCGCCCGCCATCCTTATAGGACGACTCAGGCGCTAATTGCAGGGCTTGGAAAAATCGCCCCTCATCCTCGTACTCGATACCACTCAATCCGACGTTAAACGAGGATTGAGGCCCGACCAACCTACCCCAACCGCGGTGGCGGTCGATTATGGTGGTCGCCTCAGGTACCGATTTACGCACAGCTTCTTTAACCCCGGCCCTGTCGCTGATGAGGGGATCTGAGCCCTTCTTTCGAGCCTTGAAAAACCCACCGATATTGACATGCCCGGCTGACAGTGTGGTCGCCGATTCAATCATCCTCTCGGCGACCGACCCGGATACTACGCGAAGAGTCAGGAACAGCGCTGCTACCAATGCCACCGCTAGACCAAGAAGTAAGGACCTCCGCCGAGCCTGCAGCAAATTCCGGAAGGCGATCCTAAAGATCGTCATCATTACTCTTTCTCCTGGGTAGCGTCGGCTGGTTGCACTTTAGCAGCATGCCTCGCGGCGTATACTGACGCCAGAGTTGCAAATAATGTAATCAGAAGTGGCACCAATGTTACGATCTGCCAGTGGACCGCGGGATAAAGTCGTGGCCCGGAAAAGATGAATGTCACGACATCATTTGCTGCTGGAATCCCTCTTCTGCCAGCTGCAACCACTGCTGCAACGGCTAAGCCGGCCCCGCCAAAAGCACCAAACATACCGGTAATGCCAGTCTCTGCCAGAAACAGCGCGACTATAAAAGAACGCTGCGCCCCAATTGCTCTCATCGTGCCGATCTCACGAGTTCTATTCAGCGTTCCGACTATAATTGAATTGTTAATGATGACAAAGGCCACCAAGAAGATCACGATTAAGGCGAAAACCAAGGTACCACCGACGATATTAACAAATTGCCCGACGATGCCTGAAGCCTGTTGCCAGTCTACGATGTTTACCTTGAACCCTCGCTTCTCCAGATCCGAGCGTAATTCAGACTCGGTGCGTGCCTGCTGCGAGGGATCTTTGAGTCTAATGGCTGCGTTTAAAGCCAACCCGTTCTGCACTTCCGCGAGATCAAAGGTATCTGCTAACGTTGGTTTGACCAATAGTACCTGTGTAGCGTCTAGAGCATTGGCGTCATCGGCGCTCGGACTCACAGCGACTGTGGTCGAATCAGTTGCGACGTCACCAAAAAGGGCGGCCTCCGCATCTTCTGATTTCACATCCTTCATGCCTACTTGCGCTCGCATAGCGTCGAGCTCTTTACGAGAGGCATCAGTCATTTGACCATAGAGCTCTCGAAAGCTAACGAGATCCATGATGTTTAGGACTCCAGCAAGGTCAGAGTCCTCAAGACCGTCAAAATTATAAATACCGTAGACCTTTAGAGGCAGAGTCTTGATGTAACCACTGCGGGTATAATTACGTATAGTGATGGTTTGTCCTGGCGTCACTTCGTAGAGTTTAATCTTAGGCGCAATGTGCTCGTAAAACCACTGATAGCGCTCAAGAAAATTACTGTCGTCTACGGTCAAAAAGGCACTGATTTGCTGACTTAGCCTTTGTACGAGATCAACATTCTCGTCCTTGATACCTCTAGCGGCAAGTTTGGCACTCAATTCCTCAGCATTGGGACGATCTAGGTAGGACAGTATCTGCTGGTATTGTTTGCTCAAGTCGATGGCAAATCGCTGGTTTTCCTCGTCCCCAACGATTTTACCTCCACGCTTTACGATGCGCTTATGGAGCTTGTCAAAAAGTTTAGCAACGCCGTTTTTTAAAAGCTCCTCACGCACCTTGCGACTCAGCATAATGCCGCGCTGCCCAGGCTCGAGAACAGTGCCTTCGACGATACGAAACTTTGGGAAATTCGCCTTATAAGCGGCTATATCGGTGCCTATATACTGAAGGTAGGTCGGAAGTTTTTCGCCCGAAAGAGGTGCGATTTTAGTTTCAAGAAACTGAAGTCGCTCCTCGTCGATAGTAGCCCCTAGCGCAAGAAAGTCTGGTGCTAAGGCACGAGCCAAGTCCTTTTCCTGTTGATCAAGTTCAGCTTGATCAGCTGAAAGTAACCTACGCGCTGCAAGTTCCAACTTAACCTGCTCAAGCTGGAATTTAATTTGCTCGGCACGCCCACTTACGATCCCCGGATCACCGCCCTTTAAAGCCACTCGCAGGGAATCAATAGCGTCATCTAATTCGTTGCCGCGGCTTAGCACTGCCATATCAAGTCCCATCGGGACAAAAGCAGCGACGTTGGGATGACTGATTACAGCATCTTTGTAAGGAGAAAAGTCTGGAAGGCTGCCGATGTCAGCCCTACCCATAAACCCACTACCACCAAAGAGCGCTAGCTTATCCTTCGCGCTTGCCGAGTAAATCTGCAAATCACCGGCAATACTCTGGGTAATACTGGCTCGCATGGATGCCTGTACGTCGAGAAGAAGCGAAAGGCCAATAACTGCTAAAAAAGCGCCCGCGGCGATTAACCCACCGATGATGAAGGTACGCAAGCGGTCGAGCCAAAGATTGCGCAACGCCACAGCTGCTATAAGTCGAAATTGTGCCAAATCTGAGCTCACGATCGTTGCTCCGGCACTACATGACCATCTTTTAGGCGAATAATGCGCCCGGCTTGGCGCATTACTTGCGGATCATGCGTCGAAAAAATGAACGTTGTCTTGTGCGTCTTGTTAATATTTTTCATGAGTTCAATAATGCGCTCACCAGTCGCCGAATCAAGGTTGGCAGTCGGTTCATCGGCTAGGACAATACGAGGATTTGTCACCAAGGCACGAGCGATGGCCACCCGCTGTCTTTGTCCACCCGAAAGCTCGCTCGACCGTTGATTCTGCTGCTTTACAAGATCAACCTCAGCAAGAAGCGATGCCACCTTCTCCTGACGCTGAGCGCGAGACCAACGTCCCTGGAGAAGGAGCGGGAACTCAATATTTTGAAAAACCGTCAGCACTGGTATCAGGTTAAAACTTTGGAAGATAAAGCCAAGCTTTTCGAGCCGCAATCTGGTCAAGTCGCGGTCGGGCAATTTAGCCACCGGCTGACCTTCGATATAAACCTCACCCTTGGTCGGCACGTCCATACAACCAATGAGATTTAAAAGGGTAGATTTACCGCACCCCGACGGCCCAGCGATCGTTGTAAACTCTCCCTCGTCTATCGCAATATCGATACCCGAAAGCGCACGCACCTCAGTCTTACCGAGAGGGTAAACCTTTTCAACCCCCGCGATCCGGACTACAGCTGTCATGAGTACCTTCCTTACTAGCTTTTGCTGGCTGTGGACTGAATGAGCTCGCGGGCCCACTCGTCTTTAAACTGATTACGTCCTGCAATCACACCGACTCGGAAATTAGTAAGCCACTTTTGCGCCAAAGCCTTGATCTCATCAGGCGTCACTCGCTCAAGCTGACGCGGCATGTCGTAATACTCGTTCGCATCACCAAAGAAAAACTCAGACGATCCTAAGGTTGCGGCCATAGCGGCATGAGTCTCTTGCGTCAAATAATAGCTAGTGACAAAGCCCCGTTTATATTCAAGCAGCTCCTCACTCGAGTAATCCTTAGCCTTAACTCTATCAACAACCTCTCGAATCGCTTTAAGTGTTTCCTCAGGTTTTGAGGTAGAGGCATTAATGACACCGATTCCTAGGCTATAGTCGATGAGAAAAGCATGGACAGCATAGGACAAAGACCTCTTGGTGCGGATTTCTTCGCCCAGCTCCTCACTTAGGATCTCAAAAAGTAGACGCAAGGCAGTTGCGCTACCCTCGCGAATTCCTGGAGCATTAAACTTGATGCGGATATAGGCAGTCGGTAATTCACGATCCAAGAGCGAAAAAGCTTGGCTCGCAACAAACTGCGGGACCTTTGGCTGATCATGCTTCACGCGCTTCGGCTTAATGTTACCAAAAGCCTTATTCAAGTCCGCCACGACTTTTGCTGCTGGCATCGACGTCACAACAACAATGGCCATATTATCCGGGCTTAGAATCTCACGGTGAAAGTTGACTAAATCTTGGCGTCTAAGATGCTTTATCTCGTTCAGTGCCTCATCGTGATTCAAGCGATAGGGGTGACCTACAGGATAGAAAACTGAGTTCACTACCTCATTTACATAATCACCTGGATCAGTCGGGAGGTCTTTCAGCTGAGCTTCTAGACGCTGTCTAGTGAGCTCTACATCCTCCTTGGTGAATGCAGGTTCCTTCACCACAGCAGCGATCAGCTGCAAGGTCTCCGACCAGTACTCGTTCAAGGTACCGACCGCACAGGTAGAGGATTCAATACCCCCGCCACATGATAGGTCGAGACTAAACTTTTCACTAATCTCGTATACTTTTTTCTTCGGATAGCCCTTGGCGGCCAGCGGCATAACGCCCCACATCCACTCATTCAGCACTTTACGACCCGGTGCAAGGTCTTTGAGCCCGGATGCAAAGTTTACCGACAATTGGATAATATCTGAGTCCGGAATGCTGCGAACGATCACCGGCAATCCATTGCGCAGATGATGTTTACTGGTCATAGACTTTTGCAAGTTTATGGATTCATCCGACACAAGTTGATTCACTGCCTCTGCATTTGCCAGTGGTGTTTGGAATAACAACCAGGCTGATGAGACAAGCAAGGACCAAAGCTGACAGAAATTGAGACGGTTATTCATAAACTTCCCCCTAAGCTCCATCAGCTCCGGAACGTTTGTACATGTCGAGGTACTTCTCGGCTAAAGGTGCCGTGTTGTCTTTAAGACCAACGGCCTTTGCGTCCTCAGGCGACAGCAAATAACCCTGCACATATGACTTCCCATCGAGCCAGGTTTTCACCACTCTCTGCACATCGGCAATAGTGACCTTTTGGATGCCGTCGAGATATCCATCATAATAATCAAGACCTGTGACGGCCCACCAGAACGCCAGCTCCTTGATGAATTCTGTCGGCGCGTTTTGCTCACGTTTGCGCGTAATCGTCATCTTGCGTTTGACATCATCAAGCTGGGTGGTCGTGAAATAACCTGGCTTAGTCCAAAGTTTAATTTCCTGAAGTAACAGCTTCTGAACTTCTTGCACTCGCGGGGCGGTCGTCATTGCATAAAAATCGACTTCACCAGCTTGAGCCTGTGTGAAGTAACTAAGGCCGGCGCCATAAGTGAGACCAGAGTCAACGAATTTGCGATAAAACTTGCCACTCCGGTGTTCAAGCAGATTGGACAAAACATCGAGCGCATAGGTTTCATCAGGCTGGCGGGAGACTTTGGGACCATTGAAAGTGAACTGAACGCGGGCATTTTGGACTATCGGTCTGGTCATTACAAAGCTAGTGGTGACGGGAAAAGGTTGAAACTCTGGCTGCTCCAGTGGCTTCCAGCCGTCGGGCGTTTTCCAACCGGCAAAATGTTTTTCTGCTAACTTTGCTAGCTCCTCTGGCTTAAAGTCACCGCCAACAAGCAGAGAACAATTCGCTGGAACGAATACTTGATCCTTAATGGTCAGCAACTGTTCACGGCTAGCATTAGCAATGATCGGACGAAGCCCAAGCGGGTCACGGCGATAACCGAGGTTACCGTAGATAATGTTGCGCATTAGGTTGCTGTAGTCGAAAGATGGCTGGGCAGCATTGCGCTCGTATTCGTTCAGCACAACTCTTCGTTCCCGCTCCATCTCTTTTTGCTCAAGCAGAGGGGTGGCTATCGCATCAGCCATGAACTGCAGCCCGTCCTCTAGAAAAACTGACGGCAAAGTAATAAAGTAACGCACCTTCTCGGCTGAGGTATCGCCATTGTAGCTAATGCCGAGCTGGCGAATTCTCTTGTTAAATGCCTCCTGATCAGGAAGCTTCGCGTTACCTTTGAAGAACATATGCTCCCAAAGGTGAGTGAGGCCATTACTGGTCTCAGACTCTGTCATTGCACCAGCTTTGGCTGCTAGTACGATAGTAACCAGCGGCACTTTATGCGATTCAAAGCCGATGACCGGAAGTCCGGTACTTAGAGTGTGGGTCGAATAACTTTTAGCCTCCTTGGCCAAAGCCTGCGAACCACAAAGGGTCAGAAAAAGTACAATTAACCGCCACATCAGCCACCTCCATGCGCCTGATCAGACCGGGTCTTATTAGTTCAGGCTATCAGCTACGATCTCCGCTATATCCTTCACCGCAACAGCATCACCCTTGCCTTCAGCTTTGACGCCATCAGTAAGCATTGTCATGCAGAACGGACACGCAGTCGCAACAGTACTAGCACCTGTAGCGATTGCCTCCTTAGCTCGATTGATATTGATGCGAGTACCATGATGTTCCTCTAACCACATGCGGCCACCACCAGCTCCACAGCAGAAGCCCTTTTCCTTATGCCGCGGCATCTCCTTAAGTTCCACCTTGGGCAATGCTTTTAGCGCTTCGCGAGGCTCATCATAGACTTCGTTATGGCGCCCAAGGTAACAGGAGTCGTGATAGGTCACTTGCGAAAGCTCAGCCGGAACTTGCTGCGCTTTAAGTTTACCTTGCTTACTTAAATCAGCGATCAGCTCACTATGATGCACTACGTCTACATTAACACCGAAGTCTGGGTACTCGTTCTTTAAAGTGTTAAAACAGTGAGGACAGCCGGTTACAACCTTTTTCACCTGATACCTTTTGAAGGTCTCGACGTTCGCCTCAATTTGCATTCTCGCTAGGTACTCATTGCCGAGCCGGCGCGCGGTGTCACCGTTACATTGTTCCTCAGTTCCAAGGATAGAAAAGCTAACGCCGGCCGTGTTCATAATCTTCGCAATCGAGCGAGATACTTTTTTGTACCGCTCATCATAAGATCCGGCACAGCCCACCCAGAAGAGATACTCGACGTCACTTTTCTCAGCCATCGTCGTGACATTTTGCCCCTTCGCCCAATCACCACGTGTCGATGGATCCATGGCCCAAGGTGAAGAACTAGTCTCGAGACTCTTAAAAGTATTGGCTAATTCCGCAGGGAAAGCACCCTCGGTCAAAGTCAAGTATCGACGCATGCCAACAATGGACGGAATGTGTTCGATGTAAAGCGGACATGCCTCCATACACGCGCCACAAGTTGTACACGACCAAAGTTCATCTGGTGTGACTATAGCTCCCTGTTCGCCGATAAGTGGAGTCCTTTGGTCCTCAGGAGTACCAGCGGCCACTTCGGCTACGGCCTTCTTTAAGTGCTTCATAATGAGTCGAGGATCTAAAGGCTTGCCAGTGTTTGTGGCCGGACATTCGGCGGTACAACGCCCACACTCTACGCAAGTGATCCCGTCAAGTAGCTGCTTCCAGGTGAAGTCCTTCACCTTACCCACACCGAAGCTCTCAGCGTTCTCATCAAACTCCATAGATTTGATTCGGCCGCGAGCGCTCAAGCTACGCAAAAACATTGTCGGCCAAACCCAAATGAAGTGCTGATGCTTAGAGGAGGGCAAAAAGAACATGAAGGAGAATAGAATTAAACAGTGCAGCCACCAAAATGTCTTGGAAAAGACAGCCCAACTATCACTGCCGCTCAACCCCAAAAGGCCACCAAGGCCGCCAGCAAATGCACGGGAGACAGATAATGGACCAGCGGGGAGTCCGCCGTCCCCATCAACAAAAGTTTTCGCTCCCATATAGACCAGCGAGGTCACAACCAGCGCCAGAATGAAACCGAGCACCAAGTAGGCGTCGACTCTTGAGGGCTTTTCTAGCTGCGATAAACGCCACGGTTTTAGGATTAATCGCCGCCCATAGGCCCAAACGATGGCAAACGCGACTACCGCATTCCCGACATCTTGGGTCCATAGGTAAGCTCTGTAGAATTCACCATCACCCAGTATCAGGCGAAACGAAAAGACATCGAACACACCATGGATGAGTGTCTCGCCGGTGCCAATGGTCACAACAATAAAACCGAGGAAGATCATGAAGTGCATGATTGCAGGCCAAAAATCTTTGAGCATCTTCGGCTGCAAAAAGCCGCCTCGTAGCATGCCTATGACCCGCTCGGCCACGCGATCGGTCCTGACGTCATCGACACCGATACCTACATGGATGGTCTGCCAAATGCGGCGCAGATTGACGGCCAGATAAGCGAGAGCGCTGAATAGTAAGATAGCAAAGACTATATTGGGAATCAGAGCCACAACCATCTCCTGATAATCCAAGCAACGTAAAAGCCTAAATTAGCATAAGATTTATGGGCCTACCAGCGGTACTGGGTCCAGGAGCCGCTGGCCACCCGCGCTAGCCTCGGTGGTAACGCCTGAGACTCTGCCGCGCCTTGTATAGCATCGTGTGAGTCTCGTACTCGATATGCGCCCGAACAGCATTGAATTTAATATCGGTAAGTTCACTTACCAGCTGCTCGTAGCGAGGATCAGTGAGAGCTAAGCGCTCCCCCTTGGCTACAGAGCGACAACGCCGGGCCCACTCGCCTTTGAGCTCCATGTACCGCGGGGAAAATAGCGCATTCAGGCGCTTCGCCACCTGCCGCGAGGTCAAGGCTGTGTGCGCAAAGGACTGGATTAATTGAGTGAGTCGCTCGGACGGTATCCTGAGATTCATAGCACTCCCTGAGTGCCGTCACCGTATCACATGGCGCAGATAATTCTCCAGAAGGGCGCGATTTTCATCGTCATATTGGGATGTTTGCACCTCTTCTAAGATATCCTCGCGGTACTTCCGATCGACCTGATACTCCCGCTTGATCTCGAGATCCCCCCCGACGATCGACTGCCCGTAGTAGTTGTCACCAGTGACGCGCCGGCGTCGCCCTCGATTGCGGCGCTTTTGCTGGGACTGCTGGGCCGCGCTATCAGCCTGTCTTAGTAACCTACCGGCCAAATCAGCCCCGGCTTCGGCCGAGCGATAGTCGGCAGCGCCTCCGGCCTCGATTACCTGCTCCATGGCCTCACCGGCGGCCTGAATGCGCATAGCAGCGTTTGGCGACAGCGTCTTGAGTTGACCCTCAAGGGCCTTGGTGGCCTTAATGTTGGAGTTTTGTTTGGCTCTGGTTCCAGGCCACTGATCACTGAGTTGATCTTGCTCACGCTCACTAGCACGATCGAGTTCGGCGGAAATTTCACCTTGTAACTTTTGCAGCTCCTTGAGCGTATCCCGCGCCGAGGACAGGCCTTGCTGCCTGGACTTATCGTCCTCGTCACGCATCTTATCCTCGAGAGCCTCAAGCTCCTGTAGCCAACTACGGTACTCCGTCACCGTACGCGATAACTGGGTCAGCTGCTCGCTTTGCGATGTGGCGCTGGCCTTTTTGTCGAGAGCCTGGATTTGGTTAATAGCCTTGTGAAACGGTCTTTGGCTATGGATTCGCGACCAAGCTGGTGGCTCAAAATTTGGGCCAAGCCGCGCTACTCGAAGACGCCAGCGCTCCTCACGACCATTAAGAAAATTTAGGGTCCGGCTAATAACGGTCGCGATTGGCAAAGGTCTCCGTGATACCTCCATCTCAAGCTGATGAGATAGAGCGCGAGCTGCGACAAAAAAATCACGATCACGCTCGCGATCATCAAGGATCTCATGTTCAAACAAAAAATCATTGAGCGATTGACTCAACTCAAACAACTTATCCGCATCAAGTTCTGTCACCAAATCCTCGGCCAGAGTGGCGAACTTCCTCATCTGCAAGCGATCCAGGCCGTCAAAAAAGGGCGACCTTTCCGATTCATCTACTGCCTTTTTGGACAAATTAACGGCCTCTGGTGGAATAGTCCCGAGGTTCTTACCCGCCATCCCATCGACGATGCCCTTGAGTTCGCGCAAGGTTCCAAGCGCCTGGCGGTAACGTCCGTAGGCACTCGCTACACGTAAACGTAGGGGCTCACTTCGGCCAGTTAGTGGAGTCGGTAACGCCCGATCCACAGCTTCGGCTACTACCTCGATTTCTGCGATATCGTTCTCAACGTACGGCTCGAGCAAAATACGGTAGTCCGTACTTAATTCAAACTTGTCCTCTGTCATTACGTTAGCGACCAGTTCCTTAGCGACCTTCTGCTCATTTTTTATAAGTAGATGCACGGTCTGCAAAGGATTCTCGCTATGCACTTTGATACGTAAAGGGAGCGGTTGATCATCGGGCCAGGGATCCTCCAGTTGCCCCGCCACCTGAATCTCGACTTTGGGAAGCGGAAGCTGACGAACCTTTAGTAGGGCTAGTGGAGTATTGCGATTGAGGTTAGGTAAAAAAAGTTGCACATCCTCAGACACCGCAAAAGAAGTCATATAAAGGTTATTCACTGCACCTGATACCGCGGTTCTAACGGGTGTCATCTGAAACGTTTGAAAGACAGCGCCTTGATCTGACCCCGCAGCTCCGCTCCTGCGCAATTCAATAACAGGTGTTTCGGCCCCTCCGGCGTGAACCTTCAGCTCTATTAAATTAGTTGCCAGTAGCTCCAGAGACACGGTCTTACCCGAGGACAATTGCCATGACTTTTCAGATTGCTCGTTTGCCGCACCTTGCAGAATGGTCAAAGTAACACTCTGCTGTAAGCTATCTACCGCCTGTGACACTTGCCTTAATGCGACCTTTAGACTTGGTGCGGCCCTTGGGACCAACAATGCCGCCAATACCAAAGGGATAACCAAAGCACTTGAGGTAATCAGTAGTCGCCGCCGCTCCTCACCACGGAACTCGGCGTGGTCTCTCCTGAGAATCGCCTGCCATTCAGATGGTAGATCGGTATTTGCAGCTGATGCCCTTAGTGGCCCTTTTGAGCTGTCGCCATAGCGCATATCCAAATAAAGACAAAGCTCACCTACCGTAGTCTCGTGCCATACGAAGGCTGATCGCCGCAGAATCAGCACCAAGCATCCCGCGACCAAACCAAGAATCACCTGCTCGCCCTCGGCTGTCGGCTTTACAAGCGACCAGCTCGCCATCAAAACACTTGCCAGTGAAAGTGCCGCCGCGAAGCTGACGAATCGATTTAAAAGTGCAAAATGCCACTTAATCCGATTACGCTCATCGATCGCCTCATTAAGTGTCTCCACCGGGATTCCTTTGTCGTCGGACGGGTTAAGGTAACTCTACCGACTGTACGCGCCCACGTACGACTACCCGTCCTAGCCAGCCAAGAATATGCCCGATTGCCGCTTCGCGCGCCTCATCGGTCTCCGTCAATACGCCGTGACCAGTTTCCGCTAGGTTCAAAATCTCAACATTGTGATCGCCGTGTATAGCGGCCGATTTCTTTAAGTGCTGGTAAGAACATATTTGATCCTGTTCGGGGCACAGTATGAGTACCGATCTGTCAAACTCAATAAATCTGGTC
>Ga0078894_10003394_pt1 | contig 12105 bp, 6 predicted proteins | sample LauGreSu1BDMLBSD_2_FD_67506 | JGI IMG/M metagenome (GOLD analysis project Ga0078894, IMG submission 67506) | Freshwater lake microbial communities from Lake Michigan, USA - Su13.BD.MLB.SD (version 4) (version 4) | ecosystem: Environmental > Aquatic > Freshwater > Lake | place: Lake Michigan, USA...
TTTAGTAGAAATTCAACGTGCAAGTTTCTGCTGGTTTCTGGAAGAAGGACTTGCTGAGGAAATAAAAAGTTTTTCGCCGATCACAGATTATACAGGAAATTTAGAGTTACACTTTTTTGGGGACCAATATAAATTAAAATCTCCTCGGTACAGTGTTCAAGAATCAAAGCGCCGTGATTCAACATATTCAGTTCAGGTCTATGTACCTGCGCGTTTAATTAATAAAGATACTGGAGTAATTAAAGAACAAGAAGTTTTTGTTGGTGATTTGCCTTTAATGACTGATCGTGGAACTTTTGTTATAAATGGAGCTGAAAGAGTTATAGTTAATCAAATTGTTAGAAGTCCAGGGATATATTACAAATCTGAAACTGATAAGCAAGGAAGAAGAACGTATAGCGGAAGTTTAATCTCGAATAGAGGAGCTTGGGTAAAATTTGAAACAGATAGAAATGATCTAATATGGGTACGAGTAGACAAAACTAGAAAAATACCCGCACATGTCTTCTTAAAGGCTATGGGACTCAGTGATAATGATATTTATAACGGTTTAAGACACCCAGAGTATTTAAAAAAAACATTTAGGGTAGAGGGAAACTATACCACTGAGGAAGCCCTTATACAAATGTATACAAAGCTTCGACCTGGTGAACCATCTACGGTAAATGGTGGTCAGCAGATACTTTACTCGAGATTTTTTGATCCTAAAAGATACGACCTTGGGAAAGTTGGTCGTTATAAATTGAATAAAAAATTAAGTTTAAGCATCCCCGAAAACATTCGAGTTCTTACACCCCAAGATACTCTTGCAGCTATAGATTATTTAATAAACTTAAAATTTGATATTGGAGAGACAGATGACATCGATCACTTAGGTAATCGTAGAGTTCGCTCTGTCGGAGAACTATTGCAAAATCAGGTTAGAATTGGACTGAATAGATTAGAACGAATCATTAGGGAAAGGATGACGATTTGTGATATTAATTCTTTAACACCAAATACTTTAGTAAATCCAAAACCTATCATAGCTTCAATTAGAGAATTTTTTGGTTCAAGCCAACTCTCTCAATTTATGGATCAGACTAATCCTTTAGCTGAATTAACACACAAACGACGTGTTAGTGCATTAGGTCCTGGTGGTTTAAGTCGAGATAGGGCTGGGTTCGCTGTCAGGGATATTCATCCAAGTCATTACGGTAGAATTTGCCCAATTGAAACACCAGAAGGACCTAACGCAGGTTTAATCGGTGTCTTAGCTACACATGCTAGGATTAATTCTTATGGATTTATAGAAACCCCCTTTTATAAAGTTTCTGAGGGAAAAATAGTTCTAGAAACTAATGCAACTTATTTAACGGCAGATCAAGAAGATGATTTCCGAATTGCCCCAGGTGATATTTCAGTAGATTCCGAAGGTTTTTTGCGAAAAGATACTATACCTGTCCGGTATAGGCAAGAATTCACAACAGCATCTACAACTCAAGTAGATTACAAAGCTGTATCCCCAATTCAAGTGATTTCAATTGCAACTTCGTTAATACCATTCCTTGAGCATGATGATGCCAATAGAGCTTTAATGGGGTCTAATATGCAAAGGCAAGCTGTACCTTTATTGTATCCTGAAAGTCCACTTATAGGTACAGGGTTAGAAGCTCAAGCTGCCCGAGATTCTGGTATGGTTACTGTGAGCATTTCCAATGGAAAAGTTACTTACGTTTCTGCAGATAGAATTTGTGTAGTAGATTTGGAAGGTAAAGAGATTTTATATTACCTACAAAAGTATCAAAGGTCTAATCAAGATACTTGTGTTAACCAAAGACCACTCGTCTGGTTGGGTGAGAATGTCATTTCTGGACAAGTTATAGCTGATGGGGCTGCAACTGAAGGCGGAGAACTAGCCTTAGGACAAAACATCTTAGTTGCATATTTACCTTGGGAAGGTTATAACTATGAAGATGCTTTTTTAATCAGTGAAAGACTCGTTTATAACGATGTCTATACATCTGTTCATATAGAGAAATACGAAATAGAAGCAAGACAAACTAAGCTTGGTTCAGAAGAGATAACGCGTGAGATTCCAAATGTAAGTGATTATTCTTTAAGAAAACTTGATAATAACGGGATCATCTTAATAGGATCATGGGTAGAATCTGGTGATATTTTGATTGGAAAAGTTACTCCGAAAGGAGAATCCGATCAACCTCCAGAGGGCAAATTACTTCGTGCAATTTTTGGAGAAAAAACTAGAGATGTCAGGGATAGTTCACTAAGAGTTCCAAATGGAGGTAGAGGTCGCATTTTGGATGTTCGAATTTTTACAAGGGAAAAAGGCGATGAATTGCCTACAGGAGCAAATATTGTTATTCGCGTCTATGTTGCCCAGAGCAGAAAAATTCAAGTTGGAGATAAAATGGCAGGTAGACATGGGAATAAAGGGATTATCTCTAAAATTTTACCCCGTCAAGATATGCCATATTTACCTGATGGTACGCCTGTAGACATTGTTTTAAATCCCTTGGGAGTTCCTTCCCGAATGAACGTTGGACAAATATTTGAATGTTTACTTGGTCTAGCTGCGGAAACTTTAAATAAGAGATTTAAAATTATTCCTTTTGACGAAATGTATGGAGCTGAGGCTTCACGAATTTTAGTTAATGACGCACTAATGAAAGCCAAAATATCAACCAATAAAGAATGGCTATTCGATCTTCGTCATCCTGGAAAAATGAACATTTTTGATGGCAGGACAGGTGAAAAATTTGATAATCCAGTGACAGTAGGCATATCATACATGTTAAAACTAGTCCATTTAGTAGATGATAAAATTCACGCTAGGTCTACAGGACCGTACTCTTTAGTGACTCAGCAACCTTTAGGTGGAAAAGCTCAACATGGTGGTCAACGATTAGGAGAAATGGAAGTCTGGGCTCTCGAAGCTTTTGGAGCTTCTTATACTCTACAAGAACTTTTAACAGTAAAATCGGACGATATGCAAGGACGAAATGAAACATTGAATGCAATTGTTAAAGGAAAACCTATTCCTAGACCCGGAACTCCAGAATCATTTAAAGTTCTTATGCGTGAGTTACAGTCTCTTGGTCTAGACATAGGAGCATATAAGATTGAAAATCTACCAGACGGACAGACTCGTGGTATAGAAGTCGACTTAATGTCGAACTCAACCATAAGACGTAATAATTCTCGTCCTGTTTACGAATCTATACTTCGTGATAATCTAGAAAATTCATTTCTGTAGTTTTAAACCTATTGTTACTTAAAAATCATTATCCAAAATATTTCTTATGCCGAAGTTAGAACAGTATTTTGACTATGTTAAAATTAATCTCGCATCGCCCGAAAGAATAAGAAAATGGGGTGAGCGAATCCTACCTAACGGGGAAGTTGTAGGAGAAGTAACAAAACCAGAAACTATAAATTACCGAACTCTAAAACCCGAAATGGACGGTTTATTCTGCGAAAGGATATTTGGACCGGTAAAAGATTGGGAATGCCACTGTGGAAAATATAAAAGAGTTAGGTATAAAGGGATTATATGTGAGCGATGTGGGGTTGAAGTTGCTGAAGCTAGAGTTAGACGACACAGAATGGGTTATGTCGAATTGGCCGCACCAGTAACTCACGTCTGGTATTTAAAGGGGTCTCCAAGTTATATTTCACTTTTGCTAGATATTCCTTTAAAAGATGTTGAACAAATAGTGTATTTTAATTCGTATGTTGTAACCAGACCAGGTAACTGTCATAGTCTTCATTATAAAAAATTACTCAGCGAAGATGAGTGGATAGAAATTGAAGACCAATTATATCAAGAAGATTCTGAATTATATGGGGTGGAAGTTGGTATTGGAGCAGAAGCAATACAAAAGCTTCTAAAAGACATTGATCTAGAAGTTGAAGCGGAAAGTTTACGTGAAGAAGTATTATCTACAAAAGGTACCAAAAAAGACAAAGCTATTAAACGATTAAGAGTTTTAGATAATTTTATTGCAACTAGGTCTGATCCATCTTGGATGGTTTTAACAATACTTCCTATAATACCTCCTGATTTAAGACCCATGGTGCAATTAGACGGAGGAAGATTTGCAACATCAGATCTAAACGATCTTTATAGACGAGTTATAAATAGAAATAATCGACTGAGACGGCTCCAAGAGATTCTTGCTCCTGAGATTATTATTCGAAATGAAAAACGAATGTTACAAGAATCCGTAGATGCATTAATTGACAATGGTAGGAGAGGACGAGTTGTCGTAGGTGCTAACAACAGACCTTTAAAATCCTTATCAGACATCATTGAAGGAAAACAAGGTAGATTTAGACAAAATTTACTCGGCAAAAGAGTTGATTACTCGGGTCGATCAGTCATTGTAGTAGGCCCACATTTACAGTTGAATCAATGTGGACTCCCCAGAGAGATGGCTTTGGAGTTATTTCAACCTTTTGTTATCCATAGACTAATCCAACGAGGCGTAGTAAACAATATTAAAGCGGCAAAAAAAATAATTCAGAAAAATGATGGATTAATATGGAACGTTTTAGAGGAAGTCATTCAGGGGCATCCTGTTCTTCTAAACCGAGCACCGACTCTTCACAGATTAGGAATCCAAGCTTTTGAACCACTTTTAGTCGAGGGTAGAGCAATTAAACTACACCCCCTAGTGTGTCCGGCATTTAATGCCGATTTTGACGGTGACCAAATGGCTGTTCATATACCTCTTTCTTTAGAGGCGCAAGCTGAAGCAAGACTTCTAATGCTTGCTCCGTATAACTTTTTATCTCCTGCAACTGGTGAACCCATTATTATGCCAAGCCAAGATATGGTTTTAGGTTGTTATTATTTAACTGCACATAACCCATCTCAACAAACAATTTATCCTCGTTATTTTTCTAACATAGAAGATTGCTTAATGGCCTACGAACAAAAAATAATACCACTTCATGCGTACATATGGGTTCGGTTCAATAATCACGTGGATGACGATTCTGAAGTAATAAAAACGGTGGACTGCGAAACAACCTCCAAATTAGAAATATTCTCAAACAGAATTATTCGAAAAGATGTGACTAACGAAATCTTAGTTCAATATATTTTAACTACTCCGGGAAGAATACTTTTAAACAAAATCTTACAAGATTCTTTAACGTTTTCTAGCTAAGCATATACAAATTCTCATGAGTATAAAGATGAAAGAAAAATATCTGTTCTTACCACCTAAACCAAAATTCACTAATAAAATAATTGACAAAAAAGAGTTAAAAAAACTCATGGCTTGGGCTTTTAGCAATTATGGTACCGGGAGAGCTTCCTATATGGCAGATAGGCTAAAAGAATTAGGATTTCACTACGCCACAAAAGCTGGAATTTCTTTAAGTGTCGAAGATTTAAGAGTCCCACCAACTAAAAGAGACTTACTTTCGAAAACAAATGAAGAAATTAAATTTACTGAACAAAGATATGGGCGAGGTGAAATCACTGCTGTTGAAAGATTCCAAAAAGTAATTGACACTTGGAACAATGCAAGTGAATCCCTAAAAGATGAAGTAATTAAATATTTTAAAAATACTGATCCTCTTAACCCAGTATACATAATGGCATTTTCTGGTGCTAGAGGAAACATTTCTCAAGTAAAGCAACTAGTAGGAATGAGAGGATTAATGTCTGATCCCCATGGTCAAATCATCGACTTACCAATAAAAAGTAATTTTAGAGAAGGTTTAACTGTAACAGAATATGTTATCTCTTGCTATGGTGCAAGAAAAGGGTTAGTTGACACAGCTCTTAGAACAGCCGATTCTGGATACCTTACTAGACGTCTTGTAGATGTGGCCCAAGATATTATCATTAGAGAGGTCGATTGTGGAACTAATCGAGGAATTATTTTAAAAGACATGATGGATAAAAATAAAATCTTGATTGATCTGGAAAGCCGTCTCCTTGGTAGGGTATTGTTTGAAACTCTGTATATTCCTGATAGTTCTGACATATTGGCCCACATAAATCAAGATCTCGATTCTATTATCTCTAAACAAATTTCTCTTTCTGGAATAAAATCTGTCTTAGTTCGGTCACCTTTAACCTGCGAATCTTCTAGATCTGTCTGTCAATTCTGCTATGGTTGGAGTCTAGCCCATGGGTCACTAGTAGACCTAGGGGAAGCGGTAGGTATAATTGCCGCACAGTCTATTGGAGAACCTGGAACACAATTAACTATGAGAACTTTTCATACAGGAGGAGTTTTCACTGGCGAACTAGCGGAACAAATTCGAGCCCCTTTTAATGGAGTTTTAAGATTTCCACAATCTATACGAGCCCGATCTACAAGAACACGACATGGTGAAGAAGCATTAATACTTGAGGAAAGTATAAAAATAGACCTTTACAACTATGAAGCTAAAAAATCGAAATTAGAACTGAAGCAAGGAACAGTCCTATTTATAAGTGATAATACTGAGTTTCAGATGAATCAAGTAATTGGAGAGATTAGTTCTCGCGGAAACTTGATAACCGAGAAGGTAACTAAAGATTTACCTACGGATATTTCAGGAGAAGTTTATTTTTCCGACCTTTCTGTTGAAGAAAAAATTGATAGACAGGGAAATATCACGCTAACAACATCTCAAGGCGGTTTAATCTGGATTCTCGCAGGTGATGTTTATAATGTTCCAATGAATGCGGAAATATGTGTAGAGCATGATCAGTTCATAAAAACAAATGAAGTTTTGGCAACGACAGAAATTATTAGTGATCATGGAGGTACAGTTCGCTTATGCGAATCGATCCCTGATGAAATCCAAATTATTACTGCTTCAACATGTATTGAAAACTCATTTATACGAATAGATAAAGAAACTACAAATCCTGAAAGCCCTTATTTTCTTGAACTAGAGAATGGAAAAAAATTTGTAATGCATTGCTCACCTGGGAATAAGCTTACTAATTCCCAAACGATAGCTGAATTAGTAGATAATTCCTATCTTACATCTACAGGAGGTTTTATTAAATACTCTAATCCCGAAGGATGTAAAATAACAAAGCATAAGAGAGGCTACGAAGTAGTTGAAGACTTAACACTTTACTGGATACCAGAAGAAACACATGAAGTAAACAAAGATGCATCTTTACTGATGGTTACCAACGGTGAAACAGTAAAAGAGAACCAAGAACTTATCAAAGAACTTTTTAGTTTAAACTCTGGAATTGTCTCGATCAATGAAGAGAATGGAATAGTTAAAGAGATTACGATTAAACCTGGATACATACATCACATAACAGAAACACATGCCTTTGCATTTGAACCTAGAATTTTTCACACAAATGAAGAAGTGTACAAAGGATTTAAGGTACCATCACTATCTTTTATAGAACTGATAGAACGAGACTCGTCTAAATTTCTTCTAATTCGCCCTGTGAATATTTACCCAGTTACACAAAGTCAACATCACTTTAATCAAACTCTAACAAACGACACACACACAAGTTTACATATTGATGTAGTCCAAAGAATACTTGTTAAAGATGGTGAAAAAATAAAATCATGTGGTCCAGTTAATCTTTTGAAAACCTATTTAATTTTAAACATTCTTTCAGATCTGCCACATTTATCCGCAGATTTAGAATTTATACCATGTGCAAATGAGGAATATTGCCAACTTAAATTAATAGTCTTAGAATCTTTATCAATCAGAAAAGATAATTTTGGAGAAACACATACAGGATTTACACGTAGTGAATTTACGGTCAAAGATGGAGATAAAATCACTGCAGGTACAACAGTAGCTCAGACTAAACTTTTATGTAAATCTTCAGGACAAGTAAGATCCATTTATAGTAATAACAAGTCCATACGAAATATTCTAATATTAACAGATGGCCACAAAAAAATAATTTCAATTCCAGGAAAGACATTTCAAGTTTCAAAAAATGATCTAATTAGATATGGAGATCAAATTGCCGAAAATGTCATGGCCCCCGACTCAGGACAGATAATTGAACTCAGTGATGAAACAATAACGATTAGGTCCGGTCGGCCGTATTTAGTCTCATCAGGTGCAATTTTACAAGTAAATAACTTAGATCTAATACAAACTGGAGATCTTTTAGCTATTCTCGTATTTGAACGGTCTAAAACTGGAGATATTGTACAAGGTTTACCAAGAATTGAAGAAATTTTAGAAGCTAGAAAACCTAAAGAACCCTGTAGATTAGCTCAAAAACCTGGTCGACTTAAACTTTATTACAATTCAGATGACACCAATACAATAAAAATTACTGAAACTAATGGTCATATTAGTGAGTATACTCTGCAGTCTTCACAAAAGTTTATTGTTTCTAATGGGGATTGTGTGTCTCTTGGAGACTCACTGACTGATGGAGCCCCCAACCCTCATGAAATGCTAGGAATATTCTTTAATTTTTACAAAAATATTTTAAGCTTATATGAAGCTGCTAAATTGAGTTTGCAAAAAGTTCAAATTTACCTAGTAAATGAAGTTCAAAATGTTTACCAATCTCAAAACGTAGATATTTCAGATAAACACATCGAAGTCATAGTTCGACAAATGACTTCTAAAGTGAGAGTTGAAGATGGTGGAGATACAACTCTTTTACCAGGAGAACTCGTAGAGCTACAACAAATAGAAAATATTAATGAAGCTATGTTATTAACAAAAGGGCTTCCAGCTACCTATTCTCCTGTACTATTAGGTATTACGAAGTCTTCTTTAAATACTGATAGCTTTATTTCAGCTGCCAGTTTCCAAGAAACAACTCGAGTTCTGACTGAAGCAGCTATAGAGGGTAAAGCAGACTGGTTACGAGGGTTAAAAGAAAATGTAATTATAGGTAGGCTTATACCAGCAGGAACAGGTTTTAATTCCTACAGCGAAAATTCAAGTAACAGTCAGGTAGTGAAACTATCTAATGTTAATCTGTATGAAAATGTTTCACGTGAGACGGAAAATAAACTGCATTTTAATTCATTAGTCCTTGACGACAAGGTTGCTCGAAATTACTCTTTTAGTGACAGTGAGACTAATATAGCAATGTCTGAGGATATTACAAACTAAAACTTGCATCGAGATAAAAATATCATCTATATCTTATACAACCTAACTTAAATAAAGAGGAGTTTTCATCATGGCGGTTGTCACTTTAGCAGAATTACTAGAAGCTGGTGTTCATTTTGGCCATCAAGCTAGACGTTGGAATCCGAAGATGTTTCCATATATCTATGCAGAAAGAAATGGAATCCACATTATTGATCTTGTTCAAACTTCTCAATTATTAACCAGTGCGTGTGAATTTGTTCGAAAAGCATCTCAAGAAGGTAAAAAATTTCTTTTCGTTGGAACAAAAAGACAAGCGGCAAGTGTCATATGTCAAGAAGCTGAACGATGCGGTGCATACTACATTAATCAACGATGGCTAGGAGGAATCTTAACCAACTGGTTTACAATAAAGACTAGAGTTGAAAGATTGAAAGATCTAGAACAAAAAGAAGAAAGTGGTTACTTAGATCATTTGCCTAAAAAAGAAGCAGCATCCATAAGAAGAGAAATGGAAAAGCTACGTAAAAATTTAAATGGAATAAAAAATATGAAACGTCTACCTGATTTAGTAGTCATAGTAGATCAAAAAAGAGAAAGCACAGCTATTCAAGAATGTATTAAATTAAAAATACCAGTTATTTCAATCTTAGATACTAACTGTGACCCTGATCTAACGGATATTCCAATTCCAGCAAATGATGATGCTATACGTTCTATAAAACTAATTTTAGGAAAGTTAGCTGACTCCATATACGAAGGAAATAATGGGAATGTTAAATCCGAAGAGGATCAGTTACAAGAATTAGTCTAGTCTAAGTTCTACTAAAAAATTTTAGTCAAGTCCATCAAATAATCTTAACTACCAAATATAGTAAATATAGAAAAAATCACAGTCTTTTGACTTCCTATAATAAGACTTGCACTTATGAGCTTATTAGAAAAAATTAGTAAGAAACTATTACTAAAAATTCAATGGTTAGATACTAAAATTCCTATAATGGGAAAAAGATTGATAGACAATCATTTTTAATGATCCAAATCTCTAAAGAATTTAAGCCTAAGTGTCAAAGAACTAGTATCCTATAGCAAGTAAAAAGGTCTAGGCTAAACAGCCAATAACCTTATTAGAAATTTTTAATATTCGGGGAAAAATTATGGGAATTGAAATATCTGCACAAGTTGTTAAAGAACTACGAGAAAAAACTTCAGCAGGAATGATGGATTGTAAAAAAGCCTTACAAGATTCCAATGGCGACATGGAGAAAGCTATGGAAACATTGAGACAAAAAGGCCTAGCATCTGCTAATAAAAAATCTAGTCGAATCGCAACGGAAGGTCTAATAGATTCGTATATTCATATGGGAGGGAAGTTAGGAGTCATAATAGAAGTTAATTGTGAAACAGACTTCGTTGCTAGAAGACCTGAATTTCAGGAGTTAGCAAAAAACATCGCAATGCAAATAGCAGCATCACCCTCAGTAGAATACATAAGCCTTCAGCATATCCCTATCGATGTAATAACTAAAGAGAAAGAAATCGAATCTTCCAAAGATGATTTAGCTAAAAAACCAGCTGATATAAAAGAGAAAATTGTTGAAGGAAGAATTCAAAAACGATTAAAAGAATTAACATTATTAGACCAATTCTTTATACGTGATTCAACGATTACTATTGATGAGTTAATCAAACAAAATATAGCGAAATTGGGAGAAAATATACAAGTTAGACGTTTCGAACGCTTCGTACTAGGAGAAGGACTTCAAAAACGCCAAGAAAACTTCAGTGAAGAAGTTGGAAAAATGATAAAAAAATAAAAACCTATTAAGCTATTACTTTTACATTAAAAAACTAATCCTTTGTAAAAAAAAATCAAAGTAAAAAAATTTTCATATCTATCTCATTAGAGGAATTTTGGTTTATTCTTTAAATCAATCTTCCTTAGCAGAGAGATCTCAATGTATCTGTTTTTAGATTTATATGGATCTAACATTCAAAGGTATAATTTATGTGTGGAGGATATTTAAATTATTCACACTTAAATTTATAGACACCTTATAAAAATTCTACCCGATTATGTATCAAGAAAATTTTTATAGTTTTATCAGTTCTTATGTGCTAGCAGAAATCGAAGTTGGAACACACTTATATTGGGAAGTCTTAGGATTAAAAATTCATGGACAGACGATACTGATGTCTTGGTTCGTAATCTTTGTGTTGTTAACATTTGCAATAGTTGGAACACGAAATCTTAAGAAAGTTCCTCAAGGAATTCAAAACTTCATGGAATATGCATATGAATTTCTCCAAGATATAGCAAAAAATCAGATTGGAGAACACAATTATAGACCGTGGGTACCATACGTAAGCACAGTTTTCCTGTTCATATTTGTTTCAAACTGGTCAGGGGCACTTATCCCTCTTAAACTAATTCATCTTCCTAATGGAGAACTAGCTGCTCCAACAAATGACATTAATACTACGGTTGCACTAGCTTTATTGACGTCTTTATCTTATTTTTACGGTGGGATAAGTAAAAAAGGATTAAATTACTTTGGAAGATATGTACAACCTACCCCAATACTTTTACCTATTAATGTTTTAGAGGATTTCACAAAACCTTTATCGTTAAGTTTCCGTCTTTTCGGAAACATTCTAGCCGATGAACTAGTTGTTTCAGTATTTGCTCTTCTTGTACCTATCTTCATACCTCTACCGGTTATGACACTTGGGTTATTCGCTAGCTCTGTACAAGCTTTAATTTTCTCAACTCTGTCTGCTGCATATATAGGCGAAGCAGTAGAAGAACATGGTCACCACTAAATGTTTTAAACCATTCAGTGATTTTTCAATTATTGTAAAATATTACTAACTCCTAAAAAAAGAATCTAAAATATTTTAATAAAATAATCAACTTATCTATAACTATTATAATTATGAACCCAATCGTATCTGCTGCGTCTGTAGTTGCTTCTGGTCTTGCTGTAGGTTTAGCTGCAATCGGTCCTGGTATTGGTCAAGGTTCTGCAGCAGCTCAAGCTG
>Ga0078894_10003395_pt1 | contig 12105 bp, 5 predicted proteins | sample LauGreSu1BDMLBSD_2_FD_67506 | JGI IMG/M metagenome (GOLD analysis project Ga0078894, IMG submission 67506) | Freshwater lake microbial communities from Lake Michigan, USA - Su13.BD.MLB.SD (version 4) (version 4) | ecosystem: Environmental > Aquatic > Freshwater > Lake | place: Lake Michigan, USA...
GGCATGGTACGACCCAACCGCATCAGCACCTTCTTCGAGTCCGTCGCTTACACCAAGTGCGATCACTGACGGATGACTGTCGGCATACGTTGCTGTGCGTTCTGCAATGTTGCGCAAGCGCGCAAGGATCTCTGTTTGATGCATGATCGACGACGGTACGTCGGTGGCTGGAATCTCAGCCATCACCATCAATCCGTACTTGTCGCACAGCGCTAGCAGATATGGGTGAGGTGTCGCGCCGCGAAGACGTATGACATTCACACCAAGCGTCTTTAACATGGATACGTCGCGTTCCATTTGCTTCCACGACATCGAGCAGCCTCGCTCAGGGAAGTGCTCGACGTAATCAATCGCGTGAATTGCTGTAGCAGTATCGTTGATCATGATCGTACGGCCAGCTGAAGAACTCGCGACTGAAACGGTACGGAAACCAACTGGTGTAGAATAGAGGTCAACTTGCTGGCCCTCGCGTGTGATCTGAATCACGAGGTCGTAGAGATCTGGATGGTTGACATTCCAACGTTGTGGCTGTCCGATGCCAACATTGAGATTCACACTTTGTTGACGAGAGCGCTCGATCGTCGTGAGTACTGCACCAGAACGCGCCACGACAATGCCGTCACGCTTGGAACGAAGCAGTGCTTCTACCGCTACAGTGGCTTTGCCTTGGGTGAGTGCATTCCCGGTTTGCAAGCCCCCTGATAGACGCTCTACCATTCCGCCGCTTACGGTAGCCTTGACACGCACAGAACCATATCCGTTCGCGAGGGAAGTACGCACATGAACGTCACTTGTCCATACGTGTGGGGTTCCGATCAGGAAGACCTCGCGTAGTAGGCCCATGCTGCGTGTGCGTGCACTCCGAGCAAAACGCTCAACAAGTGACGTCAGTTCGCTCGTCGGCGCGATGGTAAGCTCGATTGTGTTGTTGCCTGGCTGAATAGCGCGATCTGGGATCGTAACCGTGAACGGCGTCATACCGCCAGGATACCGCATGATGTAGCGTCCGTTAATACGGAGCTCGAACTCGTCGACGATGCCAAGAAAGTACATGTTCCATGCATGCCTGCTGACCATTGACGCAGGCACGTTGATCGTGCGACGGAGCGTCACGGAAGCCCCGCGCTCGACAGAGCCGGGAATCTCGAGTGGTTCCATGGATTCATCGACGACGCGCTGCCACGTACCGCTCAGATTGATGACTGTGCGTGTTTCGCTCGGGATAAACGTTGAAATCTGTTCAGGTCCAAGTTGTACGTAATCCGCATCGCCCGCCGATAGAAGCGACGTGGTGGCGAGGAGGCAGCAGAGCAGGAGTGAAAAGCGACGGATCATGAGGCCTAATGCAATAGGAATACGAGTACTTCGTGCAAGCTGCAAAAGTACGTTACGACGTATATTGTTCATCATCAACATTCATCGCGGGGGCGTATTCTCACCGTTTGGTACACTGCTTGCATGCCGATTTCGGTATGAGCACTACAACGTATAACAACCACTTGGTGAGCTGCCTGGCGTGATTGACGGGTCAACACGAAGCTCTGTGACGGCAGTAATTGCGGTGACATGCATGTGCATGATCACCGTTTCGGCGTTTGGGCGCACCCGTAGCGTGGCTCGACGGTCTGCTGAGCCCCTTCACGAAGTCTGCGTTCAGCAGCTGAGCTGGGTGATGTCGTCCTTTGTCCGGATTGCGTTATCGGACACAACAGCGCGTGATAGCGTGTACAACAGTGGTGATCCGACGAACACCGATTCGCCATCGTTCTTCCCTCCAACGCGTGTCCGACGGTTCGGTACCACCGAGGCCCAGCGGAGAGATCGGACGCTTCCGCTCCCGAAGGGGTACCTGTCGGCAGGTAGGATCGACTCCTTGATGGGTACCATCACCATGCGTGAGGTGCTTGAGGGCATCGACGTGACGCCCATGGTGCCGATAGAGATGGGGGCATACCTTGAGCAACAGCGTGAGGGATTGCTGCGAAAACTGCGTGATTCGTCGCTGATAGCCTACGAGATGAAGAAGCCGATGTCGGCGGCGGAGCTTGGCGTACTGATTGACCAAGCCACGAACATCACCATCCCACTGCCGCAGAGCCCAATCTTTGGAATCTTCGGCAAGCCTGAGGTGTCCATCAACGTCAATGGTGAGGTGAATGTTCAAGCGGGATGGCGTTGGGACACACAGCGACTTGGCACGGCGTCGGTACTCGGTCAGACGCAATCAGCGCCGATTTTCAATCAAAATATCCAGGTGAACGTCAGCGGACGTATCGGTGACAAGTTTCGTATGAACGTTGATTGGAATACACTTAACCAGTTTGAGTTCAATAATCGCTTTAAGGTTGGATACGAAGGTTACGATGACGACATCATCAAAAAGGTCGAGTTCGGTAACGTCAATCTTGAAACGCAGAGCACGCTGATTGGTGGTGGTCAGACGTTGTTCGGTGTACGTGCTGATTTCCAGTTTGGTCCGCTGTTTCTGAAGACCATCGCATCCCAGCGTCGGGGCGAACGGCAGTTTATCAATGCTCGGGGCGGAACATCTCGTCAGAACATCACCGTTCGTGCCTATGACTATGCCCGAAACCACTTCTTCCTCGACACCGCGTATTTCTCGATTTGGAACACCTTCTTCAAGTCGGCCACGCCGGTACTTCCGCCCGAGGGGGCTCCACTGGTCGTTGCAGAAATTGAAGTGTGGGAATCGACAACAGACCTGCGAGAGGTGCAAGCAAACGAGGCTATTGCGTTCGCAGACCTGCAGCCAATCCGAGACCGTCAGGGAGAGCGATATCCTGCGAGTCTGAAGTCGGCTGAAATCAAGGCCGGTGAAGTTGAACGTGGACGGTTTGCACGACTCGAGCCGCGTCGCTACGAGGTGGATCTAAACCTTGGTACAATTACAATCCTCAACCTCCGCTCCGACCGATACTATGCCGTCTCGTACCGTATTGCGGGTCCGACCACCTCACGTGAAGATGACCTTACCTTCGGAACGTTGAGTTCATCCGACGGGGTAAATGAGCGTGACACATTGATTCTGAAGCTCATCGCGCGTCAGCAAATGCAGCCAGGGTTCCGGACACTCTGGAAGCGCTTCATGAAAAACATCTACAACATTGGTGTAGCGAACGTCAATCCACAGGATGCCAAGATTGGCATGTGGTACTACCGTTCCACAAACGACTCGGCAGATGTACTCGCCGGCGCTCCCGATAAGATCCCAACGATCTTCCGCATTGACCAAGTCAACAATGGAACAGGAGCACAACCTCCTGATGGTGTGTTCGATGCACGTCCACCTGTCTTCAATGCGCAACGAGGTGAAATCACGTTCCCGAGTCTCGAGCCATTCCGTGAAGGACTACGCGAGTATTTCCGCAAGCAGGGGAATGCTCAGCTCGCAGAAGAATATGTCTTCAATGAAGTGTACGACACCACTGATCTGGCAGCACGTCTTGTTACTGCAAAGGATCGCTTCCTGATTGTTGGTGAGGCTGCCGGACAAGCAAGTGGCAATCGTATTCCACTCACGTATCAACTTGCCCCGGGTTCGGTCCGTGTTACACTCGACGGTGCGCCGTTGCGCGAGGGTACTGACTTCACAATTGACTACTACACGGGAACACTCTCGATTCTGAATGCTCGAGCGCTGCTCCCAAATGCGAACCTGAACATCGAGTACGAAAAGAACGATGTATTCAATCTGACAACGAGGACACTCCTCGGGATGCGGGCAGACATGATCTTGTTCAACAAGAGGCGTGTCAACGGTTCGATTGGTATGACGGTGATGAACTATGATCAAGCCGCCATTATCGACCGCGTGTTGCCTGGTCAGGAGCCAAACGCAAACCTCATGCTTGGCTTTGATGCAAAGTTCAACGCTGAATTGCCATGGCTCACACGTGCACTTGATGCGTTGCCGGGACTCGACACTAAGGCAAAGTCGACGATCACGTTCAATGGTGAGTGGGCGATGGTGTCGCCAACACCGAACAAGCGTATATCAACCGTTGCCAGTGACCTCGGTAAAGCGGTAGCATACGTCGACGATTTTGAAAGTGCTCGTCGATACTTGTCATTCGGCATGACGCCGACATTGTGGCAGCACGCTTCGCCAGCGCAGGACAGAACGCTATGGGACTCCGATACAACTGCCGTGAAGTTCAAGGGGAAGACGTTCTGGTATCAGAAGTTCGTTCCTGATGTCGCACAGGTAGATGTGTATCCGAATCGTGCACGCATTCAGGGTAGGAACAACATCAATCCAATTCGCCTTGTCTTCGACCCGTCTGAGCGTGGTATCTACAATCCGAATCCGCAGTTTTTGGATCCAAAGAATCCTCGATGGAACGATGCTGATTCGCTTGATGTGCGCGCACAAACACAAGCATACCTCAACGAGCAGAAGCCAAAGATCTGGGGTGGAATGATGCGTCTGTTGTCGCCGTTCAATACGAACTTCGACAACGACAACATCGATTACATCGAGATCATGATGCGTATCGATAGTTACGAGCCTGGCTCGCGCATGTTTGTCGATCTTGGCCAAGTCAGCGAAGACATTATTCCGAACCAACGATTGAATACAGAGGATAATCCACCGCCAAACAATCTGATCGACGTTGGCGAGGATCGTGGTATTGATACGTTGGTGAACGCCTCCGAGCGCGTTGCATATCCAGACCCACTGAATCGTGAAGACGATCCGGCTCGCGATGACTACTTCTTCGACTTCGCTGCTGATCGACAGAATCAGAATGAATCGCAGTTCGTTCGATATAACAACTTCGAAGGCAATGCCACGCAATCGGAGAACGGACAGTTTCCTGACACTGAGATTCTGAACAAGAACAACGGTCAAACGATTTCTCTTGATAACAGCTACTTCCGGTACGAAGTCAACCTGAATCCAAATCCATCAACGAATCCACAAATCGTTGGTGGTAATCCTTCTGCTGGTTGGTATCAGTTCCGGATCCCTGTGCGTCAGCCTGATTCGATTGTCGGGAATCCACTCTTCACAAACATCCAGTACGTGCGCATCCACTTCCAGGGCGGCATCGTTCGCGTCGCAATCGCTGATTGGGGCGTGGTAGGATCGTACTGGCTGCGGAATCACCAGTTCCAACCGAATGTTGCACAAAACGACTCTGTGCTGCAGGTAGCGTACGTGAACTTGGAAGAAAACAATGCGGCACCTGACTTCTACACGATGCCTCCGGGTGTGCAGCGTCCGCAACAGCTCCAGAACCCTGATCCATATCAACAGATCTTGTTGAACGAGCAGTCGCTCGTTGTCCGTGCCCGAAATCTTCGATACGGTGAGGAGCGCTTTGCAGCCCGCATTTTCCGTCCGTGGGATCTGTTCTATTACCGACAACTTGCATTCTTCGTACACGGCGATAATACGATGCCAAGTACGGTGACGCCTGGATCGGCACCACCAGCGTATGCGTTTGTACGATTTGGTGTTGACTCAGCGAACTATTACGAGTACCGTCGACCACTCCTTCGGGGTTGGCAGGATCTTCGCATCAATGTGGCGGATATGACTGCTGTAAAGCAGCAGCGCGATCAAATGCGCACGAACGATCGACAAGAGTTTCCGGTCCCTGGTGATCCGCAAGGAGTGTTCGCGATTAAGGGCAATCCTATCATGACGCGCGTGTCGTTCTTCGGATTCGGCGTTGCGAATCCTGCTGAACGATACCCCAATGAACTGTCAACAACAATGTGGGTTGATGAACTTCGCGTCGTAGAACCGATCGACGATAACGATTGGGCTGGTGTGGCGAGTACGACGTTGAAGCTTGCTGATATCGGGGACTTCACAGCGTCGATTAATCACTCGACGCCAAACTTCCATCGACTTGAGGAACGATTCGGTAATCGTTTGCAAACAACGTCGTGGAACGCAACGCTGCAGGTCGGACTCGAGAAATTCCTCCCTCAAGAGATGCGAGAGGCGAAGATCCCAATCACCTACACACACAACGAGCTGGCTGAAACACCACTCTTCCAGGCGCAGAACGATGTGAACCTCGAGGCTGCTGCCCAAGCTACTGCGAGAGATACGCTCGCGAATGGAGCAACACAAGAGGCAGCAGATCGTGCGGCTGAAGACGTTCGACGACGGTCGCAACGCGTGCGCGTGCAAGATCAATGGGCACTTACTGGATTGCGACTTGGCATTCCAACGAAGGCATGGTATATCGATGACATCTTCAACAAGCTGACGTTCAACTTTGCGTATGCACAAGAGTTTGAACGGTCGCAAGTTGTTCAGCAGCGATTTGATTGGAGATGGCGTTTCCGTTTAGACTACGCTGTGACACTTCCGGCAAAGTATCACGTATCGCCGCTCAAGTTCCTTGGTGATGTATGGGGCTTGAAGGCATACAAGGACACGAAGATCAATTTCTTGCCTCAGACAATTACTGCCAACATCGGGATGACGCGCGCACGCACGACAGAGCAATCGCGCTTCTTGCTCCAGCCAAGTCCGATCGTGCGCGAGTTTCTCTCCGAGCAGACCTTTGGATTCAATTGGCGCATCGTTGAAAACGGATTCCTGAGTCCGGTGATTGATTACAAGGCGGTATCTGGCTCCACGCTCGTGCCACTTGAACTTGATGCGAATGGACGACAACGCAGCGGCGGTCAGCTTGCAAGCCAGATGTTCTTCTCCAATGGTCGCATGCTCGACCTTGGTATGAACAACATGTTCAATCAGACTGTCACGATGTCGTTCCGACCACGACTCCCGGAGATTCTCGGGTTGAGTAGGTTGCTCGAAACAACGGGCTCATACAATGTAAACTTCGGTCTGATGGATCCGCTGCAGCCCGATCCCGCGCAACGCGATGTGGTTCGAACAGCGCGCTACACATCAACGTTCCGACTGAGCCCAGTGTTTCGTTGGCGCCAAATAGGCACCGAAATCTTCGGTGGATCAACTAAGGGAAGTACGAACGTCTTGTCGGTGATTCAAGAGATCCTCTTCGGATTCGACAACTTCACGTTCACGTTCAATCAGGCAAACACAGCTGTCAACAATGGTGTACTCGGTGGAACTGGCTTTACCAATCTGTGGGCGCGGAGCTTAACCTTCCGAGATAACGACGCTATTTGGGGTCCGAGCACGGCATACCAGCTTGGTCTTGTCTCGAACCCGCATGGTGGAATCTCGATGGTGGGAAGCCCCGTATTCCCGTTCTTCCGATTTGAGACAACCCCAGGACTGCGTCCAGCGAATGCTGTCATGCAGGACGATTACAGTCAACGCTCTACTTTCCAATTCCAGACGAATCGTCCGCTTTGGCCCGGTGCGACACTTGACCTGAATATGCGCACTGACATCGGGTACACCCGTAATCAACGTGTCGTCACCGATGCTAACGGGATCCCCACGTTCACAAATGTCAACAAGCGACAGACACTCGAGCGGAGCTTCATCAGCTTCCCAGACATGCCGTTTGGATTGTTTGGCAATAATGTTGAATCCGTGATCCGATTGTACAACGAACGCAAGGCCGTGATTGAAGCTGATGCTGATACCATCGGCAGGAGTTTGCGTCTCCTTGACGCGCTTGGAGAGTCCTTCCGTGATGGGTTTAGTGCGCTGTCGCTGTTCAATGGAGAGCTCGGACGTGTTCTGCCATCACTCAACTGGACGTTGCGTTGGGATGGTATCGAAAAGATCGGTCCGTTCAAGGGGCTCGCACAGCGAATCTTCGTCGAACATGCCTACCAAGGCACCTACACCGAGAACGCACGAATCAACGACAACGGTCGCATTGTCGAAGTGCAGCAGATTCGTGCTGGCTTCACCCCAATGATTGGTGTTAACATGTCGTTCGATGAACGACGTCTCAACGGATTATTGACAGCCACAGCACGATACAACGTAACGACCACGCACGGTCTGAATGCGTCGGCTCGAAGTACGATCTCTCGTGAGACGGCGCACGAGCTGCAAATCCAGGCGTCGTATATCCGCCGTGGAGTGTCGCTCAAGTTCCTTGGCTTGGACCTCCAAAACGACATGGAGTTCAGCTTCAACACGCAAGTTCGTCGGAACCTCCGTGCGCAATACGACGTGTTGGACTACAAGGGGCCAGATGGCTCCCTCGTTGATGGCACCACGCAGATTACCATTGAGCCTCGAGCTCGGTACACAATCAGCAATCGTGTAACCGCTTCTGCGTTTTTCCGGTATGAAGGAAACTTCAGTGAAGGGGCTGCAAATCCGGGGTTTTCCACGTCGCAAGTAGGTATAGATATTCGTCTGTCGATTTCCGGTGGCAGATAGCGTGGAACGCCCATGAAACATGGTACAGCCGTGGTCGGACTTTCGTAGTTTCGTAGGCTTTTCAGATGGCAGCTATGCCATCGATTTCGTTCCTAAGGAGTTCCCCCCGAATGGGTAAGATTATAGCAGTCGCCAACCAGAAGGGTGGCGTTGGAAAGACCACTACGGCCGTCAATCTCGCTGCATCACTCGCTGCTGCTGAGCAAAAGACGTTGTTGGTCGACATCGATCCGCAGGCGAATGCTTCGCACGGATATGGTGTAGAGACTGCGCAACTTGATAAGACTGTGTACGAAGTGCTGGTCAACAACCTTCCAATCGCCGATGTGATCGTACACACACAGATGCCGTTCCTGGATCTCGTTCCTTCCCACATCAATCTGGTTGGAGCGGAGATCGAACTCGTTGATGTTCCGCAACGTGAACATCTCCTCCGATCCGTACTGAACTCTGTGCGTGAGAACTATGATTTCATCGTGATTGACTGTCCACCGTCGCTTGGTCTTCTTACGCTGAACTCGCTCACTGCAGCGGACGCTGTATTGATTCCCGTGCAGTGTGAATTCTACGCACTTGAGGGTCTTGGCCAACTGTTGAACACGATCTCAATTGTTCGTCGTACAACGAACCCCAAATTGGACATCGAAGGTGTCTTGCTCACGATGTATGATTCACGTCTTCGACTCTCAAATCAGGTTGTTGAAGAAGTTCGACGTCACTTCGAAGACAAGGCATGTCGCACAGTGATCTCTCGCAACGTGCGTTTGTCTGAAGCACCAAGCCACGGCAAGCCAGCCTTGCTCTATGATGCGTCAAGCATCGGTGCGCAGAACTATCTCGAGCTCGCTACTGAAATCCTCACACGCAATGGTGTCGTACCAGGCGCCGTTACACAATAGGAGGATGCATGAAACAAGGTATGGGACTTGGTAAGGGCATTGGCGCACTTATCCCCAAAGAGTTGATTCGACAAGACTCGTCAGCACAACAACCAATATCGGACATGCCAGATGAAGTGTCGGGTGTTGCGCTTATCGACATTGAACGCATTTCGACCAATCCTGTTCAACCCCGGCATCACTTCGATGAGGGAGCACTCCAAGAGCTTGCTCAGTCGATAGCCGTCCATGGTGTCATCACGCCGATCACAGTGCGCAAGCACTTCGATCAGTACGAATTGATCAGTGGAGAGCGCCGACTTCGCGCATCGAAGATTGCTGGCCTTACGGCTATTCCGGCATACGTCATCTCTGTTGGATCCGACGCGCAGATGCTTGAGATCGCGCTAGTTGAGAATCTCCAACGTGAGGATCTCAATCCACTCGAGGTTGGCATCGGATACCAACGGTTGATTGATGAATGTGGGATGAAGCAGGAAGACGTAGCGGTGAAGGTGGGGAAGGATCGAAGCACGGTATCAAACTTCTTGCGCTTGCTTAAGCTTCCATCTGATGCACAAGCAGCACTTCGGACGCGACGCATCTCGATGGGACACGCTCGGGCACTACTCGCACTGTCCTCTGAATCGTCGCAGTTGGTTGTGTTGCGTGAAGTGATCAAGAAAGAGCTGAGTGTTCGCAAGACCGAAGCACTCGTGAAGGACCTTGAGCTTGGTCGCAAGTACATTGAGCGGAATGGCGACATTCATACCGTTGCTGCCGGTGCACAGGGTTCTCGCAATCCATCGCCGTCAGCTCCGGCTCGTCCGTCTACGCTTGGCGACATTGAAGATAGCCTCAGGCACATCTTTGCAACGCAGGTGCGCATCAAACTGAAGAACGATCAAGCAGGAGCCATTGAGGTTGAGTTTTACTCAATGGAGGAACTCGAGCGACTTCTCGAGGTGATGCTGACGATGAATGCTTCGGATCAGCAGTAACAGATGAGCACGGTCACGCACGATACCACGTATCGCATCCGGTACAGCGACACCGATACAATGGGCGTCGTGTACTACGGTAATTACATGCGTCTCTTCGAGATTGGCCGCACCGAGTTGCTCCGTGCTGCCGGCATAGCATACGCATCCTTTGAGGCAGAGGGTTTGTTCCTGCCTGTGCTTGAAGCACATGCGGAGTATCATGCACCGGCGAAGTACGATGACGAAGTGGTGATCACGACAAGGTATACGCCAACTCCAACTGCAGCACTCATCCTCAGTTACAGCGTGCATCGTAATGGGGATACACTTGTTACCGGCTGGACGCGTCACACGTTTGTATCAGCAGAGACCTTCCGTCCTGTACGTCCACCTCGGCGCTTCATAGAGGGTATCGAGCGTTTTCTTCACCAGAATCACAGCCTATGAACACGCGTTCCATCGCACTCCTCGCATGTTTGGTGTTAGCGGTCTGCCAGGGTTGGTCGCAACAGGCAACAATCTTTCCGTTTATGTACTCAATGACGAGTGCGCGGATGGCAGGACTCGCTGGTTCTACCGTTGCAATGGTGAATGATGGACAGAACGTCGTGCTAAATCCTGCAGGATTGGCGACGCTTACTGAGAGTAGCGTTGGTGGTACATTCATCAAGCACGTGCTGGATATTGGCGCCGGGTATGCTACCTACAACCGCGAGGTCCAGGGATTGGGCACGATGGCTGCCACGGTGAGTTACAATAGCTACGGTTCATTTGATCGAGCTGATGCACAAGGAACCGTCACCGGCAGTTTTCAGTCGAGTGATGTTGTCCTCGGTGTTTCTCTCGCTCGCGAGCTCGACACGTTGATTTCGTATGGCGTCACTGCCAAGGTGCTGCATTCCTCGCTTGACAACATGGCATCGACTGCTATTGCGGTTGATGCAGGGATGCTCTTCCAGTTTCCCAAGCAACGCACGAACATTGGCATTAGCGTGTTAAATCTCGGTACGCAGATCTCTACATATGATGGCACGAGAGATCGTATGCCGTTGGACTTGCGAATTGGTGTGAATCATCGCCTCCGTGGCTTGCCGCTCCTCGTCAATGCGTCGCTTAATCATCTCACGGACGAGGTTGGGTCACTTGTAGACCGACTCCTCAACTTCTCTGTTGGTGGTGAACTGTATCTCGGAAAAGTCGTGCAGGCACGAATCGGATACACAAATGCTGTACGGAACACGAGTACAGTTAACGTGCCTGGGCAACTGACGGGTCTCACAGGTGGACTTGGAATTCACTTGCCCACACTTGATATCGACTACGCATTGAGCTCACTTGGTGCCGCGAGCGTGGTTCACCGTGTGAGTGTTGCGATGCGTCTCGATGATTAATAGCTCCGTGACATATCGAGGTTATCACTACCGTTGGACGCTCCCGATGCTCGCAGCGCTTGCGTGCGTCTGGTTCGTTGTTGATGGAACACCTCTCACACTTGCGATCCTCGCTGGACTCTGCAGTGTTGTTGTCATCTTCACCTTCCCTTGGGATAACTGGGCAGTAGAGCAGGGGATATGGGATTTCCCCGATGACAGGTTGCTGTTTCGCGTGAGACGACTACCAATCGAGGAAATCTCCTTCTTTGTGATCCAGACGCTCCAAGTAGCATTCTTGACAGCCATCCTTTGTCGGTTGCTGCCTTCAGAGCCCCTTGCAGAAGTAAACTTCTCACCTGAGGTTGGTGTGCGAATTGGCGGCGTGCTACTTGGGTGGCTGATGCTCGGACGGCTGACGCGTTCCTGGCGCGCTACACATCGGTCTGTTCGATACGCGTGGCATCTCGGATACTGGTTCCTGCCGATCGTCGTGATGCAATGGATGTTCGGCGCTGGTATGCTCCTTCCACGCATTGACGTTATCGCCT
>Ga0078894_10003397_pt1 | contig 12102 bp, 9 predicted proteins | sample LauGreSu1BDMLBSD_2_FD_67506 | JGI IMG/M metagenome (GOLD analysis project Ga0078894, IMG submission 67506) | Freshwater lake microbial communities from Lake Michigan, USA - Su13.BD.MLB.SD (version 4) (version 4) | ecosystem: Environmental > Aquatic > Freshwater > Lake | place: Lake Michigan, USA...
AGATCGAAGGTGACCTGGATCTTGGCCGACTCGAGCGCGTGGGTGTAGTCGGCAAACAGCACCAGGGCCGCAAGGCCGGCCGAGCCGATCGCGTAGCCCTTGGTCACGGCCTTGGTGGTGTTGCCCACCGCGTCCAGCGGATCCGTGATGTTGCGCACTGATTCGGGCAGGTCGGCCATTTCGGCGATGCCGCCGGCGTTGTCGGTAATCGGGCCGTAGGCGTCGAGCGCCACAACGATGCCTGCCATGGACAGCATGGCGGTGGCTGCGATCGCGATACCGTAGAGACCTGCCAGCCAGAACGAGGACAGGATGGCCGCGCACACCATCAGCACCGGCCAGGCGGTGGACTTCATCGACACGGCGATGCCAGCGATGATGTTGGTGGCGTGACCAGTGGTGGAAGCCTGTGCCACATAACGGACCGGGGCGTATTGCGTGCCGGTGTAGTACTCGGTCACCCACACGATCAGGCCGGTGAGCACCATGCCCACGACCACGCAGAGCCAGAGGCTCATCACCGTGAGCCCTTTGGGGAGGGTGGCACCAGCGAACATCCACTGTGTGATCGGATAGGACGCGATGGTTGCGATCACGCCCGCGACAATCAGGCCTCTGTAGAGCGCGCCCATGATGTTGGTGTCGCCCGGCTTGGCCTTCACGAACATGCAGCCGATGATCGAGGCGATGATCGACAGCCCGCCCAGCGCCATCGGGTAGACCACGGCCTGCATTTCTGCGCCGGTGACAATCAGTGAGCCGAGCAGCATGGTGGCGATCAGCGTGACCGCATAGGTTTCGAACAGGTCGGCCGCCATGCCTGCGCAGTCGCCGACGTTGTCACCCACGTTGTCGGCGATCACCGCAGGGTTGCGGGGATCGTCTTCGGGGATGCCCGCTTCGACCTTGCCCACCAGATCGGCACCGACGTCTGCGCCCTTGGTAAAGATACCGCCACCGAGGCGCGCGAAGATCGAGATGAGCGACGAACCGAAGGCCAGACCGATCAGGGGCTTCAGCACATGGTGCAGGTCGGTGATCTTGCCCGCGCTTCCAACCAGAAACGCGTAGTAGCCCGCCACGCCAAGAAGGCCGAGACCCACCACCAGCATGCCGGTGATGGCGCCGCCCCGGAAGGCTACCGCCAGCGCTTCGTTCAGACCGACGGTGGCGGCTTGCGCGGTGCGTACATTGGCACGGACCGACACATTCATACCGATGTAACCCGCCGCGCCCGAGAGAACGGCACCGATCGCGAAACCGACCGCGGTCGACATGCCCAGACCGGGAACGACCAGGATGATGATGAAGAGGATCACGCCCACCAGGCCGATGGTGCGGTACTGGCGATTCAGGTAGGCCTTGGCGCCCTGCTGAATGGCCGCGCCGATTTCCTGCATCCGCGCATTCCCAGCATCCAGCCCCAGAATCCAGCGGCTTGACACGATGCCGTACAGCACCGCGATGACGCCGCAGGCCAGCGCGAGCCAGACGCCCGCAGTGGTTGCAGTCATGATCGATCCTCCGTTGTCACTATGGTTTGATTAGATAAAGCGGCCGGATTTTACACGTGCGCCGCCGAACGCTGAGCCGTCCGTCGCGGTGGTCGTGTCGGTTACCCGTTGCTGCGAGTCGGGGCGGGCGACGCCCCCGATGCCAAACAGACGTTTGCAGACGCCTAGCCAGCCACGGCCTCGAGCGCCCGAGCGGTGATTTCGTCAACGGCACCAATACCCGAAATCCGGCGGTATCGCGGTGCGCCTGGCTGTCCGCTCGCCGCCCAGTTGCCGTAGTAATCGACCAGTTGCCGGGTCTGGGAGTGATAGACCGAGAGGCGCTTGCGGACGGTTTCCTCGCGGTCGTCGTCGCGCTGCACCAGATCTTCGCCCGTCTGGTCGTCTTTGCCGGCGACCTTGGGCGGGTTGAAGCGTACGTGGTAGGTGCGCCCGCTTGCCAGGTGGACCCTGCGGCCGCTCATGCGTTCGATGATTTCGGAATCGGGAACATCGATTTCAAGCACGTAGTCGATGCCCACACCGGCTTCCTTCATCGCTTCTGCCTGCGGAATGGTGCGCGGGAAGCCATCGAACAGGTAGCCGGCCGCGCAGTCGGGCTGAGCCAGTCGGTCCCGAACCAGGCCGATGATGATGTCATCGGAGACCAGACCGCCAGAGTCCATCACCTTCTTCGCCGCGAGTCCGAGGGGCGTGCCGGCTTTGACCGCTGCGCGCAGCATATCGCCCGTGGAAATCTGAGGGATGCCGAACCGGCGGGTGATGAACGCAGCCTGCGTGCCTTTGCCGGCACCCGGGGCGCCAAGGAGGATCAGACGCATGAGAATTTCCCGAAAAAGGGGTGAGGGGAGCGTACCGTCAAACGCTCGGGACGGTCAATTTGACGGGATTGACCAGAGCGCACGGACCCGCTCCAGATCGGCCGGCGTATCCACGCCGGGTGGCGGCACGAGTGCGGTCACATGCACGGCGATCCGGAACCCGTGCCAGAGCGCGCGCATCTGCTCAAGCGCTTCGATTTGTTCGAGCGGCGCCGGGGGCAGATTCGGAAACCGCGCGAGAAAATCGGCGCGGTAGGCATAGAGCCCGATGTGGCGAAGCGGCAGCCCGCTTGCAAGCAGCGCGGGCGACAGGCCGTCGGGCGTGGAGGCCGTGGGGGCGTCGCGTTCGTACGGAATCGGCGCACGGGAAAAGGTGATGGCGCGTCCGGCCGCATCGGTGATCACCTTCACGACATTCGGATTTTGAAACTCTGCCGCCGAGGTGATGGGATGAGCCGCGGTGGCAATGGCGCAGTCGGGACTCTCGGCAAGCCGGGTGGCGACAGCGGCGATCAGCGACGGCGGCACCATCGGTTCATCGCCCTGCACATTGACGACGATATCCGCCTGGTCGAGCCCCAGCGCGGCTGCCGCCTCGGCCAGGCGGTCAGTGCCCGAGGGGTGGCTGGTGCGGGTGAGGACAGCGGTAAAGCCTGCGGCACGCACGCTTGCTGCGATCCGTTCCGAATCGGTGGCAACTGCCACCATCCGTGCCCCCGAAGCAGCCGCCCGCTCGGCAACGCGCACCACCATGGGTTGGCCACCGATATCGGCAAGCGGTTTGTCGGGCAGTCGGGTGGAGGCGAGCCGAGCCGGGATCAGGGCGACGAAGGCGGGAGTGGGCATGGAGGCTTGGCGAGCTCAGGCGATCTCGGTGTCGTCCAGCCGTCGCGCCTCGTCGACCAGCATGCGCGGAATGCCGTCTCGAACCGGAAACGCCATGCGGTCAGGCATGCAAAGCAGTTCGGCATCAAGACCGGCACCATCGGCTGCCGTGCCGCCCCGGTGCTTCCGAAGCGGGCCCTTGCAGATCGGGCAGACCAGAATTTCAAGCAGACGTGTGTCCAACGAGCACCTCGGCCAGCCAGGAAATCAGTTGGGGATCAGGGTCGGCGCTCACCTCGAGCGCCCAGCATCGCGGGTCTGCGAAGCCCACGCATTTTACGGCGTCCTTGGCGGTCATCAGCACAAGGTCGGCTTGCAGGCGGTCGAGGCGCGTTCGCTCGATAGGCGCGTGGTCCGGCAACGGCAGCGTCTGCGCCCTGATGCCCAGGCCCCGAAGCATGTCGAAGAAGCGCTCGGGTTCACCAATGCCCGCCAGGGCGGCCACCGAAGCCTGCGCCGCGAAGCTGGCAAAGTCGGCAGCCGCGATCGGCTCATGATGGGCGGCAAGCGGGACAAAGCGCTCGGCAACCATGTGGAAGCCGAACACCCTGGGGTGAGGGACCGGACACACCGCTTGCCCGTTCAGGACGATTGCATCAATCCCGGCCAATGCCGCGAGCGATTCGCGGAGCGGCCCGGCGGGGAGTAGCCGGCCATTACCCGCCCCGCGCCGGTCGAACACCGCCAACTCGACGGTTCTAGGCAGATGAACATGCTGAAGGCCGTCATCGGACACCACGACCGTCAGCTCGGGGTGTTCGCGTAACAGCACGGCAAACGCCTCACCCCGGTGCCGTCCCGCCGCGACGGGGCCGCAGCCCGCCCGCGCGAGCAGCACCGCCTCATCGCCATGCTCGCCCGCATCGGCCGAGGGCGGAACCAGTCGCGCTTCCTTGCGCGCGCCGCGATAGCCGCTACAAAGCAGTCCCACCTGGTGGCCATGCGCTCGAAGGCCGCGGGAGATGGCGATGGCGAGCGGGGTTTTGCCAGCGCCGCCCACCACCAGATTGCCCACCACAATGACCGGCGTCGAGGGCGCGGGAAGCGACCGGATCTGCGCGCGGCGCCGAGCGCTTTCCCGGGCGGTGATCAGGCTGAGCGGCACCAGCATCGCAGCCCCTGCCCGGGCCGCAATGCTGGTGCCGAACCAGACCTCGTGAAGCAGCCGCTCCACGACGCGTCGGGGCGGGGAGGGCGGGTCAGGCGTGGGGAACATTAGGCGGCGGCCGGGCGTGTGTGGAAAACTATGTGGATAACGTTGATGGCAAACGATGACTTCGTGGCCGATGTTCGGTTGCCGGCCGGTTTCGGCTTGAAGCGAAGTCATTAAATCATTTTAAATCAATTAGTTAAAAATCTCTTCCGAGGGCAGGCGTGCGTTACGGTCGATATCCAGTACTGACGAGGGTTTGTGGATAGGTTTGCCCCCGCAGGCCCCGTCACGCCTCGTTCTGCGCCGTCCGAGCCAGGATTCATGCGGGAAATTCTCACGGTTTCCCAGCTGAACCGCACCGTGAGCGGCTTGCTCGAACGCAGTCTCCCGCTGGTCTGGGTTGGCGGCGAAATTTCCAACCTGACCCGCGCCGCAAGCGGCCACTGGTATTTCACCCTCAAGGACGCTGGCGCCCAGGTGCGGGCGGTGATGTTCCGAGGACGGGCCCAGGCGGTGGGGTTCGCGCCGCGCGAGGGCGACCGGGTCGAGGTTCGCGCACTGGTCACGCTCTATGAGGCGCGCGGCGATTTTCAGCTCAACGTGGAGGCGATGCGGCGCGCCGGGAGCGGCGACCTGCATCGGCAGTTTCTCGAACTAAAGGCGCGGCTCGGCGCAGAGGGGCTGTTTGACGCCGAACGGAAACGGGCGCTGCCCCGGCGCCCTGACTGCATCGGTATCGTCACGTCGCCACAGGCGGCGGCGCTGCGCGATGTGCTGACAGCGCTCGCTCGGCGCGCACCGCATGTACGCGTGGTGCTCTATCCGACGCCGGTTCAGGGGGCCGATGCGCCCGAGCAGCTTCGCCGCGCGCTGGGGCAGGCGGTTGCGCGACGCGAGTGCGATGTGCTGCTGCTGGTGCGCGGCGGCGGATCGATCGAAGACCTGTGGGCGTTCAACGATGAAGCACTGGCGCGGGCGATTGCCGCGTCGCCCATTCCGGTGGTCTCTGGCGTTGGCCATGAAACCGACTTCACCATCGCTGATTTTGTGGCGGACCTCCGCGCGCCTACGCCCACCGCAGCGGCTGAATTCGCAGCGGTGGAACGGGCCGAACTGCTTGCCGAGGTGGACGGTTGGCTGGATCGCGCAGGCGGGCTCATCGATCGCGCACTGGGTCGGGCTTCGCAGCGTCTCGATCTCGCCATGGCGCGGCTGCGGCCACCTTCGGCGCAGTGGCGTGAGCGGGCGCACCGGCTGGCGCTGATCGAGTCCAGGCTCGCCTCGGCTGCGCGCGACGGCCTGGTGCGCAGGCATGCTGTCGCCGAGCGGCTCCACGCCCGTCTGCGGCCGCCCTCGGTCGCGGCGGCCGGCGCCCGCGTCGATGCGCTACGCGGGCGGCTGGTTCAGTCGTCCCGGCGGCGGGTGGATACGGTCGATCAGCGACTGCGGGCGCAGCAACAGGCGCTGCAGCTGGTGAGCCCGCTCGCGGTTCTGGGGCGAGGGTATGCGATCGTGCAGGACGGCGAGGGCAGGGTGCTTCGGGATCAGGAGGGACTCACCGAAGGCGTGGGGCTTCACATTCGCCTCGCGCGGGCTGCGATCGAGGCTACGGTGACGAGGGCACAGCCGCTTGCGGGCGACGAATCGGCAGACCGCCCGCCGGATTGACCGGAGCGCCGATACGGTTCGCATTGAGGGGCGCGCGCTTTGCGCCTAAAATTCGCGGCGTGATTCTCCGGCGACCCGATTCTCCGGCGACCGACTCTCCGGCGATTTCGCCACCCAACGTCACGAGGATAACCAAGATGGAACACACGCTGCCCGCTCTCCCGTACGCCCCGGACGCGCTTGCCCCGCACATGTCGAAGGAAACCTTCGAATATCACCACGGCAAGCACCACCAGGCCTACGTCACCAACCTGAACAACCTGATCAAGGGCACTGAATTCGAGTCCATGGGTCTGGTTGATATCGTCCGCAAGTCAAGCGGTGGGGTGTTCAACAATGCAGCCCAGGTCTGGAACCACACTTTTTTCTGGAACTGCATGAAACCGGCCGGTGGCGGTGAGCCCACGGGCGCGCTCGCAGCGGCCATCAGCGCCAAGTGGGGCTCCTACGCGGCCTTCAAGGAAGCCTTCGCGAAGAGTGCAGTGGGCAACTTCGGTTCGGGCTGGACCTGGCTGGTGAAGAAGGCCGACGGTTCGGTCGACATCGTGAACACCAGCAATGCCGCCACACCGCTCACCACTGGCGATACCCCGCTGCTCACCGTTGATGTGTGGGAGCACGCCTACTATGTCGACTACCGGAACGCCCGCCCCAAGTTTGTTGAAACCTTCCTCAACAGCCTGGTGAACTGGGACTTCGCGGCACGCAACTTCGGCTGATCTCGGGTCTGATCCTGCGCAACGGGCCGGCTCGATGCCGGCCCTTGTCTTTTCTGCGTGCGGGTCAGCGCGGTTTGAAGACCTCGCGGCCTCCCAGCCAGTCGCCCGCGCTCACGCCGCGCCGCTGGAACCAGCCCTGTTCCATTTCCAGCGCAAATCGCACCGGCTCTTTCGAGCAGTGGCTGTTTTCGGTCATGGGTGCCATGTCTTCGATGTTGACGATCCGTCCGTCGTCATCGACAAACGCAATCGACAGTGGAATGAGCGTATTCCGCATCCAGAAGCACTGCGGCGTCTTGTCCTGAAAAACGAACAGCATGCCGTGGTTGGGTGCAAGCGAACGCCGGAACATGAGCCCGGTGGCACGGCTTGCGTGGTCGGCGGCCACCTCCGCCACAATGCGATGCATGCCGGCGGTCAGCTCGGCCCGTGGCAAGCCTTGCTGGGGAACCCCCTGCGACTGCGCGCCAATGCCCGCCGAAACGAAAGTCAGCGCTGCAGCCAGTACGCGAGCCGCTGACCGGAACGCTTCGTGAATCCGATCAAACGGCCGGAACGCGTGTTTTGCGCCGGTTAACCGCGCCGCAGGTGCTTGCGGCATAATTCGCGCCGCGCTTGAAAGTTGCATGCCCATAAGAACTCAGATGCCGTTTCAGGAAGGATCCCCAGTCATGTACCAGCATATCAAGATCCCCGCCGCAGGCGAGAAGATCCGCGTCAATGCCGACTTTTCGCTGCAGGTTCCCGACCAGCCGGTCATCCCCTACATTGAGGGCGACGGCATCGGTTTTGACATCACCCCGGTGATGCTGAAGGTGGTGGACGCAGCCGTGGCCAAAAGCTACGGCGGCAAGCGCAAGATCCACTGGATGGAGGTGTTCGCCGGAGAGAAGTCCACCAAGGTCTATGGCCCCGATGTGTGGCTGCCCGAAGAAACGCTGCACGCAGTCAAGGAGTATGTGGTCTCCATCAAGGGCCCGCTCACCACACCGGTAGGCGGTGGCATCCGCTCGCTGAACGTGGCGCTCCGCCAGGAACTCGATCTGTATGTGTGCCTGCGCCCGGTGCGCTACTTCAAGGGCGTGCCCTCACCCCTGAAGGAGCCGGAAAAGACCGACATGGTGATTTTCCGCGAGAACTCCGAAGACATTTACGCGGGTATCGAGTGGGCGGCCGAGTCCGAGGGTGCGAAGAAGGTCATCGACTTTCTGATCAAGCAGATGGCGGTAAAGAAAATCCGCTTCCCGGCCACCTCCGGCATCGGTATCAAGCCGGTGTCGCGCGAAGGCACCGAGCGGCTGGTGCGCAAGTCGATGCACTACGCGATCGACAACGACAAGCCGTCGGTCACCCTGGTGCACAAGGGCAACATCATGAAGTACACCGAGGGAGGTTTCCGCGACTGGGGTTACGGCCTCGCGCAGAAGGAGTTCGGTGCGCAGCTTCTCGATGGTGGCCCCTGGATGAGCTTCAAGAACCCCAAGACCGGCAAGCAGATCATCGTGAAAGACGTGATTGCCGATGCTTTCCTGCAGCAGATTCTGCTTCGGCCGGCCGAGTACAGCGTGATCGCCACCCTCAACCTGAACGGCGACTATGTGTCCGATGCGCTCGCCGCCCAGGTGGGTGGGATCGGCATTGCGCCGGGCGCGAACCTGTCGGACTCGGTCGCCATGTTCGAAGCCACCCATGGCACTGCCCCCAAGTACGCGGGCAAGGATTATGTGAACCCGGGTTCCGAAATCCTGTCGGCCGAGATGATGCTGCGCCACATGGGCTGGTTCGAAGCCGCCGACCTGATCATCAGTTCGATGGAAAAAGCCATTCTGTCCCGCAAGGTCACCTATGACTTTGCACGCCTGATGGAGGGCGCCACCCAGGTGTCCTGCTCTGGATTCGGCCAGGTGATGATCGACAACATGTGATCGAGTGCCCGAGCGGAAGCCGGTCAGGTTCCGCTCAATGGCGCGCGTGAAAGCACGCAGGAGGCCCCTGGGTTCGCGAAACTCAGGGGCTTTTTTTGGTGTGCACCAGGGGGCATCCGACCACTACGGATGCGCAAGACGGGGCCCTGTGGTGGGGCCGTTTCGGTCCGATCGCTGCACCGGGTGCGCGTCAAAACCCTGACCTGCGGGATCCGATGGACGCCGCTCGTCGGCCGGCGTGGGTAGTCGCCAGCCTGAATCACCAACACCACATCCAACTCCCTAAGGAGTTGGATGTGGCCTCAGATCAGGCGCCCTGAATGTTCGACGCCTGCTTGCCTTTCGGCCCTTGCACGACGTCGAACTGAACTTTCTGACCTTCCTTCAGGCTTTTGAACCCGGCCATCTGGATCGCGCTGAAGTGCGCGAACAGATCCTCACCACCGTCGTCCGGGGTGATGAAACCGAAACCCTTAGCGTCGTTGAACCACTTGACAGTACCCGTTGCCATATCGAGGCCTTCAATGAAATGTGTTCCCAGGTCGGCCAGGAACCCAGCAACGAGGTCATGCCCGATGAACTCGGGGCCTTCGCGTCAAGATCCGACCAACTCCCTCGCCCTGCGTCGCCGGTAGGCAACGCCTGCTCCCGGTGCCCGCCTTGCCGCCCGCTTGCCTGCGGCCTGGAGACACCGGTGCTACCAGGGATCCCTGAGTGTCCCTACGGAGCATGCGGATTCTTTTACAGTTGTCCGGTGTCGTCAAGGGTTATTGCCGACCAGACCGTGCCGGCGGGTGTTTGGATCGCGCTACCACCCGCGTGCCCAGGAAGGCCGTTGTTGCAGCACCACGACGACTCGCTAGAATGTGGTGATGGCGACCCGTCATGATCCCTCAACCGTTGTCGAACAACGCGAGTCTCGCGTTGCGCCGCCCCCCATGTATCAGGTGGTGCTGCTCAATGACGACTACACTCCGATGGAGTTTGTCGTGATCGTGCTGCAGAAGTTTTTCAGCATGACCCGCGAAAACGCTACGCAGGTGATGTTTGCCGTGCACCGTGAGGGCCGGGGTGTGTGCGGGGTCTACCCGCGCGACCTGGCGGCCACCAAGGTCGAACAAGTCAGCAGTTTTTCGCGCCAGCACCAGCACCCGCTGCAGTGCGTGATGGAGGAAGCATGATCGCCCAGGAACTCGAAGTCAGTCTGCACATGGCCTTTGTCGAGGCCAGGCAGCAGCGACATGAATTCATCACCGTCGAGCACCTGCTGCTTGCGCTCCTGGACAATCCGTCGGCAGCGGAGGTGCTGCGCGCCTGCGCGGCGAACATCGAGGACCTGCGCCGCAACCTCTCCGGCTTCATCAAGGAGAACACGCCGATCGTGCCCGGTACCGAAGACATCGACACGCAGCCCACGCTCGGCTTCCAGCGCGTCATTCAGCGGGCAATCATGCATGTGCAGTCCACCTCCAACGGCAAGAAGGAGGTCACCGGCGCCAATGTGCTGGTCGCGATTTTTGGCGAGAAGGATTCACACGCGGTCTATTACCTGCACCAGCAGGGCATCACCAGGCTTGATGTGGTGAACTTCATTTCGCATGGCATCACCAAATCGCCTCAGCCCAAGGAAAGCAGCAAGGAAGAGTCGCCCGAGCAGCCGGAAGAGGCGCAGGGCGGGCAGAGTTCGCAGCAGGCGGGGGCACTCGAGCAGTACACCCAGAACTTGAACGCCGCAGCGCGTGAGGGTCGGATCGATCCGCTCATCGGCCGGGAGCACGAGGTTGAGCGTGTGATCCAGGTGCTGTGCCGGCGGCGCAAGAACAATCCGCTCCTGGTGGGCGAAGCAGGCGTCGGCAAAACCGCCATTGCCGAAGGGCTTGCCTGGCGCATCACGCAGGGCGAGGTGCCCGAGATCCTGTCCGATGCCACGGTTTATGCGCTCGACATGGGGGCGCTGCTTGCCGGCACCAAATACCGGGGCGACTTCGAGCAGCGGCTGAAGGCGGTGCTCAAACAGCTCAAACAGACCGCGGGTTCGGTGCTGTTCATTGACGAAATCCACACGCTGATCGGTGCGGGCGCGGCCTCGGGTGGCACGCTCGACGCATCGAATCTGCTCAAGCCCGCGCTGTCCTCGGGGCAGCTGAAGTGCATCGGGGCCACCACCTACACCGAGTACCGCGGCATTTTCGAGAAAGATCACGCGTTATCGCGGCGCTTCCAGAAAATCGACGTAAACGAGCCGTCGATCGAACAAACCGTGCAGATTCTCCGCGGGCTCAAGTCACGCTTCGAAGAACACCACGGGGTGCGCTACTCGTCGTCAGCGCTGTCGGCGGCGGCAGAGCTGTCGGCGAAGTACATCAACGATCGTCACCTGCCGGACAAGGCGATTGATGTGATCGACGAGGCGGGTGCCGCGCAGCGCATCCTGCCCAAATCGCGCCAGAAAAAAGTCATCGGCAAGGGCGAGATCGAAGACATCGTGGCCAAGATTGCGCGCATTCCGCCAGCCTCGGTGTCGTCTGACGATCGCAGCCGCCTTCAAACACTCGATCGCGATCTGAAGGCCACGGTGTTCGGTCAGGACCCCGCCATCGATGCGCTCGGGTCGGCCATCAAAATGGCGCGCTCCGGCCTCGGCAAGCCCGACAAGCCCATTGGCGCGTTTCTGTTTTCGGGCCCGACCGGCGTCGGCAAGACCGAGGTCGCCAAGCAGCTCGCGTTTATTCTGGGCATCGAGCTGATCCGCTTCGACATGTCCGAATACATGGAGCGGCACGCTGTGTCGCGCCTCATCGGCGCGCCCCCGGGCTATGTCGGTTTCGATCAGGGCGGGCTTCTCACCGAGGCCATCGCCAAGAAGCCGCATTCGGTGCTGCTGCTCGATGAAATCGAGAAAGCGCACCCCGACGTCTACAACATCCTGCTGCAGGTGATGGACCACGGCACGCTCACCGATAACAACGGGCGCAAGGCCGACTTCCGCAACGTGATCATCATCATGACCACCAACGCGGGCGCGGCCGACCTGCAGCGCCGCTCCATCGGCTTTTCCGACAGTCGTCAGGCTGGCGATGAGATGGTTGAGATCAAGCGCCTCTTCACGCCCGAGTTCCGCAACCGGCTGGATTCCATCATCAGCTTCCGTGCGCTTGATGAAGACATCATCCTGCGCGTGGTCGACAAATTCCTCATTCAACTCGAGGAGCAGCTGCACGAGAAGAAGGTCGATGCGGTGTTCACCGACCCGTTGCGCAAGCATCTCTCGAAGAAGGGCTTCGATCCGTTGATGGGCGCGCGCCCCATGCAGCGCCTGATCCAGGACACGATCCGCAAAGCGCTCGCCGATGAGCTGCTGTTTGGTCGGCTGGTGGGCGGCGGCCGTGTCACGGTCGACCTCGATGATGCCGGTGA